>Ga0099364_10002248_pt1 | contig 30938 bp, 13 predicted proteins | sample TergutTh196P3_FD_73070 | JGI IMG/M metagenome (GOLD analysis project Ga0099364, IMG submission 73070) | Microcerotermes parvus P3 segment gut microbial communities from Pointe-Noire, Republic of the Congo - Th196 P3 | ecosystem: Host-associated > Arthropoda: Insects > Digestive system > Gut ... | reverse complement strand
ATACCCAGCGTTATAAAATGGGTGTTCCGGAAGGTTCTGCAAGGGAGATTTCTGCGGACAATTTGCCCTACGTGTATTCTCCCGACCGCCGGGGAACGGTAATCCGCTGGAAAGCCGATAACTTGATTTTTGATACCACAACTCACAATTTTGACGCTCTTACCAATCGCCTGCGTGAACTTGCATTCCTAAACAAGGGTTTGAAAATCACCATTCGTGATGAGCGGCTTTTAAAGCCCAAGGTCAATGAGTTTATGTTTGAAGGCGGCGTAAAAAGCTTTGTGGAATATCTGAATGAAAATAAAACAGTGTTGTATAAAGAGCCGGTTTATATAGAGGGATTCCGCGATGACGGCACCGGCGGCAATATCGAAATTGAAGCAGCGATCCAGTACAACGACGGCTATAACGAGATAATGTTCTCGTTTGTAAATGACATCAATACAAGAGAAGGCGGTACTCATCTTGTTGGTTTTAAGTCCGCGCTTACTCGTACTTTAAACGAATTTTTTAAAAAGTCAAAACATGCCAAAAAATTGGATGAAAGTCTCTCCGGAGATGATGTACGAGAGGGTCTTACAGCTGTTCTTTCGGTTAAAGTGCCAAACCCACAGTTTGAGGGTCAGACAAAAGGTAAGCTTGGTAACTCCGAAATAAAGGGAATCGTTGAATCTTTTGTAAACGAACAGCTTGAACTGTATTTTGACAAACACCCAGATGTAATTAACAATATTTTGGAAAAATCCGTTTTGGCCGCAAAAGCACGCATTGCCGCACGTCAGGCAAGGGATGCAACTCGCCGAAAAAATGCAATGGACAGCGCAGGGTTGCCAGGCAAACTTGCTGATTGTTCAGAAAAAGACCCTGTAAAATGCGAGTTATTTATCGTAGAAGGCGACTCCGCAGGCGGCTCGGCAAAGGGCGGCCGCGACCGGCGTACACAGGCAATTCTTCCGTTGTGGGGCAAGATGCTGAATGTTGAAAAACAACGCATAGAAAAAGTAATAACCAACGAAAAATTGCAGCCTATTATTGCAAGCATAGGCGCGGGCTGCGGTAATGAATTTGATGTTTCCAAAATTCGTTACCACAAAGTTATTATCATGGCTGATGCTGATGTTGACGGGTCTCACATCCGTACATTACTGCTGACTTTCTTTTATCGTTATATGACACCGCTGATTGAAAAAGGTCATGTTTATATCGCCATGCCTCCGCTTTATAAAGTCAGTTATGACAGAAAATCTTTTTATGCCTATGATGACACCGAAAAGGACCGCATCATTGGTGGATCCGGCAAGAATACCGAAAAAGTTTCTGTTCAACGTTATAAAGGGTTAGGTGAAATGAATCCAGATCAGTTATGTGACACAACGATGGATCCTGTTAAGCGTAACATCATACAGGTGCAGCTTGAAGATACTGTTGAAGCTGAACGTATTTTTACAACGTTGATGGGAGAAGTTGTCCAGCCTCGGCGGGAATTCATTGAAGAAAATGCGCTGTTGGTAAGGAACTTAGACGTATAATTTTATGCAAAACTGGTTTTTTGCATAAAATTACCGTTTTTATGGGAGCTTTTCACTTTTTTCTTTATATTTCTCTGCAAGAGATGCTGCATCTTCAAATTCACTGTGCAGAAGATGCTCGGCTATTAGATTTATCAGATCTTTAACTTCATGCGACCACGTTTTTTCTCTTAATTCATTTAAAGTGTTTTTTGCAGCTTTTTTATCGAATGTTGTGCAGGCTTCTGTAATAATTGTCAATTTTTCTTTTAAAAAGAGAATGGACTCTTCTGTGTCTTCAATTACCTCTTTGTCATTATCCTGGGGTTTTATTTTATTGATAACGGTTTCAATATCTTCCAAGAATTTGTTTGTTTCAGAAAGGATAACATTTATATCTTTTTCCCTGCCGGCTTGTTCCAGCCTGTTGGCAGCCGCTGAAAGTTCAAATTCGCCAATATTTGCAAGGGCGCTTTTCATGGCATGAATGTTAATGATAAACATGTGAATGTCATTTTCGCTGTTAAAGTCATTGTCTAAACAGGTTTTTATTACCTTTCTTGCTTTTTCCGCATCGCGTGAAAAAATTAATGCCAACTGCGAATCAACCTGCTGGTTGCTGAAACCCCCATCCTTTTTTTTCTCCATTTCCACTTTTTCTTTTTTTGCAGCTTCTATAACTTCTGTTGTTTGTCTGTCACGGATAAATTTAATAAGTACAGTATGCAGTTGGCGTATATCTATTGGTTTTGAAACATAATCATCAAAACTGTTTTTTAAAAACATTTCCGCTTGTCCTGCAATTGCATTGGCTGTTAATGCGACTATCGGAAGAGTATATCCTGTTTTACGCAACAGTTTTGTTGTTTCAATTCCGTCCATTTTTGGCATCATATGATCCATAAAAATAATATCGTATTTTTCGCCGTTCTTTATTTTATCAATAGCTTCAAAGCCGCTAACAGCCAAATCAATTTTTAAACCGTATGGGGCTATAAGTCCTTTTGCAACATAAAGATTTGTTTCAACATCATCTACAATAAGAACACGACCATAAGGCATATATTCATAGGATACTTTTGCTTTTTTTAACTTTATAACATTTCCAAGTTTGAAATGTTTTAGGTTTTCCGTCAGTTCCTTCCCAAGTATACCTCGAATGCCAATGCCATCCGTTTTTTGCGGTAAACGAACTGTAACAATAGTACCTTCGCCTACAACGCTTTTGACATTTAATTTTCCGTACATCAAATCGACAAGGTTTCTTGTTATAGTCATGCCAAGACCTGCGCCTTCAGTTGTACGATTTGCTTCAAGGTTAAAACGTGTGTATTCATCAAATAGTTTACTTACCTGTTCCGGCGACATTCCATGACCCGTATCTTTTATCTGGAAAATCAGCGTTACAATAACAGCGCCTCCGCCGCGTCCTATGCACTCCGCATTTACAGTTAATGTTACCTGACCTTTATCAGTATACTTAAACGCATTGGAAAGAAGATTATTAAGAATTTGTTTAATACGAAGTTCATCGCCTATAAGAACAGATGGAATATTTTCATCTATATCAATAATGAATTCTATAGGTTTACTTTCGTAGCGAATATAGTTTAATTGAATAATGTCATTGATAAGGCTTGCTGTTTCATATTTTTCAGGTATCAGTTCCAATTTTCCGGCTTCGATTTTTGAAAGATCCAGTATGTCGTTGATAATATTCAGGAGTAAATTACCGGAATTATTTATTTTCATAAAAACTTCGCTTGTTGAAGGCGGATGAGAAAAACTCTGCATTTGTATTTCCGTCATTCCCAGAATTGCATTCAGAGGCGTGCGTATTTCGTGACTCATTGTGGCAAGAAAATTACTTTTTTGCTGAGTTCTTTTGTCGGATTTTATTTTCGCCTGTGCAATATAATACAGCATTGTACACAATGTAGCTGCAAGTATTGATCCTATTAGGATAAGAAATGCCGCCATATTATTTACGCTTCTGTAATATTCTTTTACCGGTATAATAACGCCAAGGAACCAATCGTATTTTATCTTCTGGAAATAGGCGATAGTATCATCAAACATATAGTTTTTTACCCTGCGTTCGGTAATATTTTTTCCCATTTCCAAATCACCTGCCAAACTCGAAATACCGCTGGTTATATAACGTAAATTTATACCAATATAGTATGATGCCGGGTGAGCTATGATATCCAAATTTTTATTTAACAATAATCCATAACTGCCTTCTGTTAAATTAATTGTAATTGCGTAATTATTTATTTTATTCAGATCTACATCAAGGCAGATAACGCCCAACGTGTTGCCTGCATCATCTGTGATATAACGTGAAAATGTCATTACAATCTGATTTGTAAATCTGTCTGTTATCTGTGGATCTGTTACGGCTATTTTTCCCTCTGCTTCAACAGCCGGTTTATACCATGGTTCATTCTGAATAATTTCTTCAGGTATAGTTCTTCTTATACCAGAAGAGTATAATACGCCGTTTATATAGCCGTAAAGATTGGCAAGCCCTGTCATCCGGTCTTCATCTCTAAGAGAGAATTCCTTTATTGATGTCATATATGCAGATAATGTGTCATCGGTAGCACCCTCAATAATCATGCTCCGAATTGTTTCGGCAAAACTGATAAGATATGTTTCATATTCCAGAAGACTGGAAATTATTTTGGATTCTGTAAAAGCAAGTGCATTTTCTGCATCTTTTATCAGGTGCTTATATTCAATATTGGTTGCAAATATAAAGCTTGATACACCCATTATAACAAATGCAATAACAATGACAAGTATTTGTGCATATATGGAATTAAAAACTTTGATTTTCTCAAAGAATGTACGCACTTATACCCCCCATCATTGTCATAACATTAAAATTAAAACCCGGTTTTTTCTTCCTGCTCGTAAAATAACCGACATTGTGTATAGACACTAATTATAGACCATAGTTTTTAATAAATAAAGTTATTTTTTATGTGGTGTACCCGGGCAAACATTCAAAAATTTTCCTTGTGTCATTTGCCCGGGCGGGGTTTTTGTTAGTTCCGGTAATCCTCCTCGTCCAGTTCGCTAATTCTAGTTGATCCTCTATGCATAAGCAAAGGTACCACAAGACCAGTTTCTCCTTCTGGAGTTTCAAATAATGGTGTTAATAGCATTGTGTAGCCATTGATAACTTCAATTCTTAAACGACCATCGGGAAACGAAGAGACTGTTTCAAACACATTTTCATCTATTTGTTTTAGTAGATATGATCCCTCTCGAACAGCCCAATATGGAATTTCTTTATCAATGTCCATGTAGTATAAAGTGTCTGTGGAATCGACAATGCGGTATTCTGTTAAATTAGGCAAAGCACCCCATATACCAACAAGAGGATAATCTAAATCTGTCTGATCGCCAACCCGATTATGTCGTCCGTAGTTTACCACACCATCCTTAATTAACGATAGCAAATTAAATTCATTGTCAAAGCCAATATTGAAAAAACCCGAGCCAAGAGAGTATTCAAGAAGGTTAAGCTTATTTTCTTCTTCCGTTTGATACATTAAAAGAAACTGTTCATTTCTAAGAAGTCGTTGATATACAATACTTGTTGGTGGTATATTATGTTTACGAAATGTCACTATTGGCGTCATTCTTCCTACCCAGTCGATAGTGCTGAAAAAAGCTGGGTTTCCATATATTCTGCCATCTGATAAGCTCCAATAATGATCGGTAAGTAATTCCAACGCTTCCAGTTCTGAAATTGTCTTAGGTGTAGATAAAGCCAAATACCTTTCAAATTCTGCATTAACGACCGGTGTTGGTTCGCTAATTATTTCTTCATTAATATTTTCTTTTTCTACAATTTGTTCGTTTATCAAATTTACTTCAATATTTGTACCCTTATTACAGGATATAAATAAAACTGCAATTAAAATAAACAACCAGTTTTTTTCTAATGTTTTCATTACATTCTCCCAATCTCTTGGGCTCTCTCTCTGGGATATTGTCGTGTCCGAGTTACTAAAAAAAGATCCCAACGCGTAATTTCACTAAAATCATAACTTATTCTTCCCAAACTGCCATTACTATTCCAGGGATTTGCAACATGTATTTTATCTATGCCAATTGGATTATTGTCGTTATCATAAACAAAATCAATACCGGAAAATGCCACATAATGTTCTCCACCATTGTATTTAATTTGTAGAATTAAAGCATATTCATTCTTTGATTGCTCTAATTCGTGAAGTTGTTGTACAGTCATCGCGCCAGAACTTACGAACGAAACTTTAGCTAATCCATTCGAATTAACTGTTATTATATCCGCGACATTGTTATGGGATAATAATGATGTACCAGAAAATTGATTCAAGTTTTTTGATTTTTCATGGAGATCAAGCGTGTTAAAAGAGTTTCCCGTGATAGCTTCTAAATATGATTTTGTAACCATAAACTTGCATCCATAATCATGTAAAGAAATAAAATTTGTTTTAACGAAACCATTGTCTTTTTGAAGCTGTTCATTATTTATAAAAGCCTCCCATTCATCGGGATCGTTTCTTTTATTCTCTGGCAGAGTTAATAAATACCTATCAAAAGCAGCAAGAAGCCTTTCTTCGTTAATTTCATCTACCCTGTCTTGTGATGCTGCGTTAAAAAGAGGGGTATTTCTGTACTGGCTGCTATTTTGATAGTCACCTCTGGTACTTGCTGATATAAAATGATAATCATTGTCATTTTGATAAAAAATTTCCAGATAGTCGTTAAAATTTGTATAATCTCCGGTCATTTTCGCTTCGTTTAACAGGATGCTTTCAAAAGCTAAATTCCCGTTAAAACTATAAAACATTTCGTATTCCATACTGATCCTATCTGCCATCATAATTTTTCCGATAGAAGCATTCTTGAGTTCATTAAAATTACTTTCTTTTGTTACAATATTTCCAGAAGCATCAATTTCGCCGACACCAAAACCATCTCTATATGCTTCATGTCCTAAGATTGTTCCAAGTCGCATTTGACTATACTCGTCCATGCCCTGTTCGTAATTTGCAATATAAATCACTTTGTTACCATCAATATTTTTTGTCAGTGCATCGTAATCACCACTAGTACTGGTATCAATAATCACATCCTCTTTAATTATATCCCATAAGAGGTCTGTTTGTACATCATCTCCATAACCATACAGTGCACGTAATGAAATTACAGAATCGAAGCTTTTATGGTTATCTGTAAATTTACCGATATGAGCATTGGTATTCCAAACATTAATACCTCTTAGAGATGAGGCTAAATTATCATAGCTGACATTTGCGCCGCCTGTACCAAATTGGGTTATTGCGCCGTTGTTTTCTTTATTGAATCGAACTTCAACCAAACCGGTATTTCCTTTTGAGAATAAGCTTGAGTTAAGAACATTAAGGGTAAAATCTTCACCAAACAGGTAATTTACTCCCTGCCCTGCGAGTGAACCAACAAGATTATTAAAATTTGCCAGATCGCTTTGGTTTAATTTACTGAAACCTGTTAGTTTCTCCAAATCCCACCCGCTGTTTATTGCATGCAGACCTGTGGTTGTAAATGTGCTTGCCATAGATGACAATGAATTTATCCACAACTTTTCTGTTCCAGCTTTAAAAGTTCCCGTATTAAAACCCCATCCGTCATTTTTGTTAAATGTAATTGCATTAATTGAACTGGTTGCTAAGCCCGATACGGTTGTTTCCAATCCCTTCATTATTGATTGTGTAAGAACCTTTGAAAAAGAATCATTAACTGTTCCGGTGGCGGAACCTGTGGCAATTTTGGTTAACCCGCTGAAGCTCTCTGTTCCATTGAACAACCCTGAGGTCAAACCGCTTACAGCGCTTGTAGCGATTGATTTTCCAACATTTAAAGCTACTTCATCAAATGTTTTATATTCAAAGGCAATATCAAGCGCTCCAAATAAAATTTCACTGCTGGATCCAACCAGTGCTGTTACTCCTAATGTAGCCCAAAATCCCAGACCGCCCGTTGCAATGCCAACTGTAACTGAGGCGGCAATCTGACCCACAGAACGAAGAGATGGCGCTGAAAACCAGCTTCCATCATCATCCCACATCCGTTTATCCCATGGGGCCAAAGCAAGTTCAGCATTTCCTGCATCATCAATTATCTTCCAGTACCTAAATTCCGTAATAAGCCTGCCAAGTTGACCGCTTCCGTAATCATTAAAAATTGACGACTTGTCTTTTCCTGTCGGTATATTTTTTACATCTGGAATATATCCGATATGTGTGCCGAATAATCCGGGGGATAGCTGCCGTTCCTCTCCGTTACTTTCTCTACTGGCTATCTTTACAGGATCTTCACCGTTTCCGAATATAGCTGCGGCGATATTGCCTACTTCGTTCATGGCATTATCCAGTAATTCCATTATGAATGTTGAATCAAACGCAGCTAAATAATTTTCATCCAGATTTGTCTGAAGCGTAACAGGCTCCATGGAATAGTCTTCATATCCCATAACGGTGACTGTTTTTGTGACAACAGGCGAAAAAAGCGTGGAGCCTGTTAATACATCTTTTACATAAAAATCTCCGTTTTTTCTCCACAGCCCGGAAAAAATAAAGACATTATCCATACTTTCACGGAAGCTCTGATTGGCAGATGCTACATTTGCAGCTAACCCCCTGATTGCTTCATCCGCATACAAACGGGCGTTATATGCCAGTTTTCTTATTTCGTTATTTGCTATTTCGGTGTTTGCCTGTTTTGCAAAATCAGCCGCAACTGTTTTTACAAGAGCTGTGTCCCATGTTGATATTCCGCCAATGCCGCGTCTTACCTGAACAGATGCAGTACCGGTAATGTTGTTTAATGAACTAAATGCATTTAACATATTAACTATGCCGGATGACTGAATAAGTTCCGCCATCAGGGTTTGCGCCTGTGGAATTGAATCTCTGATTCCAAAGGGTTCTCTCGTGTCTACAAACCGGGCTAATCGTTCTCCCTCTGTACCTGCAAGCATAAGGAAAGATTCTGCGGATGCCTGATCTGCGGCGTTTGCTGCCTGTTCCAGCCATCTTTCTTTGTCTTCAAGACCCGCAAGATATGCTATATTCCATTCATCATTAACGCGGTTAAATTCATTTTGGAAATTTATGCTCCATTGGTGAAAGGCATCTTCCATTTTCTGGCGGCTTGTTATCCAGTCTGTTCTGCCATTCTCCAGTATTAGTGCTGCAGATGCCTGCCATTCATTATATTTATCAGTTAAATCCTTTAATGTTTGATCCCATTCTGTTTTTCTGGCTGCTAATTCTGCATTATATCTATTCTCTAATGTTCTTCTTGTCAACATGGTTATTTCTTCACCAAGAATACTGAATTCATAATAAAAATTTGCACCTGTGTTTAGGTACATCGAAAGATTATTTAGTAAAACAGAATGTAAATTTCCAACATGATTTTTCCATGCAGAAGCAGCCGGTCCATATGCCGCCGCCGTCGCCGCTTTTAATTCATTAATACCGATGTCTCCTGCAAGATAGTCATCAACGGCTTTTATGTAATTATTTTCATATTTCTGCTGATTTTGTGAATCGTTATACCAGTATTCTTCGAGTAACCTTTTGTTTTTTCTTTCTTCATCTTCTGCCCATCGAATCAATGCCGCAAGGGCGTCTGGAACAGTTGTTAATTTTATGCTGTTATCCCTCTGCGGCATTTGCATTAGTTTCCACCAGGAGTTTATGCTTGCAAGATCGCTTTCGTTCACTTTATCAGTTCTTGACAACGCATCATATATGTCTTCCCATTCAACATTCTGTGTTTTTGCTGCGCCTTCCATCGTTAAAAGTTTTTCGCTTGACTGAATATAAGCCAAAGCATTTGTCTGGATAGATAATAAATTATTTCCCAGCTCACTAATCCAGTCATTTATTATATTTTTCTGTGTTTCATAGGGGGATCTGATTGTATTCAAAGCATGCCTGTTAACGTCTCTCATTTCTACATGAAGCGCTGCACTTATCGGTCTATACCACCATGCATCTGTCATTTTTTTTGCAGTTCTGTAAAGCGTATTCACACGATTATAGGCGGCTTCGTATACACTTAAAGCATAAACTTGAGCAAAATATCTAAAATAATCGTCATTTGTACTGTTAAGCGTCATGATAATATAGAACTCCAAATCGGCTTTTTCCTGATCGCTTAATTCTTCCCACGCTATGCGGGAATCATCCTCCAGTTTATTAATAATATTTGAGTTATACATATAAGAAGAAAGTCTTTCTGTTCCTCTCAAAGGCTCGGTTTTTATATAAACCGAGCCCATTGAACGATTACTTCCCATTTCTCCAAGACCATAAGAGTAGCTGCCTAAAAAGTTTAATTCACTGTTATTTTCAATTAATGTTTTTATCAAATATTCACGCGCAAGCCCCCACTGGGTAAATTTTTCCATGTTAGTTAAGTAACCTGCCATTCTTTCGCCCAGGTTTATTAAAGACTCTTCATAAAAAGTAATGTTATATTCGTTAAAAGCCAGGGAGTTTAAGAAATGTTCCAGTTCCTCTGCTTCCAAAGAATCCAGCCCTGTTAATTTCATGGAATCATCTCTTGTAAAGGCTAAGAGACCATCTTTTACAGTTACTATGTGTTTAATTGACCATTCATCATATGAATCAGGAAGAAAATAATCTGAATAATTCTGCCTAAAAATACCAAACCGGTTAAGTGATCTTTGAAACGCAAAATGAATATTCATATTGTTAACACGTTCTGGCTCTGTTGCCAATAATAAAATTTCGTTAACTTCAAGAATTTTCAGTTTCCTGCTGAAACTTTGTTCATATGCTGAATACAGAATATCATATTCTGGATTATTATACGTACGCTCACTTTCATTGTTATACAGGTCAGAAAGAACATTTAAAACAGTTTGCGCTCTTGATAAATTTTTTCTGGGATTTTCCAAATCTATATTTTCTGCGGTTATATATGCAGTGCTTGCCCATCTTTGTATTGCATCCTGTTTTTCATATTCAAAGCGTTTTTGATCAGAATTATCTTGAGCTTTTTTTAATATTTTGTATTGTTCATCATAGGAAGAACCTGTATTTATAAAAATATTTACTTCTCGAAAATATTCATTCCTTAGTAAATCATACACTTCTTCCTGTCTTATTAACGCTTCTTCATATGCGGCTAACTGTGTTTGTATTTCTTCCGAAGGGATCCTTGAAAATTCAAAAGATCTTGCTGCATGGGCAAGTTCATTGTATAACGCAGACAATGAATTGAGGCGAAGATCAACATATGACATTTCCGAATAATATAATAAATAATAAAAATCCGCATTTTCATCTTTACTATACAGATCTCTTGAAGAAAAAAGTTCAAATGAGTCATTTATCCTGTTTGTATGATAAACGGCCCGAAAATATGCATCTGCTAGGTTTCCCTCGCTCCACGATGACGCCGCACTAAGTACAGTATCTTTTTTTGTAATATAATCATCTAACAAATATTGGCGCCAATGTTTTTCATTTTCTGAAAATTCCATAGCGCTGTTTTCTAAGTTAATTCCGTTATAAAGAACATAAGCCGATATATAATTTAGAACAGAGTCTATCCAGATAGTTAACTCGTATTCAAGCCATTGCGGAATAATCGAAAAACAATCAATAAAATCCTCAAGAAATTGATAGGCGTTTTGTGTAAAGTTACCCGGTTTTCTGAATATTGATTCACATATTTCCTGAACATCAGGAAGATAACCAGATGCCGGAGTAATGCCGTAGTCTTCAAACAATGCTGCCATAAAATTCATGGAGTCCTGCCAGAATTCGTTTTCCACAAAAGAAGAAAATGGCGAATAAAGAATATACATCTCCAGCAAGCCTAAGCTTAAATAGTATTCGTCATATAATTCTTCCAGATATAATTCGGAGTTTTCATGTAATTCGAATTCAATTTCAATTTCATCCAGTAACTGAGAAATATTATTATAATCAACAATAAGCCGGTTAAATAATTTTTCTCCAAACAGCGCGGCTTTTTCTTCTTCTGCTAATTCAATGCGTCGTGCATTTAAATACCAGTCTGCGCTGTTTGAATCAGGTGAAAAAAGAGCTATACCCGCAAGGCGGATTCTTAATTCAACTTCCGATATTAATCCTTCATTGACATTATTTTCCAGTACTTCCAGAGACGGTAAATCCGCACCGTCTCCGTTAATTAACAGATATAAAAATTCTTCTGTCCTTTCTCTATTGTCGGATATACCAAATATCAATCCGTATTCAAGCGCGTTTTTGTAAATGGAATTAACACCCGATTTAATAAAAACTTTATATTCATTAACCAAATTATCATACTTTTGATTAAAATCCGCAATGTAATAATTCTCCCGACTTATAACAGAAACAGAAACAAGCGTAGTATAATCGGAAGTCAATTGATTTAGCCTTGCTTCTTCTCTTAGCATATTCTGATATACCAGATTTAATACTTCTTGTTGATTTTGGATATCCGCGCTGATTGAATTTAGTTTTATCAATTCTGCTTCATAGATTGAAAGTGATTCTGTGTATGCTGCTTTAGCTGATTCCCATGCCTGCAAACCTTCGGCTTCGGTTATTCTTTTTGCTGTTAATTCACCCGCGTAGGTTATTACAGCTTCTGCAATTTCGGTTTTTCTTTCCCAATACAGGACAAGCGCTTTGGCTCTTATAAGCGCTATTTGATATTCATCCAAGCAGAAATCATCGCTTGTTGCATCAGGTGACAAAATATCTTTTAATATTCCCGTTCCAAGCAGTTCGGAATAGTTTTCCATAATTCTGTTACGCGTATCAAGGGCTTTTTCCATATAAGAAGAATACATCTCGTAGGTTTTTTCCATTTCTTTCAGTGCTGAATTTTCGGGATTTTTTATCTGTTCTTCTTTAAGCCATGAATAATAACCGGCGTCTTTTGGATTTGCAGAATTTGATCCATATTGGCTTTGCCAAAACAACAAGCTCTCCATAGCAGAAACAGCAGCAGAAGCACAAACAAGGTACATATCAACCAAAGCTTTTACTCTTGCTGTCCCTTCTCCGATTCGCATTTCCATATTTAACTCAAATTCATTTTTTGCTGCTTCGATATTTCTTTTTAAATCTTCGGAAATATTTTTAAATAAAACTTCTCCGGACTGGAACAATTCCTTTACCTGCAATTCCCACAACCGCCGCTGTTCTTCAAACTGATTAAAAGCAGATAACCATATTTCTTCGCCTTCAGAAAATAATCTAAAAGAATCCTGTTCCCATTCAATGCGTCTGATAAAAAATCTTTCTTCCGCTTTTTCCCACGCTCTTAATCCTTTTTCAAATTGTTCTCTGTATAAACGCAGCCATTCTTCGCCCATTATCGCAAGATCGCCAATGCCCGCTTCCGCCTGTTCAATTCTAATATTTAATTCTTCAATTCCATTTTTGCAGGACGCTTCGGTTTCTGCGATTAATTTCTGGGTAAAAAGCCTAGCCGCTTCGTCATCGCTTCTTCTTCGAAGACTCCAGATGTCTCTGGTTCGCCTGCTTGTAAAAATTCTTTCTTCCCTTGCTGCGATGTTTTCAAATTCCCGCATTATTGACCCGCTCATCGATGATGCGGATTCATGGATTACCACACTCATTGTTTCGCGTAACTCAACAGGAATATATGCCAAAAGTTCAGGATGCAGACGCTGAAGAGCGTTTTCAAAAGAGGAACTTTTTATATCAACAAGATTTTCCGCCTCAACCTGCCAAATTACCAAATCCTGAGAGAATTCCCTGCCGTAATCACCCGGACGAATAATAAGAGGGTTGCCTGTCTTGTCATCAAAGAGAATATTTCCTTCTTCATCAAGATGCCATGAAAAATTCTTTTGAGCTTCTCCGAACATCTGAGAAAATTCCAATACAGCTTTTTCCGCTGCTTCACCAAAAAATCTTCCGATGAGCCATTGTGAAAAACGTCTTTCCAGTTCTTCGTTGCTCCATGTTACCAGTTGATTTTTTGCTTCGTCCAAAAGCAGCGGATTATCAAATAAATTTCCTGCAATTAATTCCCATGCGTTTAATGCCAGCAATATTCCTAATTTTGCTTCTGAAAGCCAGCGTTCAGGGGTTATCTCCCTGTCTGCCCTGCTAAAATGAGTATCAAAAACGGATATGTTAAAACCTTTTACTGTTCCAGGCTGAAAAGAAGGACCGGGCTGAGAAAACAATTCCGCTGGAATTAATCCAAATATAAATATAAATGTTATAAAAACTGTAATGGTTTTTTTTAGGTATTTAGTTATCATTTTTTACTCCTAAAATTTGTTTTTTATCCCGCATAAGCAAGATTTTTTTGTTTGAATTATCCTTAACTGAATTTTCAGTTAAGGATAAAAGAGCAGGAATAATTGTTATTGAACAAACACAAGAACTTATTACTCCCAAAAAACCAACAATAGACAATGTTCGTATCAATGTATTTGCTCCTTCTGTAAGAAAGATAAAAGGAATCGCTCCGGCAGCGGTTGTACCGGTAGTTGAGAGGAGAACAGGCATTTTTTCTCTTATGGCCAAATAAATGTTTAGTGTTGTTTTTTCTTTTCCTGCCGATGTTCTTGCATGAACACCATCGACACAAAGAATGGCAGCGTTAACTGTCATTCCGCTTACAGCGATAAATGCGCATGCAACAGAGGAATTGTATGCGCTGCCTGTTAGGACAAGAATAAGAGCAGGAACAGCCAAAGAAGGAGGAATTGCACAAAGGACTATCAGTGGAACATAAAAAGATTCATTTATTGAAGCGATTATCATATAACAGAAAAGAACAGCCATGGCAAGTGAAAGTACTGTTGATGACAAAGCTTCGCTTTGTTTGACAGCTTCCGGGTCGAATTCAATTGAGTAACCCGGCGGTAAATCCATTTTTGCGAACAGACTTAAAAGTTCTTGTTTAATACGGCGTGCATCCATTGGTTTTGTGGAAATTGTAATGGACGCTGATCTTCTGCGGTTATCCCTTCTTATACTTGATGGCTCTGTTTTTTCTTCTATCCGCATGAGCGAATTAACGCGTAGAGCGGATACATTCTCTTCATTAACAGCAGAAACAAGAATTTCCATAATTCTTTCTCTTGACTGACGCAAAACGTTACCCGCCATCTCATGACTGCCTGTTCTTATTCTTACATCTGTTTCTCCATTTAAAGCTATTCTTTTATATGCTACAGGTCCGTACACACCAAGGCGAATTGTATTGGCAGCGGCAGAAAACATTAAATTTGCTCCCGCAAAAATATCTCTGTTAGGAAGCATGATCATTTTTTTACTGCCCTGTTTAAAATTTAAAACTCTTTCATTTACTAATGGATGTTCTGTACACAGGAAAGCCAATGTTTCTGCAAGTTCTCTGCATTTTTTATCGTCATCTCCATAAATAAAAATTTCCCAATAACGTTCGTTTATAGAATTTTCATGAAAGAAAATAAAGCCGCCGGGAATATAAATTTGTTTTGCCAAATTTCTTACAAGATGTGCCTGTGTTTGCCCAGGATCGAATGAAATTAAAAGAGAACCAGAGCCCGTTCGTGCACCGGTTTCAACATTAATTATTCCAGCATGACTTACAAGTTGTTCACTGTAGGAAGCAAGAAGACGATCTACTTCTTCTGCAAGAAGACCTCCGTCAAATTCAACTTGTCCGTAAACAGAATCCTCCGAACTATAACCCGATGTGTCTACGCCTTTTATGTATAACATTAAAATTGCAGAAACCGTAATGATAAAACCTGTTGACAATACTAAGATCGAATAACGGGTACAATATCTGACTGTAGCTGCCAGCAATCTGCATAGATGATATGATAAAGATTGCTGCAACTTTCTGAAAATCTGCGGATTAAACTCAACCTTGTGTTTTCTTTGAGAGCCAATATCCCAAAGCAGCAACGGGGGTAAAAACGACAGGCTTAAAACCAAAGCGGTAAGGGTAATAACCAGAATCGCACTTGCAATGATCTTAACATCGTTGTCATTTATTGTTGTAAGCGGAAAAAGTGCGGCAACAGTTGTTGCAGCACCGGCTGTTAGTGGTCCTGCCAAAGATGCTAATGCGCTTGCTGCAGAGTCGTAAGAAGAACATTTTCGTAATTTTTCCGAACAGAGTATTACAGCATCAATTGCAGCTCCTGTTCCGGCTGCAATCCCCGCAAGTAATATCCTGTTTAAAGAGAACTCGGCAATAGAGAGTACAGCAACAGATAATAAACATGTTAGTGGAATGGAAAGAGCGCAGAAAAAACCGGTAGTAACCGCTGAACGACGAAAATTATTTTTTCTATTCAGCAGGAAACATATTATCGCAACCATGATTGCACCTGACAATGCCGCAATTAATACCGAGTGAAATGCGGCGGCTTCTTCTGCACCAATATCAGATAACACGATGAATTCCAGCAGGAGCGATAAAGCTTCAAGTTCTTTTTTTATATCAAAAGAAAGCTTTTTTAAATCCGCATTGTCACGTCCCATAATGGCAATACTTGCCGTTTTTTTTCCATTTAACCGCGAAAGAATATCCGGTTCCCGTTCATGTTCTGTGATTGATGCAATATCCGAAAGAAATACATATCTGCCTTCTCCGAACGGAATAAGGGCATCGCCAAGCGAATTCAAATCATACCGGCCGTCTACCGTGATAATTATTTCCCTGCCGCCATATATAATGGACCCTCCCGAATAAATTGAATCATTCATCGCAAGAACCGATGCAACTGTTATAGGATCAAATCCCGAAGATGCAAGTTTTTCCTGATCCAATGTTATATATATTTCTTTTATTCCTGTTCCGGAGACAAGCACTTCTCCTGCACCTTCCAGGCTTTCCAACTTTGGTTTAACAATTTTTTCCAGCAGTTGTGATACGTGAGTTTCGTCAAGATTATCTGTTAAGACCGATGCTGACCAAACCGGAATTCTTGAGTTGTTGGAACTTAATATTTCCGGTCTTTGCACAGATGGTGGCAGTGTTTCGTAAACCCGTTGCGCTGCATCTCTAACCGCTTCATAACAGCCGCCTGTTTCCGGTTTAAAACGGATAAAAACACTTGAAAGACTGTTTTCGCTTGAACTTTGTAAGCTCATAACGCCAGGGATGGAAAAAAGAGCGTCTTCCAGCGGAATGGTAATGCTTCTTTCCATCTCTGCGGCATTAATGCCGTAATGTTTAATTCTTATAACATACGAACCTCCTGAATGGTTTTTTATTTTTTCATTTGTATTTATAATGACAAATAACGCAGATGCGCAGATCGCAGCAAGTATGCAGATACTTGCTTTTTTTCGTTTAAGCCAGAAAGAAGAAACTAACATTTTGCCGCCTCGTTGTGATGCCTAAATTTGAAAAATCGGATAAGAACCGGAGGAATAGCAAATAAACTGAGTAATGTTGATGCAACAAGCCCTCCAAGCATTGCAGCCGCCATAGACTTCTGGGAATTTCCAAGCGGACTTACTATTAATGGCGTGAGTGCAATAATGGTTGTTGAAGTTGTTATTAAAATTGCATGAAGACGCTCACAGGCTCCGCTTAAAACTGCGGCTGCGGGAGGCAATCCGGCGTGAATTTTTTGGTCGCTAATTTCAAAAAGAATTAGACTGTTATTTACCACAAGACCAAAAAGGGCAGTAAGTCCAAGCACAGCGCCCGAATCAATTTTCGATCTGGTTATCAACAGCGCCGGACCTGCGCCTGCAAGAGAAAAAGGAATACACATCATAAGAATCAATGGCAGCAAAAACGATTCAAACTGAGCGCCTATCGACATGTAAAGCAGAATCAACACCAGAAAAATATAAATAATTATTGAATTACGATAACGGTTAAAAACAGATTCATCCGCTCCTGTAAACCACGAATGTCTTGCAGTCAATTCTTTGACAACAGAAAAATTGTTTTCTGCCGAATTTATATCCACATAGATTGCGTCAGATCGATCTAACCGCGCAAGAGATGCTTCCGCTTCTCTTCGTTCTATTCTGCCAAGCGAACCAAGATATACAGTTCTGCCCTGCGCTGTTCTTATGGGAATTTGTTCAAGCTGTAAAACAGGATCAATAAGGACAGTATTGGAATTCTGTCCTATTACGCGCACATCCAGCGGTCTGCCTTCGATTTCTAGTCTTGTTGCTACAACGCCTTCGTTCAGAATATAAAGAGTTTCAGCTATTTGCGTAGCAGAAACTGAAAGAAAAGCGGCAGCTTCCCTGTTTGGATAAAGTCGAAGCTCCGGTCTTTGCCCCAACGGTCTGAAACCAGCCGCTGCTGATATGGCGCTAAATGCATCTTCTGCGATTGTCCTGTATTCAAGAAGCTCTTCCCTGTCTTTGGCTTTAATTACATAAGTGCTTGCAGCGGACAATCCCAATAGAGCTTCGACTCTGTCTTTTGGAAAATACACAGAGAATGATACACATCCGGCATTTTCCAGTGCGGCATAAATGTCAGCTAACGCTTTTTCCGGTTTTGTTCCTTTTTCCAGAACACAGCGCAGGATGAGTTCTTCTTTTTTGTAATCGATGTCCGCTCTATAAGAAACATCTTCCTCTTCTGCGCCTGCTCTTCCGTAGGCAGTTTTTACAAATGGCAGCCCTGCCAGAAGATTTGTGGTATTATATGCGTCATTTAGAATGCTTTCCAAAAGAGTTCCAGGCATATAAACAAATGAAACCCAAACCTCCTCCGCTTCATCGGGATTAAGAAAGACAACCGGCTGTGTAAAAATTGTCAGGAAACCAAAAAAAACCAACAAAACAACAACAGCAAAAAGCTTTCCCGGATGGCGGAGGACAACAGAGAGAAAAAATTTGTATTTCTTAACAAGGCTGCCATTTCTAGAAACTTTAATATAGCTGCTCGGAAACTGTCGAACAAGACCAATATTTTTTATTGTAATTTTTTTGTCAAGTATATTTGAAGAATTAAAAAATAATCTAAAAAGAGAAGGGAGGCAAAATTGCGCATAAAACCATCCTGTAGCAACAGATGTAACAAGGGCAATGGCAATGTCGCCAAAAAGACTACCCAATGGACCTGGCAACATGATGATTGGAATAAAAACAAGCGCTGTCGTTAACGTTGAGGCAATACTTGAACCTGCGATAGATGCAGCTTTGTTTCCAATTTCTTCAGGGTCGGGCGTTGCTTCTCTTTTTCCGAAGGATTGATGCAGCAGATCCAATACAATTACGCTAATATCGGAAACAAGACCAATTCCCATTGCAAGTCCGCCAAGGCTCATGCTGTTAAGAGATCTTCCTGTTAATGAAAGAATACAAATTCCCGCCGCAGCCGAAACAGGAATTGTAATTGATGCAAGCAGACTGTACTTTAAACGCCGGATAAATATTAAAAGTACTCCTACAACAGCTATTGAGCCAAGAATTGCTGAAACTAACAAACTTGTAATCCCGCTTATCAGAGAAGGGGTTGAATCAACAATAAGTTCAATTTGCACATCACGCGAAAAAAGAACAACAGCTTCATCAATTGCCTTTTGTATATCTCTTGACAGCCGTAAAGGATCAGCATCAGGTCTGCGATAAATTTCCAAAGCTGTAGCTTCTTTTCCGTTGTATATAAAAATACTTTCTAGCCGTGCAGCAGATGAAGTTAAAGCACCGGCGTCATCAACTCTTAAAGACCCATTTGCAGTTGGCAGAATTATTTGTGAAAGCAACGCAGTGGAACCGGGTTTACCGGAGCCGATAACAACAAGTTCCATGTTACCTTCGCGTGCATTTCCGGCTGGAATATCTGTGGTTTCCTGTGCAAGAATTCCCGTAAAGTCCGCAGGTGAAAGACCAAAAGCGGCAAGGCGGGGTACATCAAGAATAAGTTTTTCTTCACTTATCTCCCCGCCGACAAGTACAACAGTACCGACTCCGTCAATTCTTCGCAGGCGTGAGCGCATTTCATATTCAGCAAATTTTCGTGCGAATTCTGTATTGCCGTTCGGCGAACTAATTGCAATAACGGCGTGTGTTTCGTTTGCGCTGCCGCCGGATGTTATTGCAGGTTTGCGTACACCCTCAGGAAGGCTTGGATAGATTGCATCAACAGCTTCGCGAACAAGCACAGAAGCAGCCATCGTATCTGTGCCCCAGCGGAAATCCAGGCTGATAAGCGAACGATTATCACGGGAGACGCTTCTTATCCTTTCAAGACCTTTAATCGGCGAAAGGCTGTCCTCAAGCGGAATTGTAACCATGCTTCGAATTTCGTTAGCTGCCATGCCAGGATACACAGTTTCTATTGTTACTCTTGGTACAGACAGTTCAGGCAGCCTGTTTACCGGCAGTGTAAAAGCGGAAAAAATTGCAGCTATTATTATTGCTGTCAGAATCATAATGACAGTTACAGGTCGGCTTACAAAAATAGAAATCAATTTATTCATAATAATCCTACTTAATCACCGATATTCTCTGTTGGTTTTCATTTATATTACCCAAAGTGTCTCTTAAGCCAGAAGCAATAATAAAATTAATAATTCCATTATTAGTCGTATTGGTAAGGTATCCTGTAATTTCAATTCGCTGAAAGTGTTCCTCGCCGGAATACGGGACAATTATTGTATAATCACTAATTTTCATTTGGCGTGGCGAAAACCCAATAACATTATTGCTTGTTTCAATCCGGAAAGATTCCATTAAAGAAAACAAATCAATGGATGCGCCTTCCGCAATAGAAAAATATAACTCAATCCAGGTCATAATACTTTCACCGGACGGATAATTATTATCTGTTATGGGAATGTCTTTAAATAAAGAATTGGCTTCAAACCATAAAATTTCCTGATCTGTTTCACTTAACGGCGCCATAGGTATTCTAATACCTGCAAATTTTGGCGGTTTTGAATATTTTCCATTGGCAAAAAACCTGTAAATATATTCCTCCTTGTTTTCATTGCCAAACATATCTTTGATTCCGGGTTTTATTCTCATAGTAAATCTGCTTTCATACCCGGGAGGGTTTTCAAATTTAAATATAAATTCGGTGTTGTAGTCTGCAAAATTTTCCATAATAAGAACAGGTCCATTTTCGATACTGACATAATTTTTTACAGACAGGCTGTCCACTGGTTTTGAAAATATCAGCAAAAACTTGTCATCTTTTTCCACATCGAAATTTTCAACCGGAAATTCCGCCGCACTTGTAAAACCTCTGTCACGGTTTACTTCAACCATTTCTCCGTTTTGTGTTATGCGATATAAATGTAAAAGCTGCGGAAATTCCCGCTCTGTTCCGATTGTGAAAATACTGGATATTTCTTTTCCGATACTTACTTTATTGTCATCAGCCAGCGAGGCAGATATGCGTAATTCGTAACGGTTGTTTTGTGTCCATGGTTCTGCAGGTGTAAAAATGGCTATTTTTCCGTCGTCTTCCAATCGCCAAAACCCTGTCATCAAGGGGCTAAACGTAATATTTTCATATAATGTATTAATTGGTACAGACTGGGAGAAAACAAGTTTTACTTCTGTTCTTGAATCAATTATTTCTTTGTACATCGAAGGATAAAATGAAATAAGTTCTGGACGTTCAGTTTCCGATCTTGTTGTAAAGTTACATATAAAATCTTTATCTAAAGATAAGCCGCCTGTGTTGTGTGCATCAACAGAAAGATTTATAGTATAATCTGTATTTATTTCCAGCGGAACTAATGGAGAAAAAGTCATTCTTTTTCCTTCCCATTGATAAATTCCCCTTACGCGGCTTCCGTCTGCGGAAAGAGAAAAATGTCGCTCTATGCTTCCTTTGTCAGGATCATGGGAAAAAACTAATGATACAGTTATATTTTCCGGCGAAGGATGATACCCATCGCCCGGCGTCCAGGATGTTACCACAAACGGATAAAGCCTTAATAAATCGCATGAGTTAAAAGAAAATATACCAACGATTATAATAAAAATGTATAATATTGATTTCATTATACCGCCTCCAGATAAATAACCAAATCTTCTTTCATAAAAAACCCTGATCCCGGGCTGATTCCGCCTCTGCCTCCCGGAATTGTCAGCTTGTAATAATTGGCGCCTTCGTCGTCTCCTGTCTTCAAACCTTCCCAGCTCATAAAAAGACGATCATCAGAAATCCAGTAGACTTTCTGTAATGCGACAGGAGAAAGTGTTCTGGGAAAAAACGGAACGAGTGTTATTTTCTGAGCATTATTCAATTTTTCTTCCGTGCTAAATGGGAGTGAAAAATAAATTGAAAAAAATATTTCGCCTGTTGCAGGATCAACAAGGATAGAAAACTGATTTATGGCAGATAAATTATTCAATACGGCAATTGAATTATCCGGAGAAAATTCCAATACAGAACCGTCATATGCAGAGAAAGAAATAACATTTAACGAAGGAATATCCGGAGTAAAATTTTTTCTATAATCTGTGCCGATTCTTAATCCTTCGGCATCCCTTGTATCGCCGGAGACGATTAATGTGTAAGTTGTCTCAGGTTCGGGATCGCGCGTAAAAATGTAGACAATGGAATTTTCCGACAGCATCTCCGCTCTGCCGGAAAGAGAGGGTTCAAATCTAAGCGAGCGAAGTACATTTTCTCCCATTGGTTTGTTGAAATAAACAGCAATACCTTGACCATGTCTTAACCCTGTTGTAATATCCGCCCCTGTTGGGTACCAGCAGCCATTTTCAAAAAGAACTGGATGTACATCTGTAACAACAGGCAGAATCTGATCCAAATCTGTTGTGAAAAAACCTGAGTATGATTTTGGCAAAGGGACGCCATCAATGCTTTTTGCCGAATCATTTAAATTCCAGCGGTATAAAATCCAAGGAGAAAGCGGTTTATCAGGAATAACTTTAAGAATTTGATCATTATCCGACCATTCAAAAGTTTTATCGCTAATCCCGTCAAGTGTCAGCGCCGACTCAACTGAGTATATGTCCATGGAACGAGAAAAATTAAATTCAAAAATTACATTGTTTGTTCCGATGGATGCGCCGGTAGAAGGGTAATGCCGCTGCAGTACAGGAGGAGTATTCTTGTTTATCGCATAAAACGAAACAAAATGTTCAAGGCGAAGATCTCTGCCGTCAACTGCACGAATTGTTCCCAATAGGCTTAATGTGTAACGGACACCGGCAGCCCACCCTTGTACAGGCACAAAATAAAGATCATTGCCTCTCCAGAATCTGTCACCATTCATAACGCCGTAATCGGAACTAATCTGTAAAATTCCTTCTGCGTCACTTTTTACCATCGCAGTATCAAACTTAAGAACAACAGGGCTGTATTGCTCCGGCAAAAGCGAATCTGTTTTGTCAGGCTCTACTTTTAATCCCACTTGGTGCAGATCCACAAAACCGCATGAAATTACAAGCATGGCGCATAACAGAATAAAGACAGAGCTAATCCGCAAGCAAAACATTTGTTCCCTCCCGCAAATCCGGTTCTGGCCGCAGAACAACAAACTCACCTGCGTTTAACCCCGATGTAATTTCTCTTTCTTCGCCGTAAGAATAGCCAAACGAAATTTTTCTCTCCGTTAAAGTACTTCCATTGATTATAAAAACGCTGCCCTCATTGTTTTTCTGATTAAAAATTGCCGATTCAGGGATAAACACCGCTCTTCCCGGAGGACCAAGCGCCACCGTAACGCGCGCAAACATCCCGGGTCTCAACCTTGCAGCTTCGGTCTCATTCATTAGCAGTACACGAACCAGAAAACTCAAACTCTGGCTGTCCGCCTGCGGGTAAACAAGATCGACAATTCCAATTTTAGTTTCGCCTGTTCCGTCAATTAAAACAGATGCAGACATTCCTTTTTCAATGCGGATAGCATCTCTTTCCCGTATGGGGAAAATGGCGTATAACGATGCTGTGTCAATAAGACTGATAATTTTATCCTGAGGCTGAACGCGCTCGCCTTCTTCGAGATAACGTGCTCCAACAATGCCAGAAGCAGGGCTTCGAACAGTCAATTGCGAAAGAGCGATATTGGCGGAAGTCAACTCTTTTTCTGCAGCTTCCAGTCTTGCGCGAGCGGCTTCCAGTTCCGCCCGTAAACTTGCTGTCATAAGGTAAATAAACGCGTTTCGCCTCTCTGCCTCATCTAAAGGGACGGGAATTCCTACCCTGAAAAGATCTTGATCACGGTAGCCGATCCGCCGTATTTCAATTTCTCTTTCCATTAGTTGAATTTGTTCCCACCCTGAATCAATGTTAAACCGGCTTACAAGAATAGCTTCGGTGTGAATGCCCCCGGCATCAAAAAGAGCTTCCTGATTTTCATGTTTGCGTTTTTCTTCTTCCCAGTTTCGTTTTGCAAGATTAAGTTCTATTTCGGCTTTTTCGAGTAAAAGAAGCTGAGCTTCCGCCTGAAATATCCCTTCGAGCAGCTTTGATTCTGCTAAATTACATGCAGCCAAAGCCTGTGAATAATTGTTATGCGCTCTTTCCACAGCAAGATTGATCTGAGGATTTTCAAGAAGTATTACCACCTGCCCCTGCCTCACATGATCGCCTTCACGAAAGTAAAGTCTTGCAATTACTGCTTCCTGCGGAGAAGTTATATCCACTTTGGTAAGGAACGACAGGCTGCCAAAACCACCGGCTTCATCAGGCCGCTCTCGTTCAACAACAACCGTTCCTCTTACAGTTTTTACTTCGCTGTCATAATTTGTATCCTGACTTTTACAGGAAAGACAAAAAATCACTATTAATATAATTAGTATAAATTTGTATATCTTCACGGGTTTCTCCTTAGATGAAGTTGTGCAAACAGTGCAAGTTCTCCCGGAGCAAGATCGAGAAACCGTTCAAGTTCACGTTCCGCTTCCAGGAGAGCTGTAGCTGCCTGTACCACGGTAATTTCCCTTTGCGTTTGTTCGATTAACGCTTCCATTAACCTCAGCCTTGTAATATGTCCAAGGTTGAGTCTTACTTCTTCGATCCGGCAGCGTTCTTCGCCAAGAATTGCAGCTTGAAGAGCAAGAATCCGCTTTTGTTCCGCAAGGGCGCATTTTTCCACAAATACTGCCGCCGATCTTCCGATTCTTTCTATGGCGATATCGTATTTTTCCTGCTCAAGAGCAAGCGCAAGAGCCGCCTGATCTCTTCCGTAACTTGATGCGGGATCGGGCAGGGGAGTAAAACTGTTTTGAGCCATTGCCGTTGTGTCAAATGGCGGTTCTCTGCCAAATTGTGCGCCCAGCCGGTTTTGAAACCAAGGGCTTGAAAATTCAATGCTGATACCGACAGACCAATTGAAACGTGTTAGCGGATAACTCTGACCATTAAGTCCAAGATTGCCGGTAAGCCGCACTGTCGGAATCCATGAACTGGAAACAAAACGAAGTTCCGCTTGTCTTTTGATTATCGAATAACGAGCTTCGATTAAATCCGGATTTTGCTCTCTTGCAAGAGCTGCCGCTGCATAGGGAGCAGGAAGCGAAGCCGCACGGTTAATATCAACAATTTCGTTTAACACCGGAAGGCTGTCAAGTCCAAGAAGCTCGGCAAACTGCTTTTCCATTTCTGCTAAATCAAGTTCAAGTGAATAGATATCAAGACTTGAATCTGCAAGATTGATGTCCGCATACGCAAGATCTATCGACAGCGCAAGCCCAAGATGCACTTCCTCATTCAGGATTCTGCGCTGTTCTTCCAGTACAACAAGCGCTCTCTTTTTTATTTCCAGAATTGCCCTGGAAGCCAACACATTGCGATACGCGGCAATTGCAGCCTCCGCAATATCCGAAGCTGTCCGGTCGAGCCTTGCGGAAGAAAGATCCAGATCCATCCGCTCAAGATTTCTGGACATCGATGTCCTTCCGCCGTCAAAAATAAGCTGATCAAGGCTGATCCCGTAGTTTTTTATAAAAGAATCCGCGCCAATCTGCTGCAGGCGATCATTTTCTGAAATTGTAAAGCTTATGCGCGGAAAGTATGCACGAAGTCCCCACCTCCATGCTCCTTCCATAAGGTTATGCAAAGCTTGTGTATGCTTTAGATCTGCAGAAGCAGCAACTGCAAGCTCGGCAGCTTGTACAAATGTCAGCGACTGTTGGTTATTATCTGCATATAACAACGCTGTTGCAACGGAAAGTAATAGACCAATCAGAATTAAAAATAATTTAAGCATTTTATTGTACCTCTGTATGAAGGTTTAAAATAATGTTTTCCAAATTCGAAATAGAACGTAAAAGAGGAGTATCCCACGAAAGCATTGCCTTTGCGCGGTTTAAATCCTCCAAAGCATCTATACCCCTTCCTGCTACCCAGCGTAGTCTTGCTCTGTCAAGCAGAACCATTGCGCTTTCCGCAGAAAACTCCGCCGCCCTGTCCAGAAAAATTAATGCCTCGTCATATTTCCCCGTCTCGCCTGCAATTTCCGCCGCAAGCCGCAAGGCGCGTATATCTTGTGGATTGTCAGCTAACAGTGATTCTGCTGCATCCGTCGCTGCGGCTAAATCGCCCTTTTCACGGAGAATTCTTGCAAGGTACAGCTTTGCCTCCATGGATGAAGGTCTTAATTTTATTGCCCTGCGGCAGGATTTTTCCGCTTTTTCCAAATCGCCGTAAAAATATTCCGCTTTTGCGCGTAATATCAGCGCCGGAGGAAAATTATTCTCTCCGTTAAGCATTTCCATAACAGAAGAAAAATGCCCTTGTGCATAGGCTTCTGATGCGTTGACGTAAAGGCGGATAACCTCTGTTTTCGGCGCATTGGAACATGAGCAAATAAGAAAAACAACTGTGCATAAAATTCCTGCTGTTAGATGAAACCCGGTAACTTTCATTTGCTGTTTCCTTGTTTAACTGCGGTTGATGTATATAAGCCGTTCCGCCAAACGACCACCGGAAGCGGCCGCCTGCCTGCTGAAATAATCGCGGAAAATTTGCGCCGAATTTAACGCCCTAAGTTCATTGACCGCATAAACCGTATATAAATTGTCTGGAAGACCGATCAATGGCAACAGGGAATCCAAAATCTGAGGATTAGCTGAATTAACAGATTGACCAATAATTGCTTCGATCTCTTTTTTAGTGCGTAAGGAAAGACCATCTTCGGGTTTTAGGCCAATGTAAGCGGCTAGAATTTCCCTGCACTCTTCCGCAAACGGTCCCTGAGGGGAACTGTTAACGCAATTTTCTGCAAACTCAGCCGCAATACTTCCGGAAAAAACCCTTGCGCCCCGATACCAGTATTCGGGGAATTGCGCATAACGTGCGCGAATCGATCTGTACATAGAAGCGGTACGCCTGTCATCACCGTTGGTTTCAAGTGCGCAGACAAGAATCATCCATCTGCCGAAACTATCCGGAGGAAATCCTTCGATTGCCCTAAGGCGCTCACCGGAAGATGCATAATGCGCCGGTTGATCTGCTTCTTCAAAAAACAATCCAAGAAGAGTCGCGGCTTCGTCCCATCTGCCATTTATAAAAGCAAGTATTGCATTTGCGCAGGCGGTAACTTCGCCGTCATTTTCAATTGAAGAAACATTCCTTATGCTCTGTTCCAGATCGCCTATTTGAATTAACCCAAGACCATACGCCAGTGTCAATTCCTTATAAGCAGCCACAACAGCGCCGGCAAGATCCCCGGCATTTTCCCGAATACCGGACTCCGTAAGCGCCATCCCCTGAATCCACGACCCTGTCCTTTCAATCTCTGCAAGCTCATCCAGCATCTGTAAAAGTAGTTCCATATCGGCTGCATTCGCACCATGAGAAGCCGAAAGCGAAATTACCCCCTGTGAAATCACTCCCGCTGGCACATTTTGAGAATTCCCCCCGGCACAGGAAAGAAGGACAAAAATCAAAAACAATAAAGTAAAAAAATTAGACTTCATAAGCAACTCCATAAAAATATTTGTTACCTATATATGGGTCGAGCGTGCATGGTGCTTACAGTAAAATTGATTTTTTTTATTTTTTTTTCGAAAAAAGAAATAGGACCGGAGACAATACCCTTAGCATCTGCTGAAAATTTAGTTCTTTATCTACTATTGATACTGATGTACAAGCTGCCATCCTGCTGCAAACTGCCCTGTCATTAAGAAATGAAGGCAAGAAAAGTCACGCGTTATGAAACAGATATTTTTGTGATTTCTCAATCGCCTCAAGAAGTCCGCTAAGATAACTTATCCCGAGCGCGCGATCGTAAAGTCCGTAGCCGGGCATACTGACTTCGCCCCAGATATTTCTTCCGTGATCAGGCCGGACAGGTCCGTCGAATCCTATGTCGTAAAGGGCTTTCATAATGCTGTACATATCCAGAGAACCATCGCTTGAAAGATGTGCCGATTCCTCAAAGTCACCCGGACCTTTATGCAAAACATTGCGGATATGGGCAAAATGTATGCGCCCTTTCAAACTGCCGATAATGTCCGGAATGTCGTTGGCAGGACTGCTTCCCAGGCTTCCCGAACAGAGGGTTATTCCATTCATTGGATGATCTACCAGACGCAAAAGGCGAAGAAGCTGCTCTTTTCCTGTCATTATGCGTGGAAGACCAAACACAGACCATGCGGGATCATCGGGATGTATTGCCATTTTTATACCGTACTTTTCACACACCGGCATTATTGCCTCTAGGAAATATTTTAAATTTGTAAAAAGCGTTTCTTCATTTATGCTCTGGTACATGCTGAAAAGTTCTTTAATTTTTGCCATCCTTTCAGGTTCCCATCCGGGAAGAAGATAGCCGTCCGCCTTTACGCTCATTGCATTGAACATATTAACGGGATTTATTTGATCAATGAGCTTTTGTTCGTAAGCCAGCACCGTAGACCCGTCAGGTCTAAGCTTTGCAAGATCAGATCTTGTCCAATCAAAGACTGCCATAAAATTATAGCAAACCAAATGAATATCTAGCTCGCCTATTATTTTCAAAGTTGCGATATATTTCTCTATATAGCTGTCTCTATCGTCGCTGCCGGTTTTTATTGAATCGTGAACATTGACGCTTTCAATGCCATCGATTCGAAGCCCTGCGTCTTCAATTTCCTTTTTTAGAGAAAACAATTCATCTTTTTTCCATTCTGCTCCAGTCGGGCTGCCGTATAAAGTTGTTATAACGCCGCTTAAACCCGGCACTTGCCTTATTTTTTCCAAAGGTATAGGATCAAAACCGGGTCCAAACCACCGTAAAGTCATTTTCATGATTTGATAATACATTAAATTAAAGATTTCCTCAACGCTTACACGAATACATTTGCCAGCTTCGTTTACCGCAAACAAACAAGATTTCATTAGACAGAATTTGAAAACTTATATTAAAATGTACTAATGTGGTGGAAAAATAGAATAGCTTATCAAATTTATCCTAGGAGCTTTCAGGATTCAAACGGCGACGGCATTGGTGACATCCCGGGAATAATCTCGCGGCTGGATGAAATTAAAGAACTCGGCGTGGGAATTATCTGGCTTTCGCCTGTGTATAAATCTCCCGATGCGGATAATGGATATGACATAAGCGATTATTGCGACATCAACTCAAAGTTTGGGACGATGGCGGACATGGAAAAGCTTTTTGCAGAAGCGGCAAAGCGCGGCATCCGCATCATTATGGATTTGGTGATAAATCACACTTCCGATGAACACGAGTGGTTTCAAAAAAGCCGCGATCCTGCAAGCCCGTACCGCGATTACTATATATGGCGTCCGGGGAAAAACGGAAAGCTTCCGAATAACTGGACAGGCTTTTTCATGGACAAGGCGTGGGAGTACGATGAAAAAAGCGGCGAGTATTATCTGCGTCTTTTTGATAAAAAACAGCCCGATCTTAATTACAAGAACCCAAAAGTAATTGAAGAAGTAAAAAAAATATTAACATTCTGGCTTGAAAAAGGCGCATCCGGCTTCCGTTGTGATGTAATAAACATCATCTATAAAACAAGCCTTGAAGATGGCAAAAAAAGCCTTTCTGTTCAGGGCATTGAACATTACAAATCGCAGGAAGGAAACCACAAAATTCTGCGCGAACTTCGCCGCGATGTATTGGATAAATACGATTGTTTTACCGTCGGCGAAACTGTTTTTGTGGATCTTAAAGAGGCAAAACTTTTGAGCGACGAAAGCCGCAAAGAACTTAATATGCTTTTTTATTTTGATCATCTTGAAGTTGACCGCCGCATCGCGCAATTCATTCCAAAAAAATTCCGCGCACGCAAACTTCTTGAAGTAATCACAAAGTGGCAGCAGGGGCTCGAATGGAATGCCATCTATTTTGAAAACCACGACCAGCCAAGAATTGTGTCTCACTTCGGCGCGGCGGAAAAAGACAGCAAGTACTGGAAACGAAGCGCAAAAATGCTTGCCTTGTTCGAGCTGACCCTTCGAGGTACTCCCTTTATCTATCAGGGGCAGGAAATCGGCATGACCAATTTCGATTTCGAAAACCTTAATGAATTAAACGATGCAATGAGCCACGGCCTGGACAAACTGATGAAAAAATTGTGCATCCCCGGCTTTTTGCGCTGGAATTGGATAAAAGCAAGCTCGCGCGACAATGCCCGAACGCCAATGCAGTGGGATGAAAGCGAGTACGCAGGTTTCAGCAAAGCAAAACCCTGGCTCGGCGTTAACGGCAATTATAAGAAAATCAATTACGCATCACAAAAAAAAGATCCCGATTCAATTTTGAATTTTTACAAAGCTATGGCGGCTGTTAGAAAAAACAGCGATTGTCTTATTTACGGTGAGTTTATTCCCATCTACGCCGATAACCGCCTGATAATTTACCAGCGCAGGCTGAAAAATAAAGAAAGCCAAAAAGATGAAACATACACAATCGCACTCAATTTTTCTTCCCGTATTGTTAAAATTCCCGGTAAATTCTTGAGCCTTTTTTCGGGAATTCCGGTTATCTCTGCATCGGGACAAAAAGAATTTAATGGTTCTTTGCTTCCTTGGGATGGTGTTTTGGTGTCGAATACTTGAGTTTCATAGTAAGCTGATGTTAGTTGACATTTAGAAAATTCGCCCAAGCCTGAAGGGCAATACCAAACGCCACCGATACATTGAGCGAAGCCTTTGTCCCATAACATGGAATGGACACCCTTCCTAAAGATGCGTCCGCTGCCGCAAGCGCCTGCGGGCTTACCCCCAGTTCTTCTGAACCTGCAATCAACAGCCCGCGCCGGGGGAAGGGAAATTCCGCAATGGGGATTCCTCCCGTCTCAAGTGCAAAAACCGGGCAGGAAATTTCCGTCGACGGCAGTGATTCCTGCAGTGAATCCGAATCCGGCGCGGCGAAAAGTTCCTGCCGTTCCCATGGCATTATGTCGATGCAGCCCATCGCTGTCCGTTCTGCCCGGCGGTGATGCGGGTCGGCGCAAAACGGAGAAAGAATTATTTTTTCCACGCCAAAACTTT
>Ga0099364_10002247_pt1 | contig 30941 bp, 28 predicted proteins | sample TergutTh196P3_FD_73070 | JGI IMG/M metagenome (GOLD analysis project Ga0099364, IMG submission 73070) | Microcerotermes parvus P3 segment gut microbial communities from Pointe-Noire, Republic of the Congo - Th196 P3 | ecosystem: Host-associated > Arthropoda: Insects > Digestive system > Gut ... | reverse complement strand
TGTCCCATCTGCCATCGCTATCACAATACTGCCTAGCCTTTGCATCTTGCGTATCTTGCCTGTGCATGCCAAAGTCAAATACTTGTGGGGTATAACGAGGGCTAATGCCCCCCCGCTCGCTGCGCCGCACCCACTTTATTTTTACACACCCCACCCTGGTAAAGCCTCATTGTATTTCCCAACCCCGTGTGTTATCATACGAGGCGGGAGCGTGCGTCTTATGCGGCAGGGATTTACTCTTTTAGAATTACTGATGGCGATCTCAATGTTCATCATATTGTTGGGCATTGTCTGGAGTGTCACATCCCTTTTTTCGCGAACGGAAACTCATCGCGCGCAGAGTGCCGAACAGCAACGCATCGTTAGGCAATGGACGCGAATCCTCAACGACGATTTTCTTTCCGTCATTCAAGATGTCGAACATTTGAACAAGTCCGTCGGAGATGAGACTATCCGGCACTTCGGAGTCAGTGGTACAGATACCTTACTGCGCGTCGACGTATCGGATTACTCTTGGCGAACAGCAGAGTCGTCCGAATTGAGGACGATTTTTTACGAATTTCATCCGACCAGCGGACTCACCCGGCGTGAGCGGGACTACGCCGACCTGAAAATGGCGGACGGAACAAGACAATTCGCACCGGAAATCGTGAGCGGAAAATTCCGATACTCCGACGGCGGAACTTGGCACGAACACTGGGCGAGTCTGGATCGTAAAAGTGCGCCCCGATCAATTGAAGTTACGTTTTATTCGTTGCCGAAAGCCGAAGCCGACCAATGGCGAAGCCGGATGAGTACGCGTGAACCCTTGCTGAATCGTGTAACCATCGCAATTCCATCGGCTACTCGGGGTCATGAACCTTACCGCCGGGCACAAGCTCCTCGTCCGCCGCAAGAAGAACGTCCGCCGGAACCGCCGGCGCCGCCTCCGCCGCCGCGTCCGCCAACCCCGCCGCCGCCCAGCCCGTTTCATTCCCTGTTCGGAGATGATTGAGCAAAGCGGTAAAAAAACGGCATTCTTGAAAACGCTGTTATACTGCGGCACGTCAACAATTTACCTTTTTCCCTCGTGTCTGGGCGTGTAAAAATAAAGTGGGTGTAGTGCAAGCGAGCGGGGGGGGTTAGCCCCCCGTTGGGTTGCGAAACGTGTGGGAGTCCAACGGGGGGCTAATGCCCCCCGCTCGCTTGCGCAATGTTGAAGATACCCACAAATTTTTGACACGCCTCGTGTCTCCTTTGTGTCCCCTGTGATCTTTATGGTAAAAAATAAAGGATTAACCACAAAGGACACAAAGAACACAATGATTCACAAAGAAGAAAAACGTCCTTCATACCGCTTGCAGTATAAATCTTTCACGCAGCTCGCCTGATTCTCTGTCCGCGCACATCGCTCTTGGCAATGCAGCGCACAATCGTTTCCGCAACCGACACCGCCTCCAAAGCACGAACACCTGAAACACGAGGAACACTGCCCGACCGAATCGATAAAACAAAATCATCTAACTCCGCCGCCAATGCATCCACCGCATCATGAGTCTCCGATTCCAACGAAAAAGCGTCCTGCATAAACGTCGGTACCAAAAGCGATACCGAATCCGGCAAAACATTGTTAGGCGCAAACTTGCCCTCCAAAACCGTCTCGTTCGCACGATGACACGTCGTCGTCCGAGTTCCGAAATCGACCACTACCGTCGCCGTCGCAGCAGTAATACGCATCTTACGCTCCGCCTTGTCCGCCACACGAGACGAAAATAAATTCGCCGCACAGCCATTGTCAAAACGGATCCGAGCATGAGCAACATCTTCATTTTGTCCGCCGATAATGTGAAAACCAATCGCATCGACCGAAAAAACATGCGACGCAACCAACGAAAGCACCAAGTCAATATCATGCACCATCATGTCGAAGACCGTACCGACGTCGGTACTGCGAAATGTATAGCCGCTCGTTCGGACAGCATCAATCAGCAGAGGTTCTCCGACCATCAAGTCGTCACGGAGTGCCTTCTTTGCCGCAGTCCAAGCAGGATTGAACTCTTCAACGTGTCCGACTTGCAGAACGAGACCGCGCTGTTTAGCAAGATTGACCAACGTGCGTCCTTCTGCGAGAGAGGCGCACATCGGCTTTTCCATCAGAACGTGTTTTCCCGCTTCGAGGCATGCCGTTCCGAGACCGAAGTGCAGATACGTCGGCGAGGCAATGACGACGGCATCGACTTCCAGCAGCATTTCGTCGAAAGAATCGAATGCTTTAACACCGTACTTTTGTGCAACACTTTTTCGTGCAAATTCGCAGGGGTCGGCGACGCCGACCAATTCCGCTTCGCAATGGGCGGCGACCTTGTCTGCATGGAAAGAACCTAAACGACCTGCTCCGATGATTCCGATACGTAACATAGTTTGATGGTGATGTTAAATGGTTTGTATAGGTTAACAGAGCCGCAATCTTAAGATTGCGCAATCTTACGATTGCGGCTCTGCTAATCACGCTGCGTCGCGAAGGATTTCTTCTTCCCTGCACGATTCTGCGACTTTATCTGATTCGATGAGCATCGTTTTGGCTAACAACTGCCGTACACATTCGGTGTTGAGCGTGTGTCCGCCGCGGAATGACTCAAACGTACCAACCAAGTCGCTGCCGAGCAACGCAAAATCGCCGACCATGTCGAGCATCTTGTGCCGAGCACACTCATTGTCGTAACGGAAACTGTTTTCCATTGGTCCCGACTCCGTCAACACCAACACGTTCTGCGGCGTTACACGCTGACAGAGCCCCTTAGCTAGGAGTTCATCTGCTTCGTATTTGGCAAGAAATGTTCGTGTAGGCGCCAACTCTTTACAGAAGTTTTCTTTGGTGATCTCTAACCGATAACGCTGCGTTTGAATCGGATAGGTTGCGGCAGGAACCAGTGTGTATTGGAATTCGCAATTTCCGTGCTGGTTCGTGGTGGCGATCATGTACGTCTCGTCATTGCCGATGTAAAATGCCCGGGTAACAACACGAATGTTCCGCTTGGCTGGTTGTGCAACGATTTTTGTATCTCGCAGTGCGTCCACGAAAACTTGACTTGAACCGTTGAAGCCGGGCATTTCCGGTTGGTCTGTCCAGATTTCACAGTTGTCGATTTGCAAGCCGTAGAGTGCGGCGAGGACGTGTTCGACCATATCTACGCCGACCTCTTTGCACATGAGTGAAGTTTGTCGCGGCTTGTCCGTCCGAAACTCTACTCTGGCGGGGATACGAGGATTGCCCGGCAAATCCTTGCGGATGAAGGCGAGACCACTGTTCGGCGGAGCAGGGCGAAAGCGTAGGGTTACGTCTTTTCCTGTCCAAAAACCGAAGCCGGTGAGCGTAACGTCTTCGGCGATGGTATTTTGATTCCGAAAGGAACTGTTGAATTCCTTCGTAACAATTTGTGTACGGGCATCAATAGTGGTGAACATGGTTATGTTAAAGTTAGTTCTCTCGTTTGCGGGAGGTTTATGAAAGGGGGAATTGAATCGTTTGCGTATGAGCGGGGCGGCGTTAGCCCCCCGGTTCGCGTGTTGGTTATTCAACGGGAGGTTAACACCCCCCGCTCGCGAAAAAACAAGAGCACTACTGCACCGCACGTTGCTGCGGTGCATTTGCCGTCGGGATCGGTGGCAATGGAATGCCGGGGTTTCGCTGGGCGAAGGCGTTTCGGACTTCTTGAATGATGACGTTTGTGATATTCAAGCCGGGATTGAACCAAACGAGTCGTTGATCCATATCTTCGGCGACGGTGCTAGGGTCGGCGGGATCCGGCTCGAAGATTCGATAGTCCGTAACTTGTGCGATATTCCGGGCTTGTGAGTATCTGCCGATTGTACCTTGAATGTCTTTGAAAGTGTCGAACATAATCTGGGAGTTTTGCAGGGCAAATCTCCGTTGCTGTGCCCGGGCGTCGGCTTCGAATTGGGCGACTTTGGCAGCGAGAGAGTCGAATGCACGCTGATATTCTTCGGTACCGGCGCGGAAATTGGACTCATCCAGTTTCTTTCGGTCTGCTTCGATTCCTTCTCCTCTTGCTTTGAATTGTGCTTCCTGTGTGTCAACTTCTTTCTTTAGTGCTTCCTGTCGGAGTGTAAAGTCGGGATGGGCTCTGATGACTTGTGCGAGGTCGATGACGGCGACCTGATAAGGAAGCGGTGCCGGCTGTTGAGCGGCGGGTTGTTGGGCGATGGCAGGAACGACATAAACTCCTAGTGTGAGTGCGATTCCGGCGATCAATGTAATCCAATGAATTTTTTTCACTTGTGTATTCCTCCGTGAATGATTAGGGATGTGCTTCCTTGCTTTCGGCGGGACCTGCTCCTGCGTTTCTGCAAGGTTGCGGTATTGTAATGTTTTCCTTAAATCGGGTCAAGAGCAATTTTTATTGAATGAATTTTCGGAAAAATGGGAATAATCGGTAAAAAGCGTTAGCCGCCCCGCAACCATGGGTGTGTCAAAAATTTGTGGGTATTTTCAACATTGCGCATGCGAGAGGGCAAGTGAGCATGCGAGCGGGGGGAGTTAGCCCCCCGTTGGGTTGCGAAGCGTGTTGGTTCTCCATCGAGGGGCTAACGCCCCCGCTCGCTTATGGGAACCTCTAAAAATCAAATTGTATATTGATGTGTGCCGAAAACGCAACGAATCAAAACTTTGCGTACTTTGCGTAACTCTTTGCGCACTTTGCGGTTGAATCTTTTTTTAACGCAACGTACGCAAAGGATACGCAAGGAACGCAAAGGATTTTTTGTATTATTAGTGGTTCCCTTATGTTGGGAGTCCACATAAACTTTGACACACCCAGTACTACGGCTTGCAATAATATCAAATTGCGGTACACTTTCCCTTATGCGATACGTGATTTCTGCGCTCGTCCAAAATGTGCCAGGGGTGCTTTCCCACATTGCCGGAATGCTAGCCTCGAGAGGATACAATATCGATAGTTTGGCAGTCGGCGAAACCGAAAATCCTAAACTGTCCCGAATGACGTTCGTTGCCGTCGGAGACGAAAAAATCCAAGAACAAATCCTTAAACAATTGAGGAAAATTGTTACAGTCGTCAAAGCCGAAGACATTACGCACCAAGAACACGTCGAAAGAGACTTAATGCTCTTAAAAGTCGAAGCACTGCCCGGAGCGAGGAGCAAAATCCTCGAAATGGTTACGATTTTTCGCGGCAATGTTGTCGACGTCAGCGAAACGACGATGATGATCGAAATTTCCGGCAAGGAATCGAAACTCGAAGGCTTCGTTAACGCAATGCGTCCTTTCGGCATCGTAGAACTCGTCCGCAGCGGGATCATCGCCCTGCCGAGGGGATAGATGTCAGCCGACCCGCAGGCGGGGCGGCTGCCAACACCACGCATGTAGTCTGCGACAGCACTACTTCAACGTTACCGAGACTTTGACAACTTTTCCTTCTCTGAACACGTCCAACACGACTCGGTCGTCGGGAACTCGTTCGTCGATAACAGCGGTAAAGTCGTCCGCTTTTTTCGTCGGCACGCCCTCTATCGCGGTAATAATGTCCGCCGAACTCACATCACGCCGGAGGATTCCGCTCTCCCGTATCGTTCTGGAACCACGCAGCCCCGCCGTTGCGGCAGCACCCTCCGCCGCCAATTCTAAAATCAGCAATCCCTGTATTTTCACTCCGCCGGGCAACTCTCGGACAACCTCGCGCACCGAGTCGATGCCGATTTCGCCCCGAATGACTTTGCCGTTGGTAATGAGTTGCGGTACGATCCGAAGAATCGTTTTCGAAGGAATCGCAAAGCCGACGCCGTGACTTCCGCCGGTTCTGCTTGCAATCGCCGTATTGATGCCGATCAGCCGTCCGTGAGTGTCCAGCAATGCTCCGCCGGAGTTGCCCGGATTGATCGCCGCATCCGTTTGAATGAGTCCCCAAATACTGCGTCCCTCCAACATCCGGCTCGGCATCGACCGGTTCAAACTCGAAACTAATCCGCCGGTCAACGTCCGTTCCATACCAAACGGATTGCCGATGGCAAAAATGTGTTGTCCGACCAAAAGTTTCGACGAGTCTCCGAAAGTGATAGGATACAATACCTCCGGCGTTGCTTTGATTTTGATGACCGCCAGGTCTGTGATGGGATCCAGCCCGACCAACGTTGCCGGATAGGCTTCGCCGTTGAAAAGCGTAACTGTTGCCGCATCGACGTTTGAAATGACGTGGAGATTGGTCAAGATATGTCCTTCTTTATCGAGAACGATTCCGCTTCCTGCGCCGGGTTCGTCGATTTGACCGAAAAGAAACACGGTGTAAGTTTTTTGTGTGTCGATGTTTACGACGCTTCTGTTGCAGCGTTCATAGACCTGTACGGAAACGCGTTCGCTGGGATGTAGTTCGGCGTACCGTTCGATGAATAGTGGACTATCGCCGGGCTTGGGAAGCGATGACGCCGTTTCAGGAACCTGTGCGATTAGAAACGTTGCTGTCTGAAACGACAGCAACAAGACAGCCGGAAGGAAAAGGAGCAAACGCCGAATCATAGTATCGAGTATAGCGAATTACGAGCGGACGTCAAGGGTTTTCAAAAGAAAAGGTGTGTCAAAATAAAGTGGGTGCGGCGCAACGAGCGGGGGGCGTTAGCTCCCGTTGGGGTACGAGGCGTGTTGGATATCCATCGGGGGGCTAACGCCCCCCGCTCGCTTTCTCACTTGCTCGCTCGCTTGCGCAATGCTGAAAATACCCACAAATTTTTTACACACCCATGGCTAGTTTTTAGTCTGTCAGAACGCGATCGAAGTCCCGGCGGTTTGTAATTTTTTGTCGTTTTGCTATCCTATTGGGAGCAAAACGACAAGGTTCCATTGTAACGCACAAAGGAACGGTTTTCGATAAAGGAAAACATACAAGAACGCAAAGAATCCGCAAATGACACAAGAAATTTATATTATTAGAGGTTCCCTAAACGTACTCAATGCTAACAATGTTACAAAAATTGCGTTATTTAATTTCACTAGCCACCTATAATGAACGTGGAAACTTACCGATTCTGACTTCGCAGATTTTCGAGTTTGCACCCGATGCGGATATTCTCGTTGTCGATGATTCTTCTCCAGACGGCACCGCTGACTGGGTAGAGGAACAAATGCAAAACGACTCCCGATTCAATTTAATCAAACGCGCCGGCAAACAGGGGCTCGGTAGTGCCATCCTTGCTGCAATGGATTATGCCGTCCAAAACGATTACGATTATTTAATCAACATGGACGCCGATTTAAGTCATCCGCCTCGTTTTTTGCCTGCCATCAGAAGCAAAGCCGAAGAGGGATTCGATGTTGTAATCGGCTCCAGATATGTTCTCGGCGGCAACATTATCGGCTGGGCTTGGCACCGGCGTGTGATGAGCAAGGCGATTAACATTTACGCCCGATGTTTGCTCGGCTTGAGAACCCGGGACAACAGCGGATCGTTCCGATGTTATCGCACCGCTCTCTTAAAACGGCTTGACCAGGGCGAGATTCTCTCACAAGGATATTCTTTTTTTGAAGAAATCTTGTATCGGCTCCGCAAACTGGGCGGTACCTTTGCGGAGGTTCCGATTACCTTTGAGGAAAGGCGCATTGGACAGTCGAAGTTGAATATCAAGGAGATATTTACCGCCCTATGGCTGCTCCTGAAAATTGGCGCAGTCCGTTAGCAAGTTTACGCTTCCGCAATGCACGCATACGGCATACCATACCGCGTTGCCGTTTGCAAAAATATGAGCAACTCCCTGTCCACCCGCATCCACGCACCGTCAGCAGGTTCGCCCAACGTCCCCTTATTATAACGCTTGCCATGACTGTTCGTCCAAAAGACATATTCCTGACCATTCACTTTCAACCAAGCATTGAACGACGTCGCATGCGCCCATTTACCGCCGAGAGTCGCAATCTGAACGTTATTTCGGTCAACCATCGATCCATTCACCGCTGTCGAATTGCCGAGAGCAACACCGAGACCTGCCCGGTTGCAACGGCGAATCTTCTCCGCCAAGTCCGCTCCGCTGCCCGACAAGAAAACGAGTGCCGATTGATGCTGCGTCGAAGCGGTCTTTTTTCCTTTGATGACATGTCCATACTTGTTGGCGAAGTTTGCCATCACGCCGACCGACTGTCCGCCGCGAGTGTTGCCGTTTTTAGAAAGCAGCCAAGTCTGATAAGGGTCGGTCACCGTCCAGTTCAGCGGCGCACCGAGTCCGATGCTCATCAGCAAACTGGAGCGGTACGCAAAGTCATCGGCGTGTCCCATACAGGACGGCGTGTTGCCCTGCGAAAAATACAAGTTAGCAGCATCGCTTGCAACACGCCACGGGAAAAGTGCACAGCCGTCGAGGAGCATATCTTCCAGTACGTTTCCTCGCCGGTCTAAAAATTGTTCGAAGGCACTGTCCCATTTGAGTACCGGCATATCGCCGGCGGTGTACAGCGTCGAAAAAGAAACGGCAGAGGATTCGAGCAGTTCGACCGTTTCGCGGGAATGAAAATCTTCAGGTAGGCATCCATCGGGAAAAGTATAGGGCATCATGTGTTAAGGGATTAGGGTTATCTCTCTCGCTTGCGAGAGGAATTAAGGGTTAACGAATTTTGCGCCCCAAGGGCGGGGCGGCTAACGTTTTGTTATCTGGAGAGTGTAGCAACTAAGTAGTCGCGCTTTGTCGCAACGTTTTGTAATTTATCAGGTTACATCACCTTTTCCGTGTAATAATTATGTTTCGCACAAAGGCACAAAGAACACCAAGGAACGTCCCGGTCATTTAAACTCCTTCGTGCCCTTTGTGCCTTTGTGTGAGGGAAAATAGCAACTTTAGTGATACAGACACGTTATCTGTTGCAATAACGATTCTTGTTCTTCAATGTTTTCCGCATTCCGCACGTTAACGGTTTTCATCTGCCAACCGCCGGAAGAGCCGTTTGACGATCCGCACCCGCTCCGATTCGGTCGACGGCAAGTCGATATTGGACACTTCCGCTTTCAGTATGTCGCGAATCGATTCGAGTATGTTCTGTACCTGTGCCGAACCGACGATATCAATGATTGTCTTGATGATACCGATGATCTGCGGCGCCTTGACCAAAATCTGCCAAAGATTGGATAAAAAAGCCATAAAAGAAATGAGGTTAGAGAGTGAGTAGTGTTTCAACTACAAAGAGCGGTGAGTCTATCATATGTTCTGTCAGCAAACGCTAGGAAAAGAACTGACGCCTTCGGGTATAGTGATTTTCAAGGAAACCTCTAATAATACAAGAAACCCTTTGCGTTCCTTGCGGTAAAAAAGACTTAACCGCAAAGTACGCAAAGAGCCGAGTCGTTGCGTTTTCGGCACACATCAATATAAAATTTGATTTTTAGAGTGTCTGTATCACCACGCCAGTTGCTGTTTTTTTCACACAAAGGCACGAAGGATTTGAAATTACCGGACTTCCTTGGTGGTCTTTGTGCCTTTGTGCGAAACATAAAAATTACACGAAGAATGTGATGGAACCTGATAAATTGCAAAATGATGCGACAAAGGACGGCTAATTAGTTGCTACACTCTCTTTTTAGAGGTTCCCTTTACGTTACTCAACAAGAAATCGGTTGCCGTTTTTGGATCGACTCCATTTGTTTTAGTGCAATTACCAAAGCGTCTCTGGCAAGGGTGCCGCCGAGGATGGGAGAAACCTGTCCACGTCCCACTGAGTCCGCGGCTTCCTTCATTTCGTTCGCAAAAATACCGACGTCGTCGATGCTGGGCAACTCGGCGGGAAGCGATTGTCCATCTTCGGTCAGAATCGTCGTACCGGAACCGTCCAGTACAATCGTCGCCTTCTCAAAATGTACTTCGCTCCGTGCCATAAAGGGGCGCCCCTGTTGGAAAATGCAACCGCTCGTTGCCGTTACGACCACAGCCGGATCGTCGAAAACGAACTGCGTACTGAAATACTCCGGCACCTCTCCGCGCAGTCTGCCGATGCTTTGAACCTGCTTCGGCATTCCGAACAGCAAGCGGATATAGTGTGCATCGTGAATGTGCAGGTCGAGCAATGGTCCGCCGATGGTGGACATGTTGTAAAAGTCTTTGAGCCAGACCGGATCGGAAATCACCCGGTCGAAGTGTCCGCCGATCAACTTGCCGTACTTGTTTGTCCGTGCAGCCTCATAGACGAAGGCGTAGGCAGGAAAAAAGGGAAGGACGTGTCCGACCATGAACAGTTTATTGTTCGCTTCGGCGGCGGCTGTCATCGCATCGGCGTCGGTCAGCGACAGGGCAATCGGCTTTTCACAGAAGACGTGTTTTCCGGCGTTGATGGCGGCTATTGTCATTTCGGCGTGGAGGCTCGGCGGCAGACAGACGTCGACCATATCGATATCGGGATCGGCGAAGAGTTCGGCGGCATTAGCGTAGGTTTTCACACCGGACAGATCCATTTGAGTGCCTTGGGGACCGAAGTTGCCTTTGATGGCAGTCCAATCGCCTTGTCTTCGTTCCGGCAGTGATTCGCAGATTGCTGTAACCTGCGCTCCGCTCAACTTTTGGTAGGCGAGATAGTGCATCATTCCCATAAAACCGAGTCCGTGAATACCGATACGTAACATAGAAAAGCAAGTGAGGTAAAGGTGAACTTTTACGTCCGCTAGGCTATCATGATTTGCTTGCAGTGTCAATAGACATAAGCTTCCGCCGGAAAGTAATGGTGTGTAAAAATAAAGTGGGTATTTTCAGCATTGCGCATGCGAGCGGGCAAGTGAGAAAGCGAGCGGGGGGCGTTAGCCCCCCGATGGAGAGCCAGCACGCTTCGTACCCCAACGGGGGGCTAACGCCCCCCGCTCGCTGGAAAAAGACTCCACAAAATCTTTGACACACCTCCGTCATTGCGCTGCGCTCCATTCCGGTTTGTGTTCATGGTTGCAACAGCCGGAATGGATCGCAGCGCAATGACGGTACTTTTCTCACGCCGACACGTTCACGCTGACCTTCGCAGCGGTACCGATTTCGGCACCGAGGACTACACGCACCGCAAGCGTGATCTGACCTGCATTCAAACCTTTCACAACCGCCCGTGTACTGTCCGGCGCACGCTCTTCAACGGTTACACCCGCCGGCAAGCTTTGCCACGTACTACCGTGCAACGTTCCTATCTCATACACTGCTCCCGGCACAGGAGAAGCATCCCAAGTCAACACGACATCGGCGCCCGGCGCCGGTCTCTTGTTGTCCGCCTTGAACTTCTTCACCGCAGGAAAAGGCGTATTCGTGTTGCCATTCGCCCTGGCAACAGACGAGTAAACCGTACCATCTGCATTTTCATAAACGGCATAGACCTCGAACCGGAACTTCTGCGTGCTAGGCAAATTGGTCAGTACATAACTGGTCGTACCATTGTTCACCGGAATAACCAGCGGCTCGAAAGTGTTGCCTTTGGTCGTACCTATCACTCTGATTTCATAACCGAGGAGTCCCGACGCAACTTTGGGAGCAAGCCAATTTAGAGCAACGGAAGTGTTGCCGCCCGTCAACTTGAGTTTCGTAGGATTAGTGTTCTTTGCCGTCTTGCCCGTCTTTGCCGTTACTTTCACGGGGTTGTTGTTTGCCGCTGTTGCACCGGCGGCGTTCTTGATGGTCATCTCGAACTTGTAACTCTTGTTGCTGTCCAATCCTGTCCATCTGTACTCGGTAACACCGAAGACAGTAACGGTTTCGTTCGTTGTTACGTTCTTGATGATGTACTCGAAGTTTCCGCTGCCCGGCGGCACTTCCCAGGTGAGGTTGACCCAGTTAGTGCCGTTAGTCTTGTTGTTTCCTTTCGGTTTGATTTTGTTATTCACTACGGCGGCGGTGCTGCCGGTGTGAGTGAGACTGACTTCGACAGAGGAGCTGACAACATTGTTTGCCCCCACTGCGGTCACACGCACTTGCACTTCGCCAGCGGGCAAACCAGGAATGGAAACCGATTGCACACCGGCATCCACTTGTTCTCCGATTTGCACCCAATCGGTACCATCTTTGTATTCCACGATGTAGCCGTTGGCGTTTTCAACGGGACTCCAACCGACAGTCAACTCGTCGCCGTTGCTGTTACCAGCAACGACAGCGGGGGGAACAATGGGCGGGTCTTCCTTTTCGTGAGTGATCGTCCACGTAACGGGATCAGAAGGCATCGATTCGGTTATTCCATCGTCTTTGACAGCGATAACTCGGATGTCGTAATCTCCCAATTCCGTCCATCGTCCGGCAAGGTTGACAGAGACGGCGCTGGTGGGGGAGCCTGTCGATACAAAAACCGTAGTGCCAGGAAACTTAACCGTCATTCGGTAGGCAACGGCACCGGGGACTGCACTCCAACTGAGAACAGAACCGACGAGACGGGTTACAGGTACACCGAAGTCGGAGTCAACGACAGTCTTCATCGTTTGCGTACTGAAAACATCCGACGGCGCAGAGGGTGCCGCCGCATTGACAGAGGATACCCGGTAATAACAGGGCGTATCTGGTTCAAGCGATGTGTGTGTATAGTACGTGTCCGTAATCGTACCGCCGATTTGCGTCCAACCGGTCACGCCGTTGAGCGAGAATTCCAACATGTATGATGTTGCCCTATCGGCGGCTGCCCAGGTCAGTGCAACGCTAGTCGTCGTCGGTGTACCGCTCAAATTGACCGGCGCGGACGGCGGTATTGCGCGTGTTTTTGTGCTGAAAACCTCCGACGGCGCAGAGGTTGCCGCCGCATTGACAGAGGATACTCTGTAATAATAGTGGGTATCAGGTACCAGCGATTCGTGTGTGTACCGTGTACCCGTAATCGTACCGCCGATTTGCGTCCAACCGGTTTCGCCGTTGAGCGAGTATTCCAGTTTGTACGAAGTCGCTCTTTCGCCGGCAGTCCATGTCAATGCAACGCTGACCGTCGTTGATGTACCGAACAAGCCGACCGGCATAGACGGCGGAAGCACGAGCGTCTGCGTGTTGAAAACCGCTGACGGCGCAGAGGTTGCCGTCGTATTGACGGATGACACTCTGTAATAATAAGCGGTATCGGGCGCGAGTGATGCGTGTGTATAGTTCGTGCCTGTAATAGCACCGCCGATTGGCGTCCAGCCGGTTTCGCCGTCGAGTGAGAATTCCAGTTTGTAAGATACTGCTCTATCGGCGGCTGTCCACGTCAGCGCAATGCTGGTCGATGCCGATATGCCGGTCAAATCGACCGGCGTAGACGGCGGCAACACGAGTGTTTTCGTGCCGAACGTTTCCGACGGCGCAGAAGTTGCCGTTACGTTGACAGAGGATACTCGATAGTAATAAGAGGTAACGGGTTCAAGCAATGCGTGTGTATAAGACGTATCCGTAATAGCGCCGCCGATCCGCGTCCAATCGGTTTCGCCGTCGAGTGAAAATTCCAGTATGTACGATGCTGCTCTCTCGGCGGCTGTCCAGGTCAGCGCAACGCTGGTCGGCATCGGCGTACCGTCCAACTCGGCAGGCACAGTCGGCGGCAAAAGTACAAGCGTTCTCGTTTCCCAAACCTCCGAAGGCGCAGAGGTTGCCGTCGCATTGACGGCGGACACTCTGTAATAATAAGAGGTAACGGGGTGAAGCGATGCATGTGTATAATGCGTGTCAGTAATGGTACCGCCGATTGGCGTCCAATCGGTTTCGCCATCGAGTGAAAATTCCAGTATGTACGATGCTGCTCTCTCGGCGGCTGTCCAGGTCAGCGCAACGCTGGTCGGCATCGGCGTACCGTCCAATTCGGCAGGCACAGTCGGCGGAAGCGGAAGCGTCCGCGTTGACAAAATCTGCGAGGCGGCAGAGGTACCCGTCGAATTGACAGAGAACACCCTGTAATAATAGGCTGTATCGATTTCGAGCGGTGCGTGAACATAAGACGTATCTGTAATAGTACCGCCGAGCCGTGACCAACCAGACACGCCATTGAGAGAAAATTCCAGTATGTACGAAACTGCTCTATCGGCGGCTGCCCAGGTCAGTGAAATGCTGGTCATCGTCGGCGCACCCGTAAAATCGGAAGGGGCGGGAGGCGGAAGAACGAGCGTTGTCGTGTCGAAAATATCTGACGGCGCAGAAACACCCGCTACGTTGGCAGAAGACACCCGGTAATAATACACCGTTTCGGATTCAAGCGATACGTGTGTATAAGACGTATCCGTAATCGTACCGCCGATTGGTGTCCAGTCGGTTTCGCCGTCGAGAGAGTATTCTAATATGTACCAAGCCGCTCTTTCACCGGCAGTCCACGTCAGTGCAACGCTGGTCGAAGCGGGCTCTCCGTGCAAGTTAACCGGCGTGGACGGTAAAGGTGCGTCCGTTTCTACACCGATAAACGCCGACGCCGATGAGGTACCAGCGGCATTGACAGAAGATACCCGGTAATAATACACCGTTTCGGATTCAAGCGATACGTGTGTATAAGACGTATCCGTAATCGTACCGCCGATTGGTGTCCACCAGCCGGCATCGGAGTCAAAGAACTCCAGTACGTAGGAATCGGCGCCGCCTATGGGGGCAGTCCACGTTAAGGTTACGCTATCGATGGTCGGAACGCCCGTCAAATTGGTCGGCGTATCGGGAAACGTCAATACCGCCGCGGTTGCCGACCAATCGGAATCGACGTACATTCCGATACCGGCAGCCATGACACGGACGTAATAGAATGTGTTCGCCGCAACGCCGTCAATTATGTCCGTGATATCAATCGAATAGAAAGGCTGGGGGATATCCACGCTAAAAACGGTACTGAAATCAGCATCGGTCGAATACTCTATCACGTAACCGTTTGCATTTTCAATCCAACTCCACGTAACGCGGATAGCATTGTTACTGATAGCGGTTACGTCGATAGACGGCGCGGGCAACTCGATTCCTTCGCTCGTTTTTACCGTCAAAATGTCCGACGCTTCGGATTCTCCATACGCATTGACGGCGACAACCCGGAATTGATAGTCGGTATCGGGTGTGAGGTTATTAAAGTCTCTGGTGAGACTGGTGACACCGGTAATTAGGGTCCAATGCTCATTGTCTGCTTCCCGCCATTGTATATTGTACGTTTCTGCCCGGGCTGCTTCGTCCCATTCCAATTCAATCGTCGTTGCCGTCCGATCGGTACTTCGCAGGTTGAGCGGCGTTGCAGGCGGTCGGTCGGGCGCATCATGTTCATATTCGTATGCTCCTAGGTCAACGGTGCCGTTGATGATTCGTGCGTTGCCGGCGAGGTCGGTCGTCAGCCACTCCGGGACGTAATAATTGTCTCCCATACCAATCGCTTGAGAACCCGCTGCAAGTCGGTAATCGCCAGCGGCGGAATCCACAAAGAGCGGAAGTGCTGAATTATAAATCAAATTGGCACTACCGCCATCCCAGCCGGTGAAGGCGCTTAAGTTGTTGCTGCCATGCATGATTCCTTCCGCCTCGTTTCGGATATCAGATCCCCCATTTTGAGCAACAATCGTGTTGTAGAGCATCGTTACGGAGGATGTTTCATTTAGGTATCCCCATTGATATATCCCGCCGCCACCTGCGGCGTTGTTTCTTGTAATCGTGCTGTTTACAATCGTCACCTCGGAACCAACTATCGCAATTCCGCCGCCATCGCCGCCGCCGGATGCACCATCAAGCCCGGTTGCCGAATTCCCCTCTATCAGCGAATTCGTTATCGTTGTTTTGCCCTCACTGTTACCGCTACTGTCTACGTAAATTCCGCCGCCGAGGCCGAATGCGGTATTTCCTGAAACGACCGAATTCATTATATTCAACTCTCTCGTGAGGACAGACACGTTGTGAATTCCGCCGCCGGCGCTGGATGCGGTATTTCCAATGATAGCACAGTTCATTACAGTCAAATAATTGCCCGCGTTGTAAATTCCGCCGCCGCTGCCGGCATCTGTTTCTTCTGTAGTAGCATAACCGCCCGTAATCGTTAATCCTGCCAGAGCAACTTCGGCATCAGAGTAGCGAATGGAGAGCACTCGCGATTGCTCGTTTGCGTCAATGGTAAGCGGGCTGCTGCCGAGGCTGACAATGGTAACGCTCCCCTGGGTTGCGGCGGATATGGTGATTGTCAACTGCGTACCGCCGAGCGTGATAGTGTTCTGCGTTTCGGTGGTGTGCAGTACGATGATGTCGGCTTGGTCGGTCGTTTCGGCTTCAGTAATCGCATTGCGTAAGGCGTTATCGGAAAGGTCATCGGCTTCGATTTCGATGTAATTGTACTGATTCCAATCATCGCCCAGTTCGAGATGGGGATACGCCGCTTGAATGGCGTTAAAGAGGTCTGCCGTGAGCATTTCTCGTGATTCGAGTTCTTCGATTCGGCAGGTGCGGGAGCGTTTGCGTTTTTTAGCTGCCGCACTTGTACGGGGTGCGTGCGCCGAATAAATTCGGTCGCTAAACGATTGGACGATATTATCGAAGAGTCGTTGAAAATTGCTGCTGTTCATAGTGTTGCTCCGAAAAACGGCGTGTTGTTTTTAGCGACCGCACTTGTGCGGGGCGTGTGTACCCTGCGGCGCACCGAACCGATGCTCGTACTATAACACACAAATTTGCAAAAGTCAAGAAAATCGTCCGCGATTTTAGATTTCCAGCGAGCGGGGGGCTAATGCCCCCCGCTCGCTGCGCCGCACAAGTGCGGCTAAAAGGTGCCGTTTGCAGTACACGTATCATTCTCTGCGGCTAACCTGTATCCTTTCCGCACAATCGTTTCGATTCGATAAGGAAAATGATGCCGGCGAAGTTCCTTGCGGGCAGTCATTATACACTGCCGAAGAGTACCTTCCCGGGCGTACTCGTCGTGAATAACATCTTGCCGGACGTCCTCTTTGGAAAGCGTCATGTTGGGAGCAGCGAACAAATGTTTCAACAACGTATACGTACTGGGACTGAACACATGTTGCCTATCCCGCCAAACGATGATTTGGTCTTCGCAGAACCTACATAGCGTCGGGATTTTCTTTTCGTGAGACATCAATTCGACAATCGTATCATCGAGGCGGAGGAGATGGTTTTGCAGCATCCGCCGCAGCGCAATCAGATTAGGCAAGGCAGTCATGTTTTTAAGGGAAAAGGAACGTGTTGATTAGGAAAAGAGCAAAAACGGAAGTACCGCTTTTTACAAATCAATTTAATCAAGGTTAGGTTCTCTGTCCTTGCCAGAGGCAACGTTCCTAGACGCTGACATGCAGAAGTCCGACGAAGCAAGAGGTTCATCGGAAACGATTGGGGGCAAGTGTACCGCATTTTTCCGACTGCGTCAAGAACCTCGGTTATTTTGTGCGGGAAAACGTAATTTAAGACAGGTTGCCTACTAAATGTAGGCAAAAGTTCACAGAGCCCGCTCGCTTGCACTACACCCACTTTATTTTTACACACCCCTTGACAACTGCTGCCGTTTGTGGAATAATAACCGCTTTATTGCTCGTACACTGTCGAACCCATGCCCCAAGATGTCCTACTCGTTGACGACGACCCCGATTTCCGGCTCAGAACCAAACAGTTCTTGCAAGATGCTGATTACAGCGTTACAGAAACCGAAGGAGAAGAACAGGCTTACGAAACCGTCCGAAATAAGAGGTTCGACATCGCCGTGGTCGATCTCGGACTGGAAAACAGCGACAGCGGTTTTACATTGTGTCATCATTTCAAAAAGGATTATCCTGATATGCCGATAGTGCTCTTGAGCAGCGCTGTCAGCGACTTTGGGATTGAATTCTCCATGGAATCGGTTGCGGAACGTTCGTGGATCAAAGCCGATGTTCTGTTAAACAAACCGATTAGAAATGAACAGTTACTGCAAGCTGTGCGGACACTGTTGCCCCATTCGTGATATATTGCAAACGGTATGGAATCCTGCCTACACCCCAGAGTCTAGCCCCCAATTCCCAAACAGTCGAACATACTTCCCTAGCGGTAAAAAAATTCACAGAGCCCGGTGCGGCAGCTCCGGTGCTACCGCACCGGGCTCAGTTTGTTTTTTGCTAATTTCCCTGCCAGCCCTGTAAAATTCATAGAGGTGCCTTCGATGCGGCATCTACTACCGTCCTCTGCCCGTGAAAGTTTTAACGTACCCTCATCCGGTTCTTAATCTCAAGTGTAAGCCTCTTCAAAAGGTCAATCAGGAACTTCGCGACATCGTAACTGAAATGTTCGAGACGATGTACGAAGCCGCCGGAGTCGGACTCGCCGCGAGTCAAGTCGGCTTGCCCTTCCGGCTCTTCGTGATGAATCCCACTGGAAACAAAGAGGAAAAGGAGCAAGAGTTCGTTTTCATCAATCCGGTCATAATCAAAAAAAATGGAAACGTCATTGACAACGAAGGTTGTTTGAGCTTTCCCGAAATCTATGCGGACGTGGTACGCTCCGAAACGATTGAAGTGGAGTCGATATCCCTTTCCGGTGAAGAGCAATGCTTTAAGTGGAAAGACCGCCCAGCCCGAATTGTCCAGCACGAAATAGACCACCTCAATGGAACATGTTTCGTTGACCGATTAACGGCAACGGCAAAGTTGGATGTCCGGTCTGACTTGGAGGAATTGCAAACTATTTTCGGAGGCGACCAGCGGCTCGGCTTCGATTCTGTCGACACCGTACTGCGGAAATGGGAAGAGTACGAAAAGAAGTTTTGTTACAGCCCCAGCGGATAAAAAGTCCACAGAGCCCAGAGCGGACGCTTCGGTGTTGCCGCACCGGACTCTGTTTGTTTTTTGCTAATGTTTACCGCCGCCCCTGCAATCAATCCAAAAACTGTTGCTCTTTGAGCCGCTGCGGTACGTATTCCTCCGTTACGAAACTGATGTCCCGACTGGTGAGAGCCTCCACTTCTAACTTGAAACCGTTGTCCAACATCATCGCTATCTCCTTTTGCCACGCCTTTTTCTTGGCAAACCAAGGATACGCCGCTATCTGTTTCGCCCGCTTACGGTCTTGCTCATTCAACGCAATCTGCACACTTTTCGATAACTTGCACCGCTCGTAATCGTTACTCCGCAAACCGATGAACCTCGCATTAGGCACCGCCATCCGCTGCGATTCAAACGCCAAATTGATCGACCCCTGCTTAATGACACTATAAATATAGTATCCCCAAGGATCGTTATCGAAGAGACAATAAATCGGCAGGTTCAATTCATTGTGCAGCCGGTAGAGCAATCGCCGCACGCCGCGCGGCGGCTGCCCTTGACCGTGCGTCAAAATGCACTGGTGCTTCTTCCAAAATTTGTCTTCGTTGAACCGCTGCCAAACCGTCCCCTTTTCGACGTGCAGGATAAACTTGGCGTTACACTTTTTGAATTGAATAACATTCGATTCGACGATGGAAGGGATACCGTATCCGCCTGTTCCCATTCGAGTACAGTCGATTTCGTCACCATTATCCACGAGGACGATATTTCCGACCATGTTTCCTCTGCCTTCGGCGGCGAGGTGGAGTTCCTCCCGCAGGGAGTTGAGCAGCACTTCCATGTCTTCGATGACGTTATCGCAGTCTCCTTGGACGTCGAAGGTTTCCTCTTTCGTGCCTTCAATCGTGTGCTTGAGCAGATAGTAGAGTCCCCGGATGCTGGTGGACTTACCTTGTTCGATGAGTTGTTTCGTACCGCTGGCAACGAGCATGGTCTGCATAAAACTCTTTGCCTGCGAGAGGTTGAAGAGTTGCCGTTGTGATGTTCGTTTGCCCATCTCGATGATTTTTTTCCGTTCGTTGAAGTTGACGTTGGAGAGCGCACGCACTGGTATATCGACGGCGGGATCTTTCTGCCGTAGCGATTGCTTCGCTACGGCATTTGCCATGCCGAGGATGTTTTCGAGTGTTTGTTTGTCACGTTGACTTAATTTGACTTCGCTGTTTTTTGCCATTGTCTGTTTCTGTAATCAATAAATTTAAAACACTACCTGGTCGCGATACTTAAACTTTAACGTCGCAACCTTCCGGTTGCGTATCTGAACTGGATTTTTAGAGGTGCCCAATACATTCCGGCTTTCATTCATGTTCACAAAAGCCGGAAGGGAGAGCAGCGCAATGACGGAAAGGGAGACGAAATCTTTCGGCGAAAGACTTAGACAAAAACGAAACAATCGTTACTTTGCGCCATCTGCGGTTAAAAAAGATTTAACCGCAAAATACGCAAAGGACAAATTCATGCCATTTGCGGTATAGATTCCCGCTTTCACAGGAAATGACGATGATGGCAGTTTCCAAACAAGTCTAGTCTTACGGATGCAACTCCCTTAACGTGTTCACTCCGCCACACGATACAACTCCACCTCCCAAATTCGCACGGTGTTAAGGGGCGTTTGGGTAATCAAAAGCCGGAACGCATCGCCTGTTACCGCAGCAGTAAAACGCTTGCCCACATCCGCCGCCGCGTTGCCCTCCGTTTTCGTGCCCGGTATGTCAACCCAATTATTACCATCACGACGCTGTAACACAAAATCCTGAATAGGATCCGCCACCCCGCCCTGCGCATTGTAACCGCTCACAATGCGAACCGCATTGATCGTTACCGGCGCATCGAAAGTAAATTCCGCCCAGTGCGACTCATCAGGCGAATTCGCCGGAGTCACCCAACGTCCCTCGTTGCTCCCGAAATCAAATTTGCCGTCGTTAATAAATCTTGCATGGAATCCCCTCTCCGCACGCGTACTAGAAACGGCAACCTTGGCATCCAACGCAAAATTCTTACCCGCCCGAGGCAACCAATCAGGCGCAACAGTGGTAACGGGTCGTCTGACTTCACCGGGTCCAGGATAACGCGGTTGCGCCGAGTGCCAGTAAGCCTCCGGCTTCGGTGCAACTCCCTTCTCCATCAAGGCTTTAAGTTCGTTCAAATGATTCTGGAACACACCACGCGGTGTCGTATTGTGTTGCTTACAGAGCGACGCCGCCATACCAACGACTTCCCCCATCATACCAGTCGTCCGCATCACACGAGTCGTGCCCAACGCAACACGCGAAACACTGATATTACGCCCCGCCATAAACATGTTCGTCACATTTTTAGAATAGAAACAACGATACGGAATCGCATACGGTTCAATCCGCTGATGAATCGCTACCGCACGAAACTCTTCGCCCGGAAAGTGCCGAGCATTGTTCGGTTCAGGAACGTGCAAGTCAATCGTCCACGACGTTACAACACTAGCATCGGGATAGATTTCCCTTTGCAAAATGTCCTGCTCGCGGAGCATCACATCCCCCATCAAACGCCGAGACTCTCGCTTGCCGGCAATGTACGCCACCCAGCCGAGTTCACGATTGTCGGCTCGCGCCCGCCAGTCCGGCGCACTCTGGTTTTTCATATAAGACCAGTGTCCGAAGACCGCACGGAAACCATTGTCCCGCACCCGCTCAAAGTCCCAAATCTGATCGAAGTTCATGCCAGTCTCCCAATCCCACTCACCATCGAGTGCAGGTCGCGCCGTCTCCGAAGTAAACTGGAAAGCCCAAGGTACCACAGGAAACTCCGTCTTGACCGGATTACCGCCCGCGTCTCTCGATGGAGTAGAGTACCACTGAACAGAGGAACCCATCGTGATTTTGTTGGCTTCCGCCGGTGCCCGGACTTCGCCGGTTTCGGCTCGCGATTCCTGCCCCATCCGCCATTCCGCACCGGCAAGATAACCGAGAACGGCATCGCCGGTACAGTCGGCGAACATGTTACCGACGAATTTCGTCTCTTCGCCGGTTTCGATGTTTCTGCCGACGACAGATTTAATGGTGATTGAACCATCGGCGTTCTCTACCGTTTCGACGGCGATCATTCGGGTACTGAGGTACAGTGTGATATTTTCTTCCGCTTCGACGACGCCATGTTTCCTTGCATCGTTGTAGTTGGCGGCGGGTTGAGCGTTGCCTTCACGCTGCGGGTCGAGTTCGTGTACGAGATTACCGAGGTTAGGATAGGGCGGATAACCAATTCGACCTTGAAGATGTACACGGACTTCGGAACTGTTGTTTCCGCCGAGTACGGGTCGATCTTGAATCAATGCGACCTTACAACCGAGTCGGGCAGCACTGACTGCGGAGGTTATTCCAGCGATACCGCCGCCGACGACCACGAAGTCAAAGGGACCTTCTTTTGCCAGCGGTGCGTCCAACGGGTCGTCGGTCAAACCGAGAGCCTTCCGCCGAATCTTGTCGATTTCTTTAATATCCTCCGGCGGTGTAAAATTGCTGTCTGCCGTGAAAATGATAGCGTCGAGCCGACCATTGAAGCCGGTCAGGTCGTGCAGAGCGAGTTTTACGTCGGTTCCTCTGACGGTAACGGTTCCTCCGGGTTGCCAGTGCCAGGGATTGCTTACGGTGCCGAAGATGGTGTCGAGTTTTGTGCCGTCGACGCTCAACTGGAACTTGCCGGGGGCGTGTGCCGAGTCTGTTGTCCAGGGGGAAGCCCAGTTTCGGGTACGGACAAAAACTCGATATTGTCCGGCTCGTGGAAACTTGACTTCGGTGGTTGCATCGGCAACGGGTTTGCCCATCCCGTGTGCTAAAAGGATCGGTGAACCCATGATGTCCATGAATTGTTGATCGACGACCCAACCGCCCCTATCGGCGAAGGCTTCGGCTTCGACGAAGACAAGGTTGTCTTGTGCAACGGCAAAGGATGCACAAAGTAAAAGGCAAACGGTAAAAAAAGTTCGCATAAAGTTTTCTCCTGGTTAAAAGGGTTAGTATAGGGATTATCGTGGATTATTTAGCCGGTACTCCGGTTCATGTATACATCGCCTCGAAGGCTTGTTTCTGTTGTTCGTCGAAAGTGTACAGTTTCGACTTCGTTAGTTCTGCGACTGCCAGATAATAGGCATCCGCCCCTCTTACACCGTAATTGATTGCAATTTCGGTGGCAAGAGGTTCCAATGCAGTAAAATTTGTGAAGACTTCCATGTTCATATATTTCATCCAACGGACAGCATCTCTAGCGGTATCATTATCCTTCATCGTACGTTTGATAACACCCGCAACTTCCGTAAAGACAATCGCGGGGATTTTGATTTTTTCTTGATTCGAGGCTAGAGTCTCGATAATACTCTTGGCTTGTTCGTGAAACTTGTCATCTCGTTTGAGCCGAGAAATCCAAACACTTGCGTCAATGACCGCCATAAATGATTACCTCCTATTGTTTGCCACCGCTTCGGCGGCTGTTTCGTCGGTTGCCCATAATGCGGCAATTTTCTCGCTTAATTTGTCCATTTCAGCCAATGCTTCCCATCTTTTTCTTGTTGTTTCTTCTGAAACTTTGTCGTCGTTGTGGTCGACCGGTACGACCTGGGCAACTTCAATTCCGTCTTGAACGAGGGAATAACTGATACCGCTGCCCTGTATGTCCAAAAGAACCCGCAGTACAGCATCGTGATCCGTCAGGTCGGCAATGTTAATTGTGTGACTCATTACGTTAGTGTTCTCCTTAATGCCCCATCTTGTCCATTGTAGTACGTACTACCGGAATAGCAAGAGTATCAGCACCGTGTGATTTGATAACCGGAATCGGCTCAATGGACACGCCGACTCCAAACGTTTTCGCGTTATCGTTCGATAGCGGACTATCTATATGCCTTGTTGGATTCTTTCCTGCATGTCTTCTTCGGTGAAGTTAAAGTTGGCAACCACGGGTCCGCTTTCGGGTACAGTGAATCTCACTTGACCGAGTCGGGCTTTGTCCGGTATTTGGTATGGTTCGGGCTTCGGCACATAACCTTCCCGTTCCGGGTTCGGATCAGGGGCTGGGTCGATCCACGAAAAATAGACGGCGTACTCTCCCGGCATAACTCCGGTTTTCTTTGTGTCGTCGGCAAGCCGCAACCTGAAAAAGCCGTTGGCATCGGTCATTCCCATCGCCGCCGGCGGTGTGATCGACGCATCGGTAATCGGTTCGAATAGGACACTGATGTCTTGTCCAGGTTCGCCTAAAAACGTAACATGCCCTGTTACGGCGACGGTTTGCGGTCCGCAACCGATAAAGAGCGGAATCAGTAAAAATAACAATAAGAATGATGCCTGCCTCATAAAACCTCCGTTAAAAAAAGGGATAAAAAAAGTGTACCAACCACAGTCTTTTTGTCGCGCGGGTGTGTAAAAATAAAGTGGGTGCGGCGCCGCGAGCGGGGGGCGTTAGCCCCCCGTTGGGGTACGAAGCGTGTTGGACATCCATCGGGGGGATAATTCCCCCCGCTCGCTTGCGCTATGCTGAAAATACCCACAATTTTTTTACACACCCTTGTCGCACGTCCATCATGGCGCTGTCCTTGATTAGGGCAGAGAAATCGTCTGACCGCTCTGAGCGGCGCACAGTGCTCCCCAAATGCCGTAAATCCTAATGAAGTCTCCCGCATCAGCTGCCGCCTGATTCCAGCCTGATCCCGTGTTGATGTTGTCGGAAATAAATCGAACGGAAGCGTCGCCTAACGAGACATTCCCGCCGCCTGTGTGATAACTCCCAGCACTGCGTGCGCAATAGTTCCTCTGATCGGCTGCAGCCACTCCGCTTGTTCGTATGCACATATCCCAGTCATGTGAACGCAGGGTCGCAGAGCGAGGAGAGGCTGTAATAAGATGGTTTGCCGGTATGCTCGACCAAAACGTCCGCCGCGTTGTCAGACCATTACGGGGAGTGTGCCGCTCAGCAAACATTGACGTATTGGAGAGACCATCGGTAACGCTTACAAGTGTTACATCTGAGGAAATGAACGAAATGTTTTGGTAGGCTGTACTAGTTTGTGTGTGGGTGCCGCCCGTCTCGTAAACTGTCGGGAGCATACCTCTCAGGTTGTTTCGGGCAGAATTATTTCCGTCGCTGGGACCGCCGTTATCCCAAAACCAAGCTCCGCCGGTATTGGTTCCCGCTATTCCCCGGTATGAAGTGGAAGGCCACGCGAACGCCGGGTAAAGTGTGTGAGGTCGGCTGCCGTCGGTTGCCTGTTCTGTATCGGGAATGATCATCTGACCGGCTCCGTTATCCGAGGGACACTCATATATGTGCATCCGCGTCAAGGAAATGGCTCGGTTTCGACCGGGATTGCTCGCATCACCGCTTCCCGGAGCGTCATTGTCCATTGAAGCCCGGTGAAAATATTCGGAGTAGAGAGCCCCCTGTTCGATAAAGGGAAGGATTGTTATCCCCCAAGTGATACGAAACCGTCGTGTACTGGAAACATGTCCATCATTGTTTCGCCGAAATGCACCGTTCGGAATGATATTGTGCGTGTCGTGATAGGTATGGACAGCCAAGCCGATTTGCTTCATTTTATTGGAGCATTGCATTCTTCTTGCGGCTTCTCTTGCCGCCTGCACGGCGGGCAACAGAAGGGCGATGAGCATACCGATGATGGCGATGACGACGAGAAGTTCGACGAGGGTGAACGCGCTGCGAAGCGAGCGGGGCGGCGTTAGCCCCCCGGTTTGTTCGCGTGAGTCGGGGGATTGACATCCCCCGCTCGCTGCGGCTAACTTTCCTATTTTGCCCCCCAGCTACCCACCTCCTGGTGTACCACAGATTGAGTCGAAAGTCAACTACTTTTCTTGAAAATCGTGAAAAAACGAAAATTTACAGGGTTGGCAGGAAAAAGATTCACCGAGTCCGTAACGTCAGTTAGGGACGTCCCTGGCTTACGCCACGGACTCTGTGAACTTTTTTATCGCCGGGGCTGTAATCATGACATTTCAAATTTCACGCTCCCTCGTTGTTTTCTTTCTCGTGTTTTTGGGCGTATTGCCGAATCGCCGTAAAACTCTATAATTTACAACACGTCGCACTCGTGCGACGGCTAAACAATGCGCCGCACGAGTGCGGCGGCTAACATTATGACAACCCTCGCTCCAAAAGACATTAACACTCTCCGCCACTCCGCCGCTCACATCATGGCTCGTGCCGTCATGCGGCTCTATCCCAACGTCCAACTCGCCTTCGGTCCTAACGTCGAAAACGGTTTTTACTACGATTTCCTCATGGAACATCGACTTACCGAAGAGGATTTTCCCAAAATCGAAGCCGAGATGAAAAAACTCATTAAACTTAATGAGGAATTTGAACGCATCGAATTGCCCATTAACGAAGCCGTTGAACTATTAAACGGCATCGGACAAACGCTCAAAGTTGAACACGTCAATGAGTTAGCCGCGTCGCCTGCGACGCGCACGGATACCGTTTCCTTCTACCGCCAAGGAGAGTTCGTTGATCTCTGCCGAGGTCCGCATATTGAACGTCCCAAAGAGATCGGCGCATTCAAACTCATGTCCCTTGCCGGTGCCTATTGGAAAGGCGACGCTTCCAATCCGCAACTGCAACGACTCTACGGCACCGCTTTTTTCAACAAGAAGGAACTCGAAGAACATCTTCATCAAATCGAAGAGGCAAAAAAACGGGATCACCGTGTACTCGGCAAGCAGCATGAACTCTTTGCACTCGATTCCCGAGTCGGACAGGGATTGATTCTCTGGTTGCCGAAAGGTGCCATCGTGCGTCGGCAACTGGAAAACTTCATTTCGGAGGAACTGGTCAAACGCGGTTATCAGCAAATCTACACGCCGGTCATCGGCAACATCGAACTCTTCAAAACCTCAGGACACTATCCTTATTATGCCGAGAGTCAATTTCCACCGATAGGGATGCAAGACGGCGATGAGTTTTTACTACGACCAATGAATTGTCCGCACCACATCATGGTCTATCAGCAAAAGCCGAGGAGTTACCGCGATCTGCCTTATCGGATCGCCGAGTTCGGATGTGTGCATCGCTTTGAACAGTCCGGCGAACTCAGTGGAATGACTCGTGTGCGAGGCTTTACACAAGACGATGCTCATATCTTTTGCATGCCGGAGCAGGTCGAGGCGGAGTTTCGTGCATGCATCGAAATGACGCTTAACGTCTTGCAGACAATGGGTTTCAGCGATTTTGAAGCGCGGCTCAGTTTTCGTGATTGGACGAACGACAAGTACGTGGGGAGTGCCGAGAATTGGAAAATTGCGCAGGCGAGTTTGGAAAAGGTTTGCAAAGAGATGGACTTGCCTAACTTGGATATAGTGGAAGGCGAGGCGGCGTTTTACGGACCGAAGGCGGATTTTGTGGTGAAGGATTGTCTCGGTCGCCGCTGGCAACTCGGCACAGTGCAGTTGGATTATAGTTTGCCTTCGCCGGAGCGTTTCAATTTGGAATATACGGGAGCGGACAATAAACCTCACATGCCGGTGATGATTCATCGTGCGCCGTTGGGTTCGTTTGAGCGGTTCTTTGGCATTTTGATTGAACACTTTGCGGCGGCGTTTCCATTGTGGTTGGCACCGGAGCAGATTCGTATTTTGACGGTGAGCGAAAAGTTCGGCGACTATGGTCATGCGGTATTATCAAAGTTTCAAGCATCGGGACTTCGGGCGACGTTGGACAATCGCAGTGAAAAGATTGGTGCGAAGATTCGAGAAGGACGTTTGGATTTGGTGCCTTATCTTGCGGTAGTGGGAGCGAAGGAAGCGGAGGACGGTTCCGTTGCCCTGCGCAGTCGAAAAGAAGGGGAACTCGGCGAAGTGAACGTCGATGCTGTGGTTGAAAAGTTGAGCGAAGAGGTTAGAATGAAAGCGTTGTGATACAACATAGCGGGAACAAACATGCAAACATTTCAAATTGGTATCATTCAACCGCAAGCCATAAACCTGCTTCGGGAATTGGACTCATTGAAACTCATTACGATCATGCATCCGAAGATTGACACGGACATATCGTCGGTGGAGAAAGAGTCCGTAACAATGAATTCCAAGCGTCCCGTGTTCGGCTGCGCAAAGGGACAGTTTTGGATGAGTGACGACTTTGATGCACCTTTGGAAGATTTTGCGGAGTACATGTAATGAAACATCTCCTATAGGACACACATACTGCCATCTGGTTTTTCAACGGCAGTCCCAATCTTTCGGTTGCCGCAAAACAGGCAATTCTTAATCCTGATAATCGAATAAATGTCAGCATCGCTTCTGTTTGGGAACTTGTAGTAAAAATCAATGTCGGCAAACTAAAATTTGCCGGTGGTGTTGCCGGTTTTATGAAGTTAATCGACAGCAATGGCTTTCGACTGTTGAACATTGTTCCCGAACATTTGTTGGAGCTGGAACGGTTGCCGCTGTATCACCGCGATCCATTTGATCGAATTTTGATTGCCGTTGCAATTTCAGAAAAGATGAATTTTATCACGACCGATGAAAACATATTGCCGTATCCCGTCCGATGCGTATGGTGAGAACAATTCCGTTGCCGTTCGCAGCCGCAAAGAAGGCGAACTCGGCGAAGTAAACGTCGATGCCGTGATTGAAAAATTGAGCGAAGAGGTTAGAATGAGGGTGTTGTAATGTTAGCCGTCGCACCTGTGCGGCGCAAAGCAGAGCCTTGCGATAAACAGAGGTAATGTATGCCGACCAATAGTAAACAGTCGAACGCTGGTTGTAGTTCCGAATCAAACATCGGTTGCGGGTGTCTCATGTTTATGGTATTTGGATTACTGGCACTTTCGATTCCAGACTTGTCGGAACTCTACGCGTTCTTTGCCTTTGTAGGTCTTATCCTGTTACTCGTGGGAAGTGTGCAAGCAATCGCAAAAAAAAGACATGAACAGGAGTACGCTAAACTTCTCGCCGAATTCAAACAGGACGGAATGAACGAAGCAGCATACGAAAGAATTGTGCAGTTTCTTAGCCGTGTGAAACAGGGAACATTCAAACTCGACGTAGCAAAGACACCGCCGGAAGAACTCAACCGCTGGAAAGAAGTTATTTCTTTCCGTTACTATGCCATTCTTGATAGGTTAAAAACAACGAATTCACCGAAACTCCGCGAAGAGTTGCTGATTGTTGGGCGAGGATTACGCGACTTGTTCTCCGATCCTTTCAGCGAATGGAATGAACAACGGTTCGCTAATGATTTAGCGGTACTATCAACTGCCAATCAACCCGGCAATTCAGGGAACGTCGCTGCCCAGATTGAAGAACTCGGCAACCTTTATAAAAAGGGGATTATCACACAGGAAGAGTTTGATCGCGGCAAAGCATTGTTTTTGGGCAATCCGCCCAACATTGCGGCACAAACGCTCAACATTTTGGATGGCTTGCATAAGTTGAAAGCCAATGGGGCGTTGAGTGAAAGCGAGTACAATGTCAAGAAGTGGGAACTTCTGAGCGGGAAAAATTTGAACCCAAAGTAATCGGGTTGCTTCACTCCCGCTTCTTGTATTCCCCGTCGTTTCGGTTAACATAATCAAAAGATTGAAGTCCCGCGTACCCATATAAAAAATGAGAGCGATGTTGGGCAAAATCAGGCACAAAAACGAAAAAACACAAAATACTTGTGAGCGGACTGGTGCGTCTACTGGCACCCCGCCCCTTGTTGTTCCCTGCGATTTTGATAGCATGTTGGATCTGAAGTCCGAATCGCCAATCCGGCAAAACAAACCGCAGGGCAACTACATCGACAGTTTCGTCAAGAGCATGTTTGGTCAGACATTGGTTTTTACGGATTTCCTGAAAAACTATGCTGCCCCAAAGTTTGTGGCGGTCAATAATTGCAAAAGATAAAGCCCGCACCGACGCATTGCATCTGTAAGGGCGACGGCGAGAGAAGCAATCGGAGGGGAAGTGGAAGAAAAACGCGACACATTCGTTCAGTGTCCCTGTGTGGGAGCGACATTGGACAAACTGGTGCAGCCAGCAATGCTGGCGATCCTTGCTCAGGGACCGCTTCACGGTTACGAGTTGGCACGGAAAGTTGGCGGCATCCCTCATTTTTTAGATGATGCACCGGACGTTTCTGGAGTCTATCGAATGCTCAAAGCGTTAGAAGCACGAGGAATGGTAACTTCAGACTGGGATATCTCTCCGAAGGGTCGTCCCAAACGTCTTTTTACGATTACCGGCAACGGAAGGCAATGCCTTGAACACTGGAGTGATACTTTGCGCAATTACCACAAGGCTGTCGGTTCGCTTCTCAAAACGGTACAGAAGGCAACGTCTTGATGTTTTTTTGCGTACTCATTGCGGCACTGAGACCAAAAACAGGTATCAGGAAAACTCAATTTCGTTGAAAAAGCCCCCGAAATGAAGGAAGAGTAAAAGAAGGAAAGGACGAGGTTGCCCTGACTGGCGTGGAATACAGCACAATGCCTTCGCGTTTGCAGACAGTCTCCAAGGCAGTTTTGAAGTAGGTAAACCGCACATTGCGATCTTTAGCCATCGTTTTTTGATAGACACTGTAGATAATGCGGGGGGGAATTGTTCCGTCGTCTCGCTTTTGGATGACGTAATCGCAAAATCCTCTTTCTTCGACAGTTTTGGCAAACAGTTCTCTTTTGAGTACGTCGGCGGTAAAACGTTTGTCGATATCGTCAACGTTATTTTGTGCGAGTCCGGGCACGGCGAAGCCGAAAACGAGGACGAGGCAAAACAATTGGCGTAAGATCACGTTTTTGAGGTGGCAAGCGACAAAGGTACACAATTTGTTTATCGGCAAATTGGGAGATATTTTTCGGGTATATCTTGTCAGAATCGGATTTTTTGGTAAAATACTGGACGCAGGTGCGGTTGTTTTGGCGAAAAATGAAGTTTTTCGTTGGAATTGCCGATGGTCTCCCTTGACGTTCTGATGGCGCCATCGCCAAATTGGCTAAGGCAACGGATTGCAAATCCGTCATATCCCGGTTCGAGTCCGGGTGGCGCCTATGCATGGATGCGGGTGTAACCGCAAAATCATGCACGGTGAACGGAGTTAATGTTGTTGTTTGCGGCGGCATTGACATTCCTTACCTGTGTACCGAAGCCAGTCGGCGTGGAGTCCGCGTCGACTGGTTTTTTCTTTGGCTCTATTCCTTTTTCGGGTTGGTGGATTGTTATTCCAAAAAGACTGTGCCGCAAATTACCTATTTTACCCAAACACTGAAAATAAATTGACTGTTTTGTACATTTT
>Ga0099364_10002246_pt1 | contig 30947 bp, 28 predicted proteins | sample TergutTh196P3_FD_73070 | JGI IMG/M metagenome (GOLD analysis project Ga0099364, IMG submission 73070) | Microcerotermes parvus P3 segment gut microbial communities from Pointe-Noire, Republic of the Congo - Th196 P3 | ecosystem: Host-associated > Arthropoda: Insects > Digestive system > Gut ... | reverse complement strand
GGCGGAATCCTGTTAATCAACTGAAACATGGTTTTTGATGCCCCATCAAAGTCAGCGATCAACATATCGGCGAAAAAAATAACTTTAACTTTATTCATAATGTAACATTAGTTCAATATGTCGCTTGCTAATCAAAGCAAATTTTCGACAAAATAAGACATATAATGTTACCATATAATAACAAAACGGTTACATTATTATTAAATTTAACTGCCTGTGTAAAAATACCCCCTGCCAGCGCAAGTACCCCGGCGCCCGTTGCGCAACTTGCTTTGCTAATGACAGGATTTGTTATTACCTCCTCGCTTCTTAGGGATGAGGTTGGTGTCATTCTCAAAAACGGAATCCCGAACAATCTTATCCCTGTACAAATATCGGTATCGTTCAAAAAAGACGTGGGAATTGAAAAAATTCTTATCTTTGCCTAATTAAAGCCCGCCAAAATACTTCAAAAAAGGCTGTTTTGTTACTCGTTTGTTACATGTTTACAGTATGAGGCGGGTTTTTTCTTTTAATATCAATTAGTTACAAATATTTGTTAGCTTGTATTCCGGCCTTTTTTAACAAAAATTTAGCAAAATCTTAATCTTTCCCTAATACAAACGTAACAACTGCGCGATACTTTTGCAGCAGTTTTTAAATTAATTTTTTATAAAATTCACAATAATTAGTTAAGTAATGAGGAAATTTATTGATTTTAAAAGACTGTTACTAATGTGTTTATGCGTTTTTTCTGTTTCTTTGGCGTGGGCGCAGCAAAACATACAGGGAACAGTCAAAGATGTGATGGGCGAACCGATTACCGGCGCCAATGTTGTTGAAAAAGGCACAACAAATGGTATGATTACCGACATCGACGGGCGTTTTTCAATTCAATTGAATAACACACAGTCTGTTTTGATGGTGTCTTTTATAGGATATACCACGCAGGAATTTGTGCCACAGGCGAATATGGAGATTGTGTTACATGAAGATACACAAAGTTTGGAAGAAGTGGTAGTAGTAGGTTACGGCACGCAAAAGAAGGTGAATATGTCGGGCGCAGTTGAGGCAGTCAGCGCTAAAACGCTGTCAAATCGTGCAACGGGCAATGCTGCAATCGCATTGCAGGGAGTAGTACCCAACCTGTACATTACACCCGGTAGCGGACAGGCCGACAATACGCCTAATTTCAATATTCGCGGAACAACCTCCATTAACGGAGGTTCACCTCTGATTTTAGTTGATGGAATACCCACATCGGCAACCGATTTTTCGCGGATGAATATGTTGGATATCGAAAATATATCTGTCTTAAAAGATGCGTCTTCCGCCGCTATTTACGGGGCAAGAGCCGCTTATGGCGTTATTCTGGTAACTACTAAAAAGGGGGATGGAAAAATTACGGTACAGTTCAATAACTCATTTAACGTCAAAAATCCAACCCGCATTTCAAAACCTGTCTTAGATCCGTATATTCAGTCATATTATCGGAAAATAATGGGGCACCCCTGGTATGACCTGTATACCGAAGAAGAAGTGGACTATGCAAAACAGCGAAGAGATGATCCTTCCCTGCCGGGTACAATTATTAACAGTAGAACCCCTACTGTGTATACTTATTTGGAAAATACGGACTGGTACGGCGAAATATATGACCGTTTTGCTTCCGAAGAGATGCACAGTATCAGTATTTCGGGCGGCTCTGATAAAGTAACGTATTATTTGGGCGCCGAATTTTTTCAGGAAAGAGGATTGATACAGCATAATAAGGATGTTATGAATCGTTACAATGTGAGAAATCGCATCGAATTCAAGCCAACCGATCGAATCACCATTGGTAATAATACGGCATTCAACTATTCAATTTACAATAAGCCCGCTATTTATTCCTCCTGGTATTTTGGAGAGACCAACTCAAATTTAAACCCTTTGATGCCTGTACGAAACCCTGATGGCTCCTATACAAGTGAAGGCGCTAAATTTATCGGTTCGTTACTTGATGGCGGCAATTCAACTACCAGAACGCCAGTGATTTCTTCGCAATTTACGGCCGACTTCGAACTGGTCAAAAATGTGTTGAATATCAAAGCCGACTTTACCGCAAGACTAGCCAATACTAAACTGAGAGAATCGCAGAGTGATAAAACTATCCCATACAAAGATGGGCCTGATGACGTAGATAAATACTTGGGATGGGCAAATTATGCCCAGTCATGGAGTGCAAATACCGAATACACGCTGTTTAATCTGTATATGGATGCACGCAAAGATTTCGGTAAACATAACCTGTCGGCAGTAGTGGGATTCAGTCAGGAAAGTGAAAGATATGAATATTTATACGGACAACGGCGTGATATGATCACCGACAGTTATCCAACCATGCAACTGGCTACAGGCGAAATGACCATCAACGAGAGCATAACGTCCTGGGCGATTCGATCTGCATTTTACCGGTTAACGTATATTTTTGAGAACAAATACATAATAGAAACCAACGGACGCTATGACGGAACATCCCGTTTCCCCACAAATGACCGTTTCGGATTCTTCCCTTCGGTTTCAGCGGCCTGGGTGATTTCTCAGGAAAGATTTTTCGCGCCGCTTTCGTCATGGATCAGTTATGCAAAATTCAGAGGATCGTATGGCGCCTTGGGCAATCAGGCGCTTACAAGCGCCTATCCCTACATATCAACGATGTCAACAGGTACAGTGAATGTGATGTTGGATGGCAGCCGACCGATGGGGGTGAATCCTCCGGGGTTAGTATCGGAAATGATGACATGGGAAAAGGTACACACCCTGAATGCAGGAATAGATATCAACTTTTTCAAGAATCGGTTGGCCATTACGGCCGATATATATCAACGCCAAACCATAGGTATGTTGACCAAAGGGAAAACATTACCCAACGTGCTGGGGACAGGCGAACCCCAGATCAATGCCGCAGATTTGAAGACAAAAGGATGGGAACTGACCATGACATGGAGAGACCGATTTCAAATGGCGGGGAAACCTTTTGAATATAACCTTCGTTTCGTGCTTTCGAACTATCGCGCATACATCACTGATTTTGACAATCCAACCAAAAACCTTGATGATTATTATATAGGACAGCGAATTGGCGAGATATGGGGATTCGAAACGCTGGGATTTTTTAAAGATCAGGCGGATATTGACAACCACGCCGACCAGTCGGTGGTAACTCAATATCTGGCCACCCGCCCGATAGAAGCCGGAGACTTGAAATTTAAAGACCAGAATAACGATGGCGTTATCAACCGCGGCGACTGGACGGCAGATAACCCCGGAGACGCCAAAATTATCGGAAACAATACCATTCAATTTCCATACGGTCTGGATATGAATGCAAACTGGAACGGGTTCGATTTGAGGATATTCCTGCAAGGCGTCGGAAAAAGAGATTACTGGGTGAGTGATATCAAATTTTACGGCACTTTTTTTTCTACCTGGGTATGTGTTTGGGAAAAAAACCTGGACCACTGGACTCCTGAAAATACAGACGCCTATTTTCCGCGATTGAAATCGTATGTGGGTTATACAGGAAATCCCTGGGCTGAATTAAGCGCTCCTCAAACACGTTACCTGCAAAATGCCGCTTACCTGCGATTCAAAAATGTAACGCTCGGTTATACCTTGCCTAAAAGTCTGGCATCAACGATCAAAACAGAAAATATCAGGTTTTATTTCAGCGGCGAAAATTTACTGGAATTTACCAAATTGCATGAAAACTATGATCCTGAAGCGCTGAATGCCAATACACATCCTTTCTATCGTACCTATTCCGTTGGATTAAACATCACTTTCTAAAACAGTTGAACAATGAAAAATAGAATCATTAAAACCATAGACAAAATAGTTGCAGCCATACTGGCAACAGTAGTTCTTGTTGCCTGTAATGATGAATTTATGGACCGTTTTCCAGAAACGTCCATTTCGCCCGAAGCCTTTTTCCAAACGGTTAAAGATTTGGAATTGTACACCAATACCTATTATACAACCCTTCAGCCGGAATTTCTGGATTATATCAGCGATAATAACGCGGCTTTTTCCACTTCCCTGTATGGTTTTTCGGCAACCAATTTGATAAGAGGGGATATTACAGTCGAAAACGTAACCGGATGGAGCAGAGACGAATGGGGAACATTGCGCAAATACAATCTTTTTCTTGAGAACGTCAGTAAAGCAACAGGCGACCAGGCCGCCATCAATCATTATACCGGAATTACCCGTATGCAGCGGGCTATCTGGTATTATAACTATGTTAAAAGGTACAGTGATGTGCCCTGGTATTCGGAATCACTTACCGATGCCAGCGAAGACATGCTTTATAAAGCGCGCGACCCGCGTACGCTGGTGGTTGATTCCATTATGGCCGATCTGGAGTATGCGGTGCAGCACATGTCAGGAGACATGGGAAGCCGCACGCAGTTCAGTCGGTGGTATGCCGCTGCCATGATGGCACGCATCTGCCTGCATGAAGGCGCCTTCCGCAAATACCATCCCGAACTGAACTTGCAGGCCACCGCCAGTATGTTCCTGAACAAGGCGGTTGAAGCAGCCGAAATAGTGATGAACTCCGGTAATTTTGAAATTGACAAAACCGGTGGAACGGACAATGAATACCGTTCGCTGTTTTCCAGTATGGATCTTTCCAAATCGCGTGAAATGATTCTATTTAAGGAATACAGTAATGATATGGGTATCAGGCATGAAGCCGGATTCAGAACATCCGAATCAGCCGTCGTCGGTTATAGCCGTAACCTGATGGAGGCCTATCAATACATCACACCCGACGGCAAAGCAGTACCTTTCAGCACGTTGCCGGGGTATGACAAAATGCCTTATGTACAAGTATTCGAAAACAGAGATCCACGGTTCGCGCAAACTTTCATGCCCCCGGGCTATATACGTCCGGGAGTAACGCAACCTTACCGTCCAAATCTTACTGCAGGCGGATATACCAGTATCAAATTTATGCCGTCCACAATCGAACAGTTTGGCGGTCAGCAACACACTGATATGTCGCTGTTCCGATATGCCGAAATATTGTTGATATACGCCGAAGCAAAAGCAGAACTGGGTATCCTCACACAGGATGACCTCGACAAAAGCATCAACCTGATTCGCGGACGCGTAGATTTACCGCCCACCGTTATGGGTGATATCGTGGAGGATGCGACTCTCAAGGCGCAATTTCCCGATGTAACAGATTACATGATTTTGGAAATCCGCAGGGAACGCCGTATTGAATTAGTGTATGAACAGTTTCGATGGGATGATTTATTTCGATGGAAAGCCGGCCATTTGTTCACGAACCTGCAGGAAGGCATTTATGTTGAACAGTTGGGACTCTTGGACCTCAACGGAGACGGAATGCCAACCGTAGGACTGTTTGAGAGCGCAGCAACCAATACCGTACCCGAAGCAGAACGGCCTAATTACTCGTTCTACTATCTTAAGGACGCTTCCGGTAATCCGGGCGTAATTTCTTTGAGCAACGGTACATACGGACATATTATTGTCAACGCGGAAGTAGGTCATCGTACATTCGTCGATCCGAAATTTTATTATCTCCCCATTCCCAGACAACAGATCATTCTTAACACGAACCTGAAACAGACCATGTTTTGGGAATAGTGAATATCCCTTTATCATTTCATTCAGACAAGTCAACAATTAAAAACAGAACAGATGAAAAAGTTAATAACTGCCTTGGTGTCAGCGTGTTTAGCGTTGCCGCTTTTTGCGCAGTACAATGCTCCGGTAAGGGGCCAGCTCGTTATCCCCGACCTGAAAGGTTATGTTACCCTGAAATGCGATTTTCACATCCACACCGTTTTTTCCGACGGTAACGTGTGGCCAACGGAACGTGTCAGTGAGGCTTACCGCGAAGGGCTTGACGCCATTTCGCTCACCGAACACATCGAATATCGTCCATACGTGAACGAAGGCTCTCACAACCGTTCGTATGAAATCGCTTTGCCCCATGCAAAAGCCCATGACATCATGCTGATCAGAGCCGCCGAAATCACCCGCAATATGCCTCCCGGCCACCTTAACGCGCTCTTCCTCGCTGATGCGGACGAATTGAACAAACCTGACTGGATGGATGCTTTTCGCGCCGCCAAAGCGCAAAATGCTTTTGTCTTTTGGAATCATCCCGGCTGGTGGTCGCAGCAACCCGACACTACCCTGTGGTGGCCCGAACATACTCAACTGATGGAACAGGACATGTTGCATGGCATTGAAGTAGTCAATTACAATACCTATTACCCCGAAGCACATCGCTGGTGTCTGGAAAAAAAATTGACCATGATTGGCACCTCAGACACCCATGAACCGCTACGGGAGGAAATCGATCTGTATGATATGAAACATCGGTCGATGACGTTCGTCTTTGCCAAAGAGCGTACGGCTGAGGCCATTTATGAGGCTTTAAAAGAAAGACGTACAGCGATATATGCTGATGAGCATGTCATAGGCGAGGAAATATACCTGAAAGAACTGTTCGAAAACGCATTGGAATGGAAGATAGAGAAAAACGACAATGTTGTAAATATCACCTTCAAGAACAAGTCAGATCTGACCTTCCACCTGAGAAAAGGCAGCCACGATCCACGATTAATCTATTTCCGTTATAGCAACCTCAGTCCTTTCGTCATTAAACCGCAGAGCGAACGCACCATTTCTGTCAGGTTGATGGAAGGCGTAACAGGCGGCGATGTTAATTTCATCGTTGAAAACTTCCTTGTGCTGCCGAACGAAGGGATGAAGTATATGATAAAGATATAAACTCCTTGAGAGCAGTGGGATAAATTAACAAAACAAGAATATAACAATCATAAATAGAAGAAAAGATGAAAAAGTTAATAACCACCTTAGTGGCAGCGTGTTTAGCGCTGCCGCTTTTTGCACAGGCAAGACGTCATATTGTCATTCCTGACCTTCAGGGTTATGTTACACTGAAGTGCGATTTCCACATACATACGGTTTTCTCTGATGGCACAGTGTGGCCTACGGTACGGATTGACGAGGCTTATTTTGAAGGTCTTGACGCCATATCGATCACCGAACATCTTGAGGGCAGAATGTTTCCCGGCGACATCGCTGGCTCGCAGAATCGCGCGTATGAAATTGCTTTGGAGTCGGCCAAAATCAAGGGAATCATCCTTATCAAAGGCGCCGAAATTACCCGAAATATGCCTCCCGGCCACCATAACGCGATCTTCCTCTCCGATGCAGAGGAGTTAGTCAAACCCGACTGGATGGATGCTTTTCGCGCCGCCAAAGCGCAAAATGCGTTCATTTTTTATAACCATCCCTATTATCTCGGATATCAACCCTACGTCAACAGGTGGCATGACGAATTTACTAACCTGTTGGAACAGGGGATGATGCATGGAATTGAAGTGGTCAACTACGGACTATATTCACCCGAAGCGCACCGCTGGTGTTTAGAAAAGAATCTGACCATGATTGGCAACTCGGATATCCATGCACCCATACAGGAGGAAATTGATTTTAACTTCTGGAAACACCGAACAATGACCCTTGTGTTTGCTCGCAGCAAAACTGCCGAAGCCATCCGTGAAGCGCTAAACGAAAGACGCACGGCAATATACGATGATGGACGCATCATTGGTGAAGAAAAATACTTGAAGGAACTGTTCGAGAATGCAGTGGAATGGGACGTAAAGAAAAGTGGAAGTACAGCGAACATTACTTTCAGAAACAAATCCGACTTGACTTTTCACTTGAAAAATGTCGGTATTGACACAGGGCTTGCTTATTTTCGCGAATGCACTATCGAACCTCACGGTGAACATACCGTTACTGTCAACTTCCGTGATGGTTCAGGAGGTTATACCCCAAGAGACAGCGGCGATGTTATTTTCAGTGTAGAAAACTTTCTTGTGCAGCCTAACGAGGGGATGAGGTATACGATAAAAATATAAACAGTTTTTAAAATATCCCTCCTTTATACAGATTATCGAAATTGGGATTTTCGTCAGGTTTTTCGAAAGATTCCGGATTCAATTCTTTGGCTTTTGCTTCATCAGTTAAAGCGCCTTCCCGGTCGCCGGTTTGATGTTTTGCGAATGCTCTTGCTGTATACACTTTAGCGGGATTTTCGATATGCTCCGTAGCATCGTCGTACAGGCTTATCGCTTCGTCGTATTTTCCCTGATTTATCATTAACTGTCCAGCCAACAGGTAGGCTGTTTCGTTGAATGGATTCCATGCCAATGCCTGTTGGTAATCAGAGCAAGCCGCTTCGATATTGCCCATCATTTCATGGATACGACCACGAAGCAAATAGGCAACTTCTTCTTCAGGCGCTAATTCAATCACCTTTTCTATATCCGATAGCGCTTCGTTTCCTTTTCCCATTGCCAGGTAGATGTCAGCGCGTAAAGTATAACCTTCGGTAAAATCCTCCTTTATGTTGGTAGCTTTGTCTAAATGGGCAATAGCCTTTGTGTGGTTGCCTACAGCAAGTTCCGATTTGGCCAACTGGCCATAAGCAACGAAATTATCGGGTTCCAGTTCGATGATTTGTTCGCAATCAGCAGTAGCTTCGGCGTACCGTTCCAACATATAAAGGAAATTGGCGCGCGTCAACAAAGTATTTACAGGTTCCTCGCCTGTTTCAACCATTTCGTTGAGTGTTTCTAACACTTCATCATTCATATTCAGCGCATTATATGCCGTCATCAAGTATTTCATTGTTTCGAAATCTTCCTGAATTTCGAGGGCTTCGGTAAAACACTTTGTTGCGTATGCAGCTTTTCCAATCCGCAACGCCCTGATACCGTCATATTTCAGCAAATCGAAATTCTTCAAATCAACCTGCGGCTCATTGTCTTCCGTTGCACTTTTCGATGAAAATAAAGATGAAAATAATCCCATAATTCATATAATTTGACCCCAAAAGTAGGAAATAATCCCGTTCAAAATGTTAAATGTTCTTAAAAATTAAATTTTAAATGATTTTTCAAAAATAAATGCTTTCCTTTGCACAATTAACAATATTGTTAAATAAAAATGTTAGATATTTTTGTTAATGAATAAGGAACAGGCCATATTAGAAGCTGCCGAACAGGAATTTATGAACAAAGGTTTTGAGGCGGCCAAAACGACGAAGATTGCTTCGCTTGCAGGCGTTACACACGCGATGCTACATTATTATTATCGAACGAAAGAGAATCTCTTTAATGTGGTTTTTGACCAAAAAGTCAATTTACTGAAAGAATCGTTGCTTCCATTATTTTATAACCATGATTTGCCGCTATTAGAACGAATCAAGATCGGAATGGAAGCACATTTTGACTTTATTGCAGCGAATCCCAATTTGCCTCGTTTTGTTTTAAATGAACTGATAACCAAGCCAAAACGCAGAGATATGGTTGTAAACAAATTAAAAACAACACTGCAAGATCTCATCGGGCAATTACAACTTGAAATAGATAGAGAAGTGGAACGCGGCGCCATTCTTCCGATTGAAGCCATTACGTTGATGTTGGATATTATGTCGATGAATATTTTCATTTTTGCCGTATTGCCGATTCTTCCGTCTATCTATCAGCCTTTCTACAAAAGTGAAAAGGAATTTCTCGAAGCGCGAAAAAAAGAAAATGTAGAGATAATCATAAGAAGGCTGAAAAAAATGGTTAATGATTAATGGTTAATGGTTAATGAAAACTGAGAACTGAAAACTATATATTATGGACAGATTAAAATACATACTTATCATTTCAATGTGCGCTTTCGCGGCGTATGGGCAACTTACATTAGAAGAATGTCAAGTTATGGCACGCAACAACTATCCCGCCATCAAACAATATGGATTGATTGAACAAATCACCGACTATTCCATCGCAAACGCATCAAAAGCGTACCTGCCGCAGGTAACGTTTGTGGCTCAGGCAACATACCAAAGCGATGTAGCCTCTTTTCCCGATCAAATGACCGCTATGTACGAACAAATCGGTATCCACATGAAAGGGCTAAATAAAGACCAGTACAGGGTAACGCTCGAAGTGAATCAGACAATCTGGGATGGCGGTGTGAGCAAAGCACAACAAGATATGGCAAAGGCGGAAGGCGATTTATCCAAACAAAGCCTCGAAGTCGAACTGTATACATTGCGCGACCGTATCAACAACCTGTATTTTGGCATACTGATACTGTCGGAACAGTTAATGCAAAATACACTGTTTCAGGAGTTATTGGAAAGCAACCTGAAAACCGTCAATGCCTGTATACAGAACGGCATAGCATTGCCAAGCGATGCGAATGTTATCAAAGTAGAACTGCTTTCAGCCGCCCAGCAACGCACACAAATTGAAAGCGCCCATGAAGCGTACCGCAACATGTTGTCCGTTATGACTGGTCAACCAATCAACAACACGACAACGTTTGTCAAACCCTTTCCTCAATCTCTCGTTGCCGAAATAAATAACCGTCCTGAACTTCAATTATTTAACTCGCAATCGGAACAGTATGAAGCGCAAAAGCGGGCATTAAACTCCTCGGTTATGCCGCGTATCGGTTTGTTTGCACAAGGTTTCTACGGTAATCCGGGATTGAATCTGTTTAAAGATATGACCGAAAACAGGTGGACATGGAATTATATCGCAGGCGTACGATTCCAATGGAACTTTGGCAATTACTATACCCTCAAAGGAAATAGGCAAAAGCTGTCGCTTGCGCAACAAAGAGTAGAAAGTCAGCGTGAAACGTTTCTGTTCAATACCGATCTGGCGACTATTCAGCAACGCAATGCCATCACAAAGATGAACAAAGTCATGGCTGACGATGTTGAAATCATCAAGCTAAGGACGTCCATCCGCGAAACTTCGGAAGCCAAGTATGCAGACGGCGTCATCACGGTCAGCGAACTTTTACGCGATATGATTGCAGAAAATCAGTCTATGATAACCAAAGCATTGCATGAGATTGAATGGCTTAAAAATATGTATGATTTGAATAACAGCTTAAATAATTGATAATTGACAATGAAGAAACAACAAACAGAGAACTAAAACTAAAAAATAATTAGATATGAAACAGATATTTAATAAACCCCTTATTGGCGCAAGTCTGGTGGTGGCTGTTGCGCAACTCGCTATATTAATGATAGAATTTATTCTTACCAATGATGTCAAACGATTTAAAATATTGTTTTTCTCTGGATTGCTTCGTCCTCTTCGCTTCGCTCTGAGTCCTCGCAATGACGGCTGCGTGTATCGTCATTGCGAGGGCGTCAGCCCGAAGCAATCCAGAAATAGCAGCATATCAAAACATTACATATTTTTCAATTTACAATAGATTAGAATAAAAAAATAAAAAAACACGAATTATGGATAATAAATTTAAAATGCGTATCTTACCATCTTACAGTCTTACCATCTTACGGTCTTACCATCTTACGGTCTTACCATCTTACAGTCTTACCATCTTACGGTCTTACGGTCTTACGGTCTTACCATCTTACGGTCTTACATTTATCCTGTGTATAGCCTTGCTTTTGGGAGGCTGCGGCAGCAATCGCACTGACTTTGATGCAACAGGCAGTTTTGAAGCGACCGAGGTGATCGTTTCGAGCGAAGCAGCCGGACGAATCCTGACTTTCGACATCACGGAAGGAAAAGAAGTAGCAGCCGACGACCATCTTGGCGTGATTGATTCCCTGCAACTCTACCTGTCCAAACTTCAACTGATGCAAAGCATCTCGTCAGTCGAAAGCGCAAAACCCAATGTCAGTACACAGGTTGCCGCCACGCGCGAACAGTTACTCAAACAACAAACAGAGCGAACGCGGATCGAAAATCTGTTACAAGCAGAGGCAGCCACGCAAAAGCAATTAGATGATATCAATTCGGCGATTCTTGTACTCGAACGACAATTAACGGCGCAACTGTCTACATTGAACAATAGCGTTTCGAGTTTGGACGCCCAAAGTTCGGCGATAGAAATTCAAATTGCCCAGATTGAAGACCGCTTATCCAAATGTATCATTCAATCGCCCATTTCGGGCATTGTATTGGCAAAATATGCCCAAGCAGGCGAATTAGCCGTTGTCGGGAAACCGTTGTTCAAAGTAGCAGATATGAAACGTGTTTACCTCCGTTCCTACTTCACCTCCGGACAGTTGGCAGCTATTCGATTAGGACAATCGGTAACGGTTTTCGCCGATTTCGGAGGAGATAAACGGAGAGAATACAAAGGGACTATTACATGGATTTCGGATAAAAGCGAATTTACCCCCAAAAGCATCCAAACGAAAAAAGACAGGGAAAACTTAGTCTATGCCGTCAAAATCGCCGTCGAAAACGACGGGTATATTAAAATTGGGATGTATGGGGAAGTTCAATTGACAATTGACAATTGATAATTGACAATTGACAATTAATAATACAATTAAATACTTGGAGAAATGAAAGAAAATGTAATCAAAGACAAATCGTATGTCTTTGCTTTGAGAGTAATAAAGGCGTATAAATTTTTAAGTGAGGAGAAACGCGAATTTGTATTGTCGAAACAAATGTTGCGAAGCGGAACATCAATAGGGGCATTAGTCAGAGAAGCAGAACAGGCTCAATCAAAACCGGACTTCATCAATAAAATGAATATTGCATTAAAAGAAGCCAACGAAACGGAATATTGGTTGATGCTTCTTAAAGACAGTGATTATATTGATGAAAAGAGCTTTGAGTCCATTCACTTTGATTGCTCAGAAGTCATCAAATTATTAATAAGCATAGTCAAAACCACCAAAAAAAGTCATGGAACAAAAAAATAATTGATAATTGACAATGGGGAAAGAATTAAGAATTAAGAATTAAGAATTGATAATGGTGAATGGAGAATGAAAAAATGAAAGAAGCAAAAAATAATTGTCAATTGTCAATTGTCAATTGTCAATTAATAAGTAAATCGTATGGCGCTGTCAAGGCATTAGACAACGTCAGTTTCGAGGTCGGGAAGGGTGAACTCTTCGGCATCATCGGGCCGGATGGAGCGGGAAAGACAACTTTATTCCGCATCCTGACCACATTGATTTTGGCCGATAGCGGTACGGCTTCAGTGAATGGCTTTGACGTGGTGAACGACTACAAACAAATCCGTACCTGCGCAGGTTATATGCCCGGACGCTTTTCACTCTATCAGGATATGACAGTAGAAGAAAACCTGACCTTTTTCGCCTCCGTATTCGGTACGTCAATTGAGGAAAATTATGCGCTTATCGAAGACATATACAAACAAATTGAACCCTTTAAAAATCGGCGGGCAGGCAAATTATCAGGCGGCATGAAACAGAAGTTGGCGCTTTCGTGTGCGTTGATACACAAGCCATCCGTACTGTTTTTGGATGAGCCGACCACCGGCGTTGACCCTGTATCGCGCAAGGAATTTTGGGAAATGCTCAAACGACTCAAAAATCAAGGCGTTACGATTCTTGTCAGTACCCCTTATATGGATGAAGCAACGTTATGCGACCGGATAGCATTGATACGCGACGGACAATTTCTGAAAATCGATACGCCGCGTAATATCATCAGCCAATTTACAGAAACCTTGTGGGCTGTATCAAGCGACCGGATGTCGAACTTATATGCCGACCTGCAATACATTCCGGGTATCAAAACTTGTTTTACTTTCGGAAACACCCATCATATCACCGTAGAACAAAACATGCTGACAATGAGTCAATTAAAAATATATCTTAATGAATTATCTCATACAAATATTGAAATTAATCCCATCGAAGCAACCATCGAGGACTGCTTTATGGCAATGGACAATTGATAATTGACAATTGATAATGGATAATGAAGAAATAATTAATCGGGAAAGGGGAAAACAGAGGCAATGATTAAAGTGCATGAAAAAATGAAAGAAGCAAATAATAATTGTCAATTGTCAATTGTCAATTGTCAATTATCAACTAAAGTTATTGTTGTAGAGAATTTGACGAAGCAATTTGGCGCATTTACGGCTGTTGACCATATCTCGTTTGATGTGTCAAAAGGCGAGATATTCGGTTTTCTTGGCGCCAATGGAGCCGGAAAAACCACAGCCATGCGTATGTTGTGTGGACTGAGCAAACCCACATCAGGCAAAGGAACGGTCGCGGGATTCGATATCACCCGACAATCCGAAAAAGTGAAACAAAATATCGGATATATGAGCCAAAAATTTTCACTCTATGAAGAATTAAATGTATGGGAAAATATCCGTCTGTTTGCCGGAATCTATGGCATGAAGAGCAAGGCGATTGCCGAAAAAACAGATGTTTTGCTCAACAAACTGAATTTCTATGAAGAGCGTAATACCTTAGTCAGTGCGCTTCCATTGGGCTGGAAGCAAAAATTGGCTTTTTCGGTTTCCATCTTCCACGAACCGAAAATTGTCTTTCTCGACGAACCCACAGGAGGCGTTGATCCGGCTGTCCGCCGGCAGTTTTGGGCGATGATATATGAAGCGGCTGATCGGGGCATTACGGTTTTTGTAACGACCCATTATATGGACGAAGCCGAATACTGCAACCGCGTATCCATCATGGTAGACGGACGCATCGAAGCATTGGATACGCCTCGTAACCTCAAAAAACAATTCAACACCGACAACATGTCCGACGTCTTTTATATGCTGGCGCGTGGCGCCAAACGCACCGACAACTAACCGTAAAACTATTTATTCAAATAATAGAAGAAAAAAATAGATGTTAAAAAGAATTATTGTAGTATTTTTTTATGATAGATTGCTTCGCAGGCTCGCAATGACGATGTGTGCCGCCGTCGTTGCGAGGACTCAGAGCGAAGCGAAGAGGACGAAGCAATCCAGAAATAAATAAATGTTTTAGTGTAACACAAACTATCTTTTAGAATATGGAAAGAGGAGGCGCAGTTTACATAATGGCAAATAAACGTAATGGCACATTGTATACAGGTGTGACGAGTAATTTAAAAAAAAGAGTATGGGAGCATCGTAACAATGTATTTCCTGACAGTTTTACAGCACAGTATAACTGCCATCTCTTGGTTTTTTATTGTGATTTTGCCAAAATAGAAGAGGCAATTGCTGAGGAAAAACGAATAAAAGGAGGAAACAGAGCCACTAAGTTGAAACTTATTGAGCAGAATAATCCGGAATGGAACGATTTATGGATAGAAGTAGAACAATGGAATTGAATTGCTGGATTGCTTCGTACCTCACAATGACGACCGTTACATGCTGTCATTGCAAGTGTCTTATGAGCATAAATTTTCAAACAAAGGGAGAGATGACAAGACTTATTACCGGTAACGGAGCAGTATGGATTAAAGTGCAGTATTTCACTGGATTGCTTCGTCCTCTTCGCTTCGCTCTGAGTTCTCGCAATGACGATGTGTGCCGCCGTCATTGCGAGACGATCATTAAAAAAATCAAACAGCACAAAATAACAATGCCTATTACCAATAACGGAGTGATGTGGCTTAATATACTGCACTTCTCTGGATTGCTTCGGGCTGGCGCCCTCGCAATGACGACACGCGCGTACCGTCATTGCGAGGAACGAAGTGACGAAGCAATCCAGAAAAAGCAGTATACCAAAGCGTTGCAAAAACTTGTCATTGGCAGATTCCGAAGCAAACCGGAAATACTGCCTATCAATGTGCTGCAAAATTTTTCCCCTGTTCGCCGCAGCGCCTAAGCAGAGGGTGAGAATCAAAAAATATACCTGATTAACAACACCTTAATGTATTTATTGATAATTTGCTATTTTTACCGTATATTGCATTCCCGTTTCAGGCGCTGTCAAAAAGTTTTCCACGATGAAATTGACGTCGCCGCCTGTTATACCATCATTCAACCTGACCGAAATATTTAATGTGCCTTGCGGCGCAACGGTAACAGGCTCAATAGCAGTATTGCGGAAATAAGTTAATCGCGGATCATGGTTTGCCTTTTTCAGGCGGAAGGATAGATCAGACTTGTTTACAAGCCTGATATTCGCCGTATTGTCTGTTTTTGTAACGGTTATTTCCAATGCGTTCTCAAACAGTTCCTTCAGGTATTTTTCCTCGCCGATAATGTACTCTTCGTAATAAATGGCCGTGCGTCTTTCGTTCAATGCTTCTTGAATGGCTGCTTCTGTGCGTTCACGCGCAAAGACGAGCGTTATGGTGCGATGCTTTCCGGGCGCAAACGGAGGTATGGGCGCATGGGCGTCAGAAACGCCTATCATGGTCAGATTCTTTTCCAGACACCAGCGGTGCGCTTCGGGATAATAGGGACCGTTGACCACTTCGATGCCGTGCAACAAACCCTGCTCGACCAATTGGGTATGTTCGGGCCACCACAACGTAGTATCGGGCTGTTGTGAGACCCAGCCGGGATGATTCCAGAAAATGAACGCATTTTGCGCTTTAGCGGCACGAAAAGCATCTATCCATTCAGGTTTGGCAAGGTCGTCCGAATTGGAAAGAAAGATGGCATTACTGTGACCGGGCGGCATGGCGCGTGTAATTTCACTGCCTCTGATAAGAATTAAGTTTCTTTCTTTGGCATAAGGTTGGGCCACGTCATACGAAATATGGTGCGATAACCCTTTGAACGAAAGATTTGACAGCCGCTCTATCTCTTGCAAATACCGGCGACCTTCGAGATGCTCGGTAATGGAAATGGCGTCAAGTCCTTCACGGACAGCCTCATCAATCCGAACGGTAGGCCACACCGTACCGTCGGAAAAAATCGTGTGCATGTGAAAATCACATTTCAGCGTCACAAAGCCTTTCAGGTCGGGGATATCAATCTTACCCCTTGATTGCGAAAATAACGGCAACACAATACAAGTTGCCCAAAATAATGTAATAATCTTTTTCATCTTTTCTTCTGTTTATATTAAATATTATTTTTTATTTAGTCCACTGCTATCAAGGAGTCTATATCTTTACTGTATATTTCATTCCCTTTTCAGGCTCTGTATTGTCTGTTTTTGTAACGGTTATTTCCAATGCGTTCTCAAACAGTTCCTTCAGGTATTTTTCTTCGCCGATAATGGACTCTTTCCAGTAAACCGCCGTTCGCTTTTTGTTCAATGCTTCCCGTATGGCTGCTTCTGTGCGTTCCCGGTCAAAGACAAGCATGGTACGGTGTTGTCCGCTGGCAAAGGGTAGTATGGGTGCATGAATATCAGAGTTTCCTGTCATGGTAAGTTTCTTTTCCAGGCACCAATGATGCGCTTCGGGATAATAATTGTTGCCATTGACCACTTCGATGCCGTGCATCATACCCTGTTCAAACAACAGGGTATGTTCAGACCACCACAGCGTCGTATCGGGCTGGTCTTTGAGCCTTCCGGGATGACACCAGAAAATAAAAGTGTTTTGTTCTTTAGTGGCGCGGTAAGCATCTATATAATATGTCTTTACTATCCTCTCTACATCAGAAAGGAAAATGGCATTACTGTGCCACGGAGACGTAGAGCGTGTTATTTCGCCGCCTCTGATGACAATAAGCCCGTTATCCCCGGCATACTCCTGGGCTATTTCATACGAACGATTTTGAGAACCAACGACTTCTTTTTTTCGATAAGCAGGTTCGACATGCTTGGTAATGGCTATGGCGTCCAATCCTTCGCGAACCGCTTCATCGACGCGAATGGCAGGACATACCATACCGTCTGAAAAGATGGTGTGCATGTGAAAATCGCATTGAAGCGTCTTATAACCGATGATGTCGGGAATAACGATGCGATGCTGCGCTTGCGTATGTATTGCGTTAAGGAAAAGAATGGCAAGCAATAAGAAAAATTTTATCTTTTTCATTGTAATCATATTTATTTGTTACTACATTATCTACTCAGATTGCCATAGCCTGGATATTGATTTATTAAAAGATTTAATCGAGGCAAAAATATCGTTGAAATGTTAAAGAAATTTTAAGAAAATATTAAGTTTTAGTTAAGAAAACAAATGATAATTAACAAAAACAACTAAACCAGCGAGTTTCGCACAGGTTCAAAATTTATGTGTAGATGAATGTAAACATTGCTAAAGAAAGGAGGCATCTATATATCAACCGAATTGGGCAAAAATGCGGAAAACATTTTTTTTGAACTGTTTACTCCCTTCATTAGCAGTAAAAAAGTTTTGTTTCCTGTCTGCAGGAACCGTAATGGTAAATTGATATGTTCCACCTGCGACTGGAACTGAAGGAAACGATGTCGGCGAAACTGTCCCCGCCTGCACTCTGTTCGCCGTAGCGCAAAGGCGGAGTACGACAATCGAAAAGTAAAATTGTAGTTTCATCATGTGTAAAGATATGAAAGGTTATTATTAAAATAAAAAAATTCGTTGGGTTGAACGCGAGGGACAGATTTCTCTACTGCACACACTCCGACTTACGCTCCGTATGTTCCGGTCGAATTAACGATTGGGGGAATACCGTCTTCATTTGGCTTTTTGTCTTTAAAAATGATGGGATTTTGGAATGACGGTGGGGAAGCAGTTTCGTGTGAATAATGTAGGCTAAATTCAAAAAAATGTATTTTATGGAAAATTTCATGTATATTTGCGCTAATTACCGAAATATAATTTATCTACATGAAAAAAGTCATTTTAACACTGGTCGTAACCGTTTGTACCGGTTTTGCGGCAAAGGGCGCTTCCTGGCATGTTACCGTGCACGGAAGTCCCTCCGGAGACGGTACGCTTGCGAGTCCGTGGGATTTACAAACAGCGCTGAATAAAACATCTGTTATTCATGGTGGCGATACACTTTGGATTCATCCGGGAACGTATTTGGGCGCCTACAAATCGACCTTGCGGGGCAGCGCTTCCGCTCCGGTTATTGTCAAAGCGGTTTCTGAATTTGATGTGATACTCGATGGCAATGTAGCCTCAAACAATGAGGTCTTGGCGATTGAAGGTCAATATGTCTGGTATATCGGATTGACCATTACCAATTCCAATACGAACAGGAACAGGATAGAAAGCGGAACATCGCCGGTGAATACCAAAGACGGCGTGTATTTTATCGGAGCAAACAACAAACTGATTAACTGTATTATTCATAATAACGGCGGCAACGGCATCGGTTTCTGGTCGCCTGCCATCAATTCCGAGATTTATGGATGTATCATTTATCACAACGGCTACAGAGGAACCACCAGAGGTCATGGGCACGGTATCTATACGCAAAACGCACAGGGAACCAAGCTGATTACCGATAATATCTTTTTCAACTCCTTTGGCATAGGGATACACGCTTATACGGAAGGCGGTTCAATCCAAGGTTTTAAAATCGAGGGAAATGCCTTTTTTAACAGCGGACTGCCCGGCGCCGACTTTCTGGAACGCCACATTATTGCAGGCGGATTGCGACCTGTCGACAGAACAGAAGTTACTAACAATTATTTTTACTTTCGGCCGAATTATCCCGCCAAAGCAGGCGTGCAGTTCGGCTATTTATCAGCCAATCTCAATGCCGAATTTACCAATAATTATATGGTGGACGGCTCTTTTTATATCGTTAGAAACTGGAACTCGGTGAGGTTTACCGGCAATTCTATCATTTCAAGTACAACGGCGATGCAACTTATGGATATCGATAGGAATTCTAACATTGCAAATCCTTCCTTAAATCATAACAAATATTACAAAGGCGCTTTGAATGGACGCACGTTTGAACAATGGAAGAACGATACAAATCAAGACAATAACAGCCTTTATTATTCGTCGGAACCTTCCGAAACGGTCTATTTTATCCGAAAAAACCTGTATGAAGAGGGGCGGGCGCATCTGGTTATTTTTAATTGGGAGAATTTATCACATGTCCCTGTTGATTTTTCGGACGTATTGTCGTACGGGGATAAATATGAGTTATTGGATGTTTCCCGCTTGTCGAAAGGGACTATTATGAGTGGCGTGTATACCGGCAGTCCTGTTTCTGTTTCGATGGCGCCAGGGGAGGTAGATTTGCCAAATGGTTATTTGTCTTTGCCTAATTGGAGGCAGTTTGTGCATACGGGACCTCAATTTGGGGTGTTTATGGTGAAGAGTGATAGAGGGGGTGATAGTGGGGACGATGGTGGTGATGATGTTGCCGGAAGTGAAAGTCTTTATACTAACCTGTTGAAAGCAAGGATACATAATGGTCTTTTGTGTGTAACAGGGCTATCTGTCGGTGAAACGCTGAGCATTTATAACTCCATGGGTATGTTGGTCTATCGCAGTGTTGCCGTATCCGATGAAATACATATACCGTTGAGCGTACAAGGGATACACATTGTTCAAGCAGGAAATCATATCATTAAAGTAGTTTATTAATATGAATAATTTGGAGGTTACACGAAAAAAGGTATATCCCCTGCTCTTCCTCGTTTCCTAACCGAGAAGGAGAAGAGGGGGTGTATCACAATGTGTGAATTGCAACTTCATAGCATTCAAAATCGAATAAAAATATGTATGTTTCTCCTATAAATTTTACCAAACATTTTTATGCGTTTGTGTGTAATCGGGGATTTAATGCTAACTTTGCCTTCGGAAAGGAAAATAGAATTATATAAGGAGGATTAACGATGAATTACCGGCAATATGGAAAACTGAATTATGAAGTCTCGGCGTTAGGCATGGGCTGTATGCGTCTTCCGCGTATTTTTGAAAACGGCAAGGCAGTAGTAGATTTGGAAAAAGCGTTTGAGATGATTCGCTATGCAGCAACGCATGGAGTCACTTATTTTGATACCGCTTACGGTTACCACAACCAGACGAGCGAGGCAGTACTGGGTGAGGCGTTAGACGGAGGGTTGCGGCAAAAAGTTAAAATAGCGACGAAGCAACCCGTTTGGGCAATGAAAACACAGGCGGACATCCGGCGCAACCTGGAAAATACGCTTCGAAAACTGCGTACCGACTTTATCGACATTTATCTGATACATAATATAAACCCCGGTTGTTGGGAGGAGATACAACGGCGCGGGATTTACCATGAATTTGAACAGTTCCTGGACGAAGGCATGATTAAGGCAATCGGATTCTCCTATCATGGCGGACCCGAACTCTTCTCGAAAGTGCTGGATGCTTATCCATGGGCTATGTGTCAGATACAGCAGAATTTTTTCGATACCAACAAAGAGGCGACAGAGACCGCCTGCACGCTGGCTGGGGAAAAAGGTTGCGCATTAGTTATCATGGAGCCGTTGCGCGGTGGCGGCTTGGCGAAGGCGTCAACGGCTGTGCAAGCGCTGTATGATGATTATCCGGTCAAGCGTTCGCCAGTTGAATGGGCATTCCGTCATCTGCTCAATTATCCGCAGGTAAGTACTATATTGAGCGGGATGTCGACAATGGAGCAACTCAGGGAAAATATTATGCTTTTCAGTCTGCCCGACGCCATTCCCGATTGCCTGTCGGAAGAGGATAAAGACCTGCTTCGCAAGGTGAAAGCAGCGTATGAAGCTATTTCAATCATTCCTTGTACCGACTGCCAATACTGTATGCCATGTCCGCATGGCGTAGATATTCCCCGTGTTTTCGGGTTATATAATGATGCGGTGCGGTTTGAAAATTTCGATCCGTCCAAACGGGGCTACTGGTTTGCGGCGCTAATGGGTTGCGACGTCAGCCGATGCATCGAATGTGGGGAATGTAAACAAAAATGTCCACAGGGAATTGATCCCGTCAATCAGTTGAAAATGGTTCATCAAACGTTAGGGGGGTGGATTGAATAGACGTAAAAACACACATAATAACATAATCGTCAGATCAATAAGTTGATTTTTAGACACTCATTAGTTCTTTAATCATTTTTTTATCTATTCTTTGTGCTGATAAATTTATCTGACAGAATAGTCATAGAAAAAAATATCAACCATAAGCACATCACACCTGTTTGTGCTCATCAACGGAAAAACAGCCGGTATTGTAGAAGTGAAATACAAGGCGCGAAAAGACGATATTGCGAAAACCCTCAAAAAAGTAACTACATTCAGAGCCATTTTTCCCGAATACAAAAATCACAAGATCTATTTAGCGATCGCTGCATTAGCCATCAATGAAACACTTGAAAGGGAATGTAACAAACAGGGTATTGCAGTAATTAAACAGGTAGGCGAGAAAGTCGTTGTTTTCGACAAAAACCTGAAAGCATTTTAGTTCTCAGTATTGCCATACTTACACGAAACCTTACTGTAAACCCAATGCTTGTTTCACTTCCGTTTCTGTCGGCACATAGCCTGCGAATTTCACTGCTCCGTCGACAACAACCGCCGGTGTTGTCATCACGTCATAAGTCATTATTTTCATCATATCTCCCTCTTTGCGGAGGGTTGCTTCGACGCCGGTTTCGGCGATTACTTTTTCGACTACCGAATAGACCTTGTTACACTTGGCGCAGCCTGCGCCTAATACGATGAGTTCTTTTACCATAAATCAAAAAAATCACAATTCAGACATGAGAAGAAAAATTCCCGCCCCAATGAAAACAGCAGCGACAATCCGCTTAAACCATTTTTCAAAGGATTGCATTTGGTTATAGAATTTTCCGATGTTTGCAACGCTGTAAGCCAGCAACCACGCGATTACGACAACAGGCAAACAGGCTGCAACAGAAAAAACAAGTGGCAACAACAACCCTGCATCGCTTGCAACAGTCATCGGGATAAGTCCGCCGAAAAACAACACAGCGGTATTCGGACAGAATGCCAAAGCAAACACAACACCCATTAGAAATGCGTTCCGATAGTTCCGTTTGAGATTCCGCCCGCTGATGCCTGCTGTTATTTTGTTGAGAAACGGAATGTTAAACCTGAAAAAATCGAACATCAATATACCGAATACGACAAGGGCAACGCCTATCCAGACGCCGTCGATATGCTGAAGCCATCGGGCGACACGAAATTTACTCGCCCCGAAATAAATAAGGCTTGCCAACGCAGTGTAACCGAAAATGCCGCCAACCATATAAAAAACGCCATTGAACAACACCCGCTTTTTGTCCGAAATATCTTTACTCAAATAGGCGGTAGCGGTAATGTTCATCGCTAACGGGCAGGGACTTGTCGCCATGATTATTCCTAAAATAAACGCCGTAAAAAATGGAACAGTTGAACTTTCGGCTAATTGTTGTAAAAATGCCATCTTAAAATTCCCGATTCTTAAATCTTAATTCTTAATTCTCCTATCCACTTCGTCTTTAATCAGATTTTCAAGAATCTGCGGTTTATTAACGGCATTGAGAAAAGCGCGTTGGGTAATATCGACAACGTTATCGCCTTTGACAATAATCAGGGCGTTCCATATTACTTCGTATTTCTCAACCAATGCTTCGTTCGTTTTCAGACTGTTTTCTATTTCAATATAGCGAACTTTGCTGTTGCCTGCGTATTCCGTTTCAATCGTTTTTTTGGTTACACCGGCAACGGCGTTACACGTCTCACAGCGTTGTTTGACACGGAAGTAAAGCACGTTGACAACGGTAGTATCGCCTGTTATCTCCGCGATATTGATTTCCGCCGTCCTGTCGTTTTGCCTGCAACCTGTTATGGCGGCAATAAACAGGATGGATAGCGCTACACGTTTGAACAAGTCCGCAACATTCAATTCTAAAACTTTTTCAGTTTTCATTCGCACAAAATTATTCGTCGTACGTCAAACAACAAATATAATCACTTCTATATTAGATGCAAATGTACAAAAAAATATGGTATAAAAAAACAAAACATAACTTTAAAATCGACTGATTGTATTGATGGTATCCGTTTTTGTCATTGACCGGCAGCCAATCTTTAGTCTCATTTGCGTTCCGTTTTCTTAAAGTCTCTTCTCAAAGAACGCAATGACTTCGCGTACTTCCTGCTTGGTTATATCATTCACATCTGTTCTGTCTTTGATCTCGGCATAGAGTTTGTTGGCATATTTCAGCGCTTTGGCTGGGACCACAGGCTTAACCGGACCACGCATTCTTAATGAGTTCCCGCTGTAAAACTTGTTGAGCACATTCTCCGGTAAGGCAAACCCATGCAGATTGTATCCCCATGCTTCAAATTTGTCGTTCGTCTCAAGAAAGCGGCGCATATAGGCTATACGGTCATAATAGCTGCCGTCATGACCAACCGTTTGCTCAAGGTGGGTCACTCTACTGTCTGTCCCAAAGACAATACGATCCTGATATTTGATGAAAAATGGGATCCACCGATCACGCTGTTTGGTAAAGCCGTCGTACATCTCAATGCCGGGGCATAGATCTATGGACACTTTGGGAAACCTCTCAAAGAGCGCCTCCATCCTGTCAGGGAAATTAGATAGAAAATATGCGTGAGCTAAGGTAATGTTCATGTTAGGATAGCGTGCATACCAGCGTTCGTTTTCCTGGTAGTGCTGTTCCTTGGGCAAGAATTTGTCCGTTTCCCAATATCCACCCGACGAAGCGCTACTCGACCATTCCGGGACAAGTTCCGGAAACCAAAACTCTTCAGGGTCGTTGACATGGTTGAGTATATGATAACCGGTTTTCTGCAGCAGGTCCCCCACGCTATTGTAACGCGGATGATCCAGTGCCAAAGCCGGGTCTACGCGGCGGTTGGTAGGCTTCCCTTCAATCATCTTTAGCCCGTCGAAGCCGGCGTCCATCATATCTTCGAGCTGTGTAAGCAGCCCCTGTTCGTCGCAAGGCAACCAATATCCAAAGCCTCCGTATGCCGTATAGCGCGGATCTACAGTCTTCAACGCCAATGCCATCAGGTGAGCGCTGACGCTTCGCGGTGAATTGCCGTTGTAAACCAGTAAATTCACTGCACTTACTTGCACTGTCTCATCAATAAACTTTTCCCCGGCATCCAAAAAGGATTGAAGTCCGTTTCCGCCACCAGCATGCACATGGAGGTCATATATCCCATAATTAATCTTCTTTTGATGGGATAAAGTTGATTGTGTCGGCGATCCTTCTGAGCTGCTTCCACAACAACCTGAAAGGACACTGCTACCTATTACCCCGCTAGCAGCTAACATAGAGGCCTGTTTGCAAAAATCACGTCTGTTTGTCATTGTATTACTTTTTTTAAGTTAATAATTTAATTAATTTCCAATAAATTAAGCCATATTCAATAAAAATATGGGCAAAGATACAATCTTTTTCTGAAACAGTTACCTGATTTCTGCGGAATTATGGCTTAATATATTTCATAGCTACAATAAAAACATTTTATCTTATTAGCATGTGTCTTGTCAAAAATGCGTTTTATAATCTTGACTGATTGAATATCGGTTGATGTTTTTATGATGCCGGATTGTTTGGTGGTCTTCCTGTCAAAAATTCATTTCCATAAAATTAATGCCTTCAGGTAACTCGAACTTTTCGTTGGCAATCTCTGCGCCTTCCTGTATTTCGGTTGCTTCTTCTTCGGCAGTAGTGCCGGCTGCATTGATTCTTGATTTGAGCGTAAGCCCCTGCCATACCCATACAGTACCTCTTACGCTTTGGCCCTGTGCGGTATAACTCATCTCATAACGATTGCAGGGCTTTCCTAAAACTTCTTCGACGCCATTGGCTTGAATCTGGTATTTTTGCTTTACCTCATCAGTCAAGTTAAGGAAATTTACAGCACTGTAATCTTCCATGGCGGCCAGGTTAATTTTGGTTCCTTGCCCCATAGATATGTTGGCGTTATACATGTAACCATCCTTTAACAGGGAGAATATAGTAAACGTTTGTCCCATTACATTCATAACCACTTCTGTTGATTCTTTACCGCCGTAATCGACAAAATACTGTACGGAGGAAAGGGTCTGTTCCATGCCTTGTGCCTTCACCACCGAGTTCTTTTTCACCATAGCGCTTTCGATTCCGTAACGCTTTTCCTGTCCAAATGCAGCAGAGATAATTACTGCTGCCATAATCATTAAAATTACTGTCTTTTTCATAATTCCATTGGTGATACTCTATTTCACCCTACAAAACTACTAAATATTTTTCTCTTTTCCAAACAATTCGTGATTTTTTTTGTTCTTTCAAAATTAATACAATATCTTTGTGCTGATAAATTGATTTAAAAAAGACATCATCATGGAAACGGTTATTATACAATTAAATAAAACATAGTATGAAAAACAGACTATTTTTTGCTTTTTTCGTTGGGATTGTGAATCTGATGATAAACAGTCAGTTGAAAGCCGTTACTGTTGTTTTTGATAAGGATACCGTCTTTACGGTCAGTTCATTATTGAAAAATGACCAATATTTTCGGAATGCAGCTCAACAGATAGAGGCCGACAGGAATGAGAGCAACCGTAACTTGCTATTTAAAAAATTGTTTGACGATGCTGTTCGTATTTACAGATTGCAGGAGGACCTTGAATGGCTTAATATGGAGGCTATTCGTTTGGCTTTTGCAGATATGAAGAGGTCGGGAACCTACAATCCGGCAAAATATCAACCGTTGATGGATGAGTTGGAAATACTTGTTAAAAAGGGATTTGAAGGAATCTATCAATTAGACAAAAAGAGTATGCAGGATGCCGAAAAAGCGTTGGCGCATAAACGGACTGTGTTGTTGTCGAATCCTCTGCTGGATGGCGATAAAATCGTGGCTACCCGTTACAAGGCAGGAAGCAGAGCCAGGGAAATAATGGCGCCTGCATTAGGTACGCAGTCGAATAACTGGAGCAATCAGCAGTCGGCAAGACGGACAGGATTTGATGCCGAGATTGTTGAAATAACCAATCTTCGCGAGAACGGTCACATCCGTTTACGCACGGTTCATAAACCGCAAAATGCCGCTTCGATAGCCGATTTAAAGATGCACTGGGACGGCGACCGGGTGATGTTCACTTCAGTTCTACCCGACCGGCGTTGGAGTGTGTTCGAAGTGAAGTTGGATGGAACAGGCTTCCAGCCTTTGGTTGAGACAGTGGAGCCGGAAATTGAATTTTACGATGGCACGTTTTTGCCTGATGGACGTGTAATTGTGAATGCAAACATTGGATACCATGGCGTACCTTGCGTCAACGGCGATGATCCGGTTGGAAACATGATGATATACGAACCGAAAAGCAAAAACCTGCGTCGCCTGACGTTCGATCAGGATGCCAACTGGAATCCTGTGATCATGCACAACGGACGGGTGATGTATACCCGTTGGGAATATACCGACCTGACGCATTACTACTCGCGTATTGTGATGCACATGAATCCTGACGGCACAGAAAATAAGGCGTTATTCGGTAGCGGATCCATGTTTCCGAACAGCACATTCGACATTCAACCCTTGCCGGGACATCCTTCAGCCTTTGTCGGCATAATTTCGGGGCATCACGGCGTAGCCCGTTCGGGAAGGCTGTTGCTTTTCGACCCTATGAAAGCGCGTAAAGGCGCTGAAGGAGTGATGCAGGAAATTCCGCATCGGAACCGACCAGTCGAACCCTTAATCAAAGATGAATTGGTAAATGACGTCTGGCCCCAGTTTATCAAACCGATGCCGTTGGACGATAAATATTTTTTAGTTTCCGCCAAATTATCGCCCAATGATTTATGGGGAATCTATTTAGTCGATGTATTTGATAACATAACCTGCCTGATACGGCAGGAAGGTGAAGGTTTTATCAGTCCGATTCCTGTACGCAAGACAACGACTCCTCCCATTATTCCCGACCGGGTTAAATTAGACGACCGGGAAGCGACCGTTTTTATCCAGGATATTTATGAAGGCGAAGGCTTGAGAGGTGTACCGCGCGGGGTTGTAAAGGAACTTCGTATTCATGCCTACGAGTATGCGTACATCAAATCACCTTCCGATCATTATGCCCAGGGAATCCAGAGTGGTTGGGATATCAAGCGTTTGATGGGGACTGTGCCTGTTGAAGAAGACGGTTCGGCGATCTTTAAGATTCCGGCTAACACCCCCATTTCCATTCAACCGTTGGATGAAGAGGGGGCGGCTATTCAGTGGATGCGCAGCTGGTTTACGGCTATGCCGGGCGAAGTGGTATCGTGCGTTGGATGTCATGAAGACCAGAATCAGATAGCCATACCCAAACGTGTGATTGCTTCCCAAAAGGCTCCGGTGCAGTTGACAAAACCGGAAGGAGGAGTTCGTTCGTTTACTTTCGATTTGGAAATGCAGCCCATCCTCAACCGTGCCTGCATCGCCTGTCATAACGGACAGGGACGCGCTTTCGATTTGCAAAGCGGTACGAAAGACCGCAGAGGATACGGTATTGCTTACCTGAATCTGCATCCCTTTGTACGCCGTCAGGGACCGGAGGCCGATATGCCCGTATTGCAACCGTATGAATACCACGCAAACACCAGCGAATTGGTGCGCTTGCTAAAAAAGGGTCATTACGATGTGCAGTTGACTGATGAGGAATGGCGTACATTGTACAACTGGATTGACTATAATGTGCCCGATAAAGGTACATTTGTCGCAACGGCACACGATGTATTTCCTTACAGGGGCTTTGATCAGATTCAACGCAGAATCGAATTGAACAATAAATATGCCTTGGACTCCGGGGTCGACTGGAAACAGGAACTTGCCGATTATGCAGAATATTTGAAATCGAAAGGCGAAAGCACCCCTGTCAGACCGCAACGTAACGCGCCTTCGACTCAGGAAGAAGTAAAGGTGACAGGTTGGCCTTTTACGGCTGCCGAGGTTCCTTCGATGATTAAGAATGAAAATGCGACAAAAGAGATTGATCTGGCTCCGGGAATTAAGTTGAGATTTGTCTATATTCCTGCCGGACAATTTGTGATGGGCAGCAATAGTAGCGGACAGCCCGATGTAAATCCTGCTTCACAAGTGGAAATCAAGAAACCATTCTGGATGGGGATCGTTGAAGTCACCAACGAACAGTATAATGTACTTGTTCCCGATCACAATAGCCGTTATGTCGATCAGTTCTGGAAAGACCATGTGACACCCGGTTATCCTGCCAACCTTCCACACCAGCCGGTGATCCGCGTAAGTTACGAAGATGCCATGGAATATTGCAGAAAATTGAGCGAAAAAACGGGGCTGAAAATCACTTTACCGACCGAAGCCCAGTGGGAATGGGCTTGCCGGGCGGGCAGTGAAAAAGACTTTTGGTATGGTGATTTGAACGCTGATTTCAGTACGTTTGAAAATCTGGCTGACGCTCAACTGAGCAATATGGCAGTGACCGGTATTGATCCTCAGCCAATGGTAAGAACCAATTCATGGTTTTCGTACTATGATTTTATACCCAAGATGGCTTCGGTTGATGACGGGAATATGCTTCAGGTAGCTTCGGATACGTATCAACCCAATCCGTACGGGTTATACAGTATGCACGGCAATATCGCAGAATGGACGCGCTCCGATTATCTGCCTTATCCCTACGAGGAAGATTCGAGGAAAACGTCGGCATACAAAGTGGTGCGTGGAGGTTCTTATATTGAGCGCCCCTTGTTTGCAACTGCTTATACCCGAAAGGCTTATTATCCATGGCAACGGGTGTTTAATGTGGGGTTCAGGGTAATAATAGAAGAGGATCTTGCACCGACTTTCTCCAAAGGAGGGGAGGTCTTTACTGGTAATTAAAATGGATGAGTTAAAAAAAGTTTTTTCTTCGTATGTGACGATGATTGTGCTGCTGGCGCTCTATGCGATAAGTATGGCTGCTGCTACATTTATTGAAAAGGCATACGGCGCAGAGCTTACAAAAGTGTTGGTTTACTATTCGCCGCTTTTTTTCCTGATCCAATTTTTGCTTATCATAAATTTTGTGATGATTGCCATCCGCTATCATCTGTTTAGACGGAAACGATGGGGATTGTTATTGGTTCATTTTTCGTTTATCACCATTCTGGCAGGCGCATTGATTACCCATATTTTGGGAAAAGAAGGGATTCTGCATTTGCGGGAAGGCGAAATAAGCGACCGGATAACGGCTCATACAAACCGGGGACATAGCGTTTTTATATTGCCTTTTCAAATGGAATTAGTCCGGTTCACGCTGACCCGTTATCCGGGGTCGATGAGTCCGTCGTCTTTTGAAAGCGAATTGCTGGTGCATGTCGATGGAAAGATTCGCCGCGAACGGGTATATATGAATAATGTATTAGATGTAAAAGGATACCGTTTCTTTCAGGCGTCGTATGACGCCGACGAAGAAGGTACTGTTTTATCGGTAAATAAAGATGTAGCCGGACGGACTGTGACATATACAGGCTATTTTTTGTTACTCGCGGGTTGTATCACATGTTTAGTCGAAACAAATGGTCGAATCCGCACTTTATACAGACAGTTAAAAAAATAATACCCCCTGTGATGCTTTACATTCAAAATATTTTCCTATGTTTACAGTTCGTTTTTTACATAATTATAAGAATATTCATTTTAAATTTAATAAACGATGAAAAAATATCTTTTTTTAATGCTGACGGTTGGCTGTCTCACCGTTTTTACAGCTCAGGCACAGAAGATTATTGATTTCAAATTTTCTGCCGAAGCATTGGGTTGGGATGCAGATGAAGAAGATTTTGAAGGCGATATCGACGATGAAAATCTTACAATCACATTCACTACACAGCGATGGATCGAACATATCGCTCATCTTGCAGCCACCTTTGAGGTTGAAGGTGACGACGATTGCGAGGTCAAAGTCGGTGATGAAGTACAGTCGAGCGGAGAAACGGAGAATGACTTTCGGAAGCCTGTCGTTTATACGCTATGCGATGTACCGTACACGGTAAGATTTGTCTCACCGCAGGCTACCGGAATTCCCGTAATTAAAATTGAAACGGCAGGCGGCGTTGAAGTAACATCGAAAGAGAATTGGACGAATATGACATCGTTTGTGTTGATTGATCCTGATGATGAGGACAATAATATGACGTTAGGTCAATTTAGCAGTAGTCAGTACCACCGAATCAGAGGGCGGGGAAATTCTACCTGGTTATATCCTAAAAAACCGTACAGGATACGGTTCAGA
>Ga0099364_10002245_pt1 | contig 30960 bp, 26 predicted proteins | sample TergutTh196P3_FD_73070 | JGI IMG/M metagenome (GOLD analysis project Ga0099364, IMG submission 73070) | Microcerotermes parvus P3 segment gut microbial communities from Pointe-Noire, Republic of the Congo - Th196 P3 | ecosystem: Host-associated > Arthropoda: Insects > Digestive system > Gut ... | reverse complement strand
GGTTTTGGAAGTGATGGGTGGGGAAGGGGGAGGAAATATTGTTTGTGGTGTGTGTTTTGTGGGATGGGGGTGGGGGGGGGGGGGGGGGGGGTAAACATATTATTTTTTAAAGCATAGAGAGGCAATAGCGAGCTTAAAACAGAAAAATAGTGTAAAAAAGACCTTTTTTGCAAAGTGTCGCCAGAATGCGTATTTTGAGCGTTCCTGACGATTCCAGAAAAATCAAAAGAGAGTGCATTTTTCATAGCCCCTTATAACCTCCATAAAAAATAATTTAAAGTTTGAGCGTCATTATTTTCAGAGGGGTAAAATCGTCAAGCACTTTTTTACAAGTCGAAGACGGATTAAGCAAAATTACCTTCAAGGTGATATTGGATTTAGTGTAAAATTAATTAAAACTTAAAACAATTCAATCAAAGTTGAATCTTTAGTTATATTTTCAATAATCTTACAAACGGCATTCTATATTTTAGTTTTATTTTGATATTATCTGGATTATCTGTTAACTCAAAAACCTTTTCAAACTGAAATGAAAATCGATTACGTCGCTCTCTACTTGTTCCACTTAATTTAATTTGATAAGGCGGTAAAATATTTATATAATACAGTCCAAATGGCGAAATAATATTAATGTTAACATTAAATCTGTATTGATAATTTGAATCCCATTGCCCTAAAGATTGAAGAAATTCAGGATTGTGAAAAAATGTTGCGAGATCTGCTTGATCAATTGGCTTTCTACCTCCACCACCTTCTGTTTCGGATTTATTCCACCATAAAATCATATTAGTAGCTATTTGATTTGCTCCATATTTTAGTGGTATACCAACTTCTCTGATACTACAAGTAACCCAACCTGATACCATCAGCAACAGAATTAATGCTTTCCAAATCGGTTTCAATTGCATAAATTTATAAACTCATTATATGAAGATATGTTTCGTAATTTTGTTTATAATATGATTTGCAACAGCCTCTGAAAAATCTATTTGACAAAAAAGCAAATTTAATAAAATTGGCTGAAAATCTTGGATTAAACGGAGAAAAAATGATTTTAGACAATAAATGGCAAAATAATATCAGAGAAAATGTTGTTGCTTTATGCAATATCCCAAGTCCCTCTGGTTTTACATTTCAGATTTGTGACTATTTGCTGAAATTTTTTAAAGGCAAAGGATTTGAACCTTATCAATCAAATAAAGGCTCTGTGATTGTGCCTTTGGGTGGAGAAGGCAATCCTATAGTTTTGGCAGCTCATATAGACACTCTCGGTGCGATGGTTAGAGCGATAAAGAGCAATGGCAGGCTTCGTTACACAAATATTGGTGGGTTTCCAGCCAATAATGTTGAAAATGAAACCTGTAAAATTCACACAAGAACAGGAAAAGTTTATGAGGGAACTTTCTATCTCACCAGTCCGACAGTTCATGTTTATGATAATGTTGGAGAAGTAAAGAGAGACGATTCTACGGTTGAAGTTATATTAGATGAAAATGTTAAATCTAAAGAGGATGTAGAAAAACTAGATATATCCGTAGGTGATTTTATTTCTATCGATCCAAGAGTCAAGGTTTCTGATTCTGGATTTATAAAAAGTCGTCATCTTGACGATAAAGCAAGTGCAGGTGTTTTGATGAGCCTTGCTGAATACATCAAAAACGAAAACATAATTCCCCAAAGAAAAATTTATCTTTTGTTTACAAACTATGAAGAAGTAGGACATGGCGGTTGTGCTGGTATTCCTGAAGATACAATCGAAATGATTTCAGTGGATATGGGTGCTGTAGGCGATGATTTGACTACAGATGAGAGAAAAGTTTCAATTTGTGCCAAAGACTCAGGTGGTCCTTATGACTATGATATAGTAACAAATCTCATAAAAACTGCGAGAGATCTAGTTCTCCCTTATGCAGTAGATATTTATCCTCGATATGGCAGCGATGTTGAAGCAAGCCTCCACGCAGGATATGACCTAAAACATGGATTGATAGGACCTGGAGTCTTTGCTTCACACGGTTATGAAAGAACACACATAGATGGATTAGAAGCGACTTTGAAGCTACTTATTGGTTATTTATGTAAGTGATGTTTAAAAATTACAGTGAATAAATAAACCTAAAAAAACGAGAATTCATTCTTTTAAATCTGGTTTCTGCTTTTCTGACTTCCTTTGATTCAGGAAAATATCTTTGCAGAGTTTCTATTGCAGTCATTGCTTCCTCACTTTCTCTTCTGTCGATATGAATAAGGGCTTTGTAAAACCATGACATTTTTTCTAAGTCATTTCGATGTCCAAGGGCAATTATTTCGTCCAGATAAAGCTCTGATGCTGGATAATCTCTTGTTTTATAATATATATAACCGTTTAAATAAACTTTTTCAAGTATTTTCATTTGCATCTCTGCTATGTATGTATATGCCTCACTCACACGACTATCTGTAGGATAACGTTCTGTAAATCTTGTAAAATGCTCAATAGCTCTATTGGTGTCTTCTTGAGTGTATTCTGCTGATAATGACAATCTGGAATATGATTGAGCTATTCTAAATTGAGCATCTGCTGCTAGTCTATGATCTGCAAACAATCTTAAAAATTCCTGATATTCAAATATTGCATCGATAAAATTGTCTCGACCACCACGATTAAAATAGCATTCACCAAGCTTAAATTGTGCATCAGCAACAAAAAAAGAGCTTCTTTCTAAGACCAACTGCTGATAATAAGGTATAGCTCGATTGAATTTACCTCTATTAAAATATTCTTCTGCTATCCGCCATTTTTCATCTGAAGGCATCCGTTGAATTGTTTTATTTTGTGAGCATGATGTAAAAACGAAACATAAAAACACCACAATCAATAAAATCAATGTCTTTTTATTCATAAATTTCCTTACAGGACAAATATCAACTTGCCGTTATGTTAATTGCCATAAAATAATAAATATATCAAACTACCTATAACAAATGCCACAAGAAAGGGCGTATACCATTTTTCTTGAACGACATTTTCTTCCTGATGTCTTTCTAAAAAGACATAACGCCACACATTTAAAATTTGGGAATCACTTTTCCTTGTGAACTGAACTAAAAAAGTTTTTTCTATAAAATATTCTGTTGAACGGGGAAACTTTTCACTTCGTCTTGAAATGAAACTCTCCTCAACTCTTATTGTGACAAAATAATTTGCAAAATCTTCGATTTCTACTAAACTATACCCTTCTATCAGTAGTTTTTCTTGTAATATAAATTTATTGAGATCATCCGTCTCAATTGTCTGTAAATCTATGAAAAGATTAACATTATTCTCAAGATTTAGTTCCTTTAAAGATTTAACAAGACTTTCTGAGAGAAACTGTCCACTATTAACAGAAAATAAAAATAAAGATATACTCCAAAAAAATAATAAAAAACATAATTTCCCCCCCCAATATCGTGAATAAAATTTGTGGGGAGGGGGGGGAGGATTATTTTTCAATTATCTCTCACGCCTTTACAAAAAAAGCCTTGTATGCCTTGTATGTAGAATAGATATCTGCTTTGCTGGACAATTCATACAATGAGTGCATGCCTATCAGCCCGGGTCCTATATCGATGACATCACAGCCATGTTTTGCAAGGAATTTTGCCACAGTTCCACCACCGCCTTCGTCTACTTTGCCTAAATTGCCGATTTGCCAATTGACTTTTTCTTCATTGAATATTTTCACAATTCTTGCCATAAACTCGCTAGTCGCATCATTGGAAGCACTTTTTCCGCCACTTCCAGTATATTTACAAATTCCGACACCATAACCTAGATGAACTGCATTTTGTGGTTCATGAACAGATGGGAAATTAGGATTTATTGCAGCATTGACATCTGCAGATATAACACAAGAATTGATTAAAGTTTTTCTCAAGCTATAGGCATTGAACTCTTCTTGTTTTATCCTTAAAAGATCAGCTATGAAGTCCTCGATGAAAACAGAAGTAGCACCACCAACACTGTCACTACCTACTTCTTCTTTATCAAAAAAGAAAACAACACTGGTTTTATCTATGTCGATATCTTTTACATCCAAAATAGCATGAAATGATGTGTATACACATACTCTATCGTCTTGCCCATAACCGGCAACCATGCTCTTATCAAGACCAGAATCACGAGCCTTGCCCGCTGGAACGAGCTGGAGTTCGGCACTCAAAAAATCCTCTTCGGTGATACCGTATTTATCATACAACAAATGAAGAGCTTGCAGTTTTACTGCTTCTGTTATATCTTCTTTTTCTTCAGTTAAAGGAACGCTATTAAAAATCACATTCATTTGTCCAGCTTTGATAAATTCAGACATTGTTTTATTAGCTTGCTCATTTTTGGACAGATGAGGTAATAAATCTGGCATAATAAATATAGGTTCATTGTCACTTTCACCAATGCAAATATTAATTTTTGAACCATCGTTTTTTATCACTACTCCGTGTAAGGCTAGTGGGGTCGACATCCATTGATATTTTTTGATTCCACCATAATAGTGAGTTTTCATAATCCCTAATTTAGTCTCTTTGTCTTCGTGCAAGGGACTTTGTTTTAAATCAACTCTAGGACTATCAATATGAGAGGCAACTATATTAATGCCTTTTCTCATGTTTTCTTTACCAATAACTCCGATTGCCAGAGCCTTGTTTTTAAAAACCCTATAGACAAATCTTGTAGGTTTTACTCCGGGCTCATCTATGTCTACAAATGCCTTATTTCTCAGCTCTGAGACGATATGGGCGATTGATTCCCGTTCTGTTTTGCAATGTGTGAGGAATCTTTTGTAACCTTCTGAGAATTTTAAGGCAATTTTTTGTTCATTTTTTGTTGTATCTTGCCAAAAATTCTTTCGCGAATAAACCAGTTTTTTTCTGACTTCTTCAGCTTTCTTCATATTTACTCCTTATGCAGGCGTTTATTTTCATTATTTACTCAATAGTCAATACTTTAAAATATCTATCCCCTTTAGGTGCTTTTACGATAAATTCTTCACCACATTTTTTTGCTAGCATTGACTTACCTAGCGGGGATGCTGTTGAGGTCTGTAATATTCCGTCATCACGATCATAGACTTCGTCAACTCCCACAAGACGATATTTAAAAATCTCTCCAGAAGTTGTTTCCTCAAGCTGGACATAAGCGCCAAAACGAACAGTATCCTTTGGTAAAGTATCCGGATCTATGACCTTCAAGGTCATTAGTTTGCTATTTAAGGTATTTAACTCATTATCAATATTTCTCTGCCTTTCTCTTGCAGCATGATATTCAGCATTTTCGCTTAAATCTCCCAATTCGCGTGCTGCTTGTATTTGTTCTAAAACTTTGGGTCTTTCTTCTTGCAATGTTTGAACTTTTTTCTGTAGTCTTTGCATGCCTTCTTTTGTGATATAATCCGACATATTTTTAATCTTTCCTTTTTTTTAAATATTTTAAACCATTATTTGCTGATTTTTTTAGCCTCGCGTTTCCGCTTTTACTCCAATTGTAAAATATTTCGTAAAGAGTATCGTCATAATTTACCAAGCCCTGTGTCAAGATTTCTACATATATTGGTTCACGAGACCTACTGTAATTTTTATATACTCCTAAATAGGTTTCGTAGTCGACTTTTGCGAGACTTTTTAAAAATAAACCATTTGCTTTTGCAAATTCCGGACTTGCATCAAGCCACCTAAATTCAAGCCGATCTATAAGTTTTAATAGATATTCTTTGTTGTCTTTGCCTATTTTCAAAACAGTTCGTACTAATGCTTGATTGAGCTTATCATTGTCCTCTTTCAACCAATTAACTATGGTATCTATGCTTTGTAGTTGTTGGTTTTTTAAGATAGGAAAAAAAACTTTATCCATTAATAGATTTATTTCATTGCTATCTTTGCAGTCTTTGATAGTTTTTTTTGTGTATTCAAAATAAAATTTGTAATCTTTACGAATAAATTTACTGATTATACAAGCAAATGCTATTCGACCATTAGAGCCTTTATGTTTCCATATAAAATCACAAAATGGAAGGTAATCTTTGTGCTTTTTTGACATTTTAGCGCCAAGTGTATTAGCTACAAAAACAATCACATCACGCGGAATCCTATTGTCCAGCCTATTGGGATAAGCATTGTATATTATATCAAAATGATAGTCTCCATGAGGGACTTTGCGTTCCAAGAAATCTACACTATCTCTTAAAAGCCGTGCCTTCCAATCTAAGGATATCATAACTTGCTCCTTTTCAGTACTGTATAAACCTGCGATATAAAAGGGTTCACACAATTTTTTACGAAAATACATTTCAACTCAGGATACAAAAAAATTTAAAAGCCTTTTTTTGTCAAGAATTTTTTGAATATTCCGATAAACTGTGGGTTAATGCCGATGATTCCTATATGATAGCCTGTTTTATATGTTTTATTTCATTATAAGAGGCATAACATAACTGATATTCCTTTATACTAGCGAAGAAAAAGAATCTGTAACTCTATATATTTCAATGAAATAGCGATTCTTTGCTCAGCTCTGAATCATCCATTATACCTCATCACCGACAAAAAAGAAATTATTACCGAAGTATTAAAATATACTAATCTCAATGAGCCTAAATCTGACCTTAAAAATCCATTGACTTATCAGCATTATTTTTTTTTTTGGCATAAAATGAAATATTGGGAAAAAAAAATGGACAAAGAGAAAGCAGATAAGATAATAACGGATTTTATTGATAAAATCTATGGTTTTGCACTTTCAAAAACTCTTGATATAAATCAAGCCGAAGATCTTGCTTCGAGAATTAGTTTTGAGGCATATAAGTCTCTCTTGCGGGTGGAAAGTATACATAATATTAACAGATATATATATATAGAGTATCAAGTAATATTTACGCACAATTTATCATAGAAGAAAAAAATAAAAAGCTATCTTTATCAGAAATCACAGATATTTTACCTAAGCTATAAGAGGAAAACCAATATCTATCACTGCTAAAAGGAGTAAAAAATGAATGAAAAAGGAAGTTTAGCTTTAAAACCGATTAGATTTAAAAATATTTGTTTTTTGGGAAACATGGGCTATGATTGGATTCCAGCAGAATACAATCTTTCAAAACTTATCACACAAAATATACTTTATGCAATGTATCATTCGGCAAAGACTATTTCTGAGCTATCTGAGCTATTAAATGTTCCAGAAAGTCTTATAGAAGACGAAATAGACTATCTTGAAGATAATGGGCTTATTGATTGTCTAGTAAACGATAAATATCGGGCAAATATGCTGATTCATGATTTTTCTAAAGAGATTTATGAGGCAAGACATTTAGTTTTGACTAAATGTGCAAAGATCGTTTGTGAGAAATATGTGAAATTGATTATTAATACTTCCACTTCTGCGAACATAGGAAAAAGTGGGCTGATATATGTCCCCAATAACGATATAAATTTTCTATTGTGGGCAATTATTACAAGTGCTTGCGTTTATAGATTAAATAATTCTCAAGAAAATGAACTATTGGAAAATTATTTCATAAAAAGAAACGATGGTAGCGAAAACATTCCGATTATTACTCTAAATTTAGAAGACAAGCTTAGTTTTGATGAAAATAAATTTAATTCATTTATCTGGCACAATCTTACGATAAAACCATCGATAGGTTTCCCTTTTATAATTCAACAGGCAAATTCATTGTATGACACGAGAGAGATTGATTGGAGTCAAATATTTCAACAAGAATTTACCGACCTTTATGAATACATTTCTAAATTGAAAAATATTAATCCAAAAAGTAATCATCCATTTTGCGAGGGAGATAATCAGAGCCACCAGAAGATTTCAGATTTCAGTTCTTTCACTCAAAATATTAATGTTACGAAAACACTTCTATCGATAGAAAAGCTTGATAGATTGAGGAAAAAAGGATATTTAGTTTTCAATGATGTCATCAAAAATTCAGAATATATTAATATGATCGTATCAACTATTCCTAAAGAGGAGTTTTTATACCTTTTACCCTCAATACCAGACGATTTAACTGAGTTAAAAAAACAATTATGCGAAGAGCTTTATAATATTTGCAAATCTCAATATCCAGAACATAAACAAGAACTTGCTCATGCTTATTATAAAAATATCTTCTCTAGCGGTGAGATGATAACAAGAGTATTAGACCATTTATTAAATGTTGGAGTCCTAAAACCTTTAACTGATAATCAAAAAAAAACTGTCAACATGATGATGTTTATATAATTTCTGCTTTTCTAAACCAACCAACATGTCACTCAACTCTTTTTTTCAAAACCATTAATATCCCTTTACCTCGTCTCTTTTTACTTATCATATCCAACCACATAAATAAAATACTGGGAAAAAATATTAGTAATAAATAAAAAGGTAATATAAAAATAAAAACCATTGATATATTCATGATTTTTATACTATTTTTCATTGTTAGGTGCCAATATATATTTCCCCAAAAACCATAAGTATATTGTTGATTCATCACTTCAAAGCCTGCAATTTTTGTCTTTTCGCATAAATCAGCTATAGAATATCCCGGACGAACATGTTCTTTTGCAAATTTTGCCTCTTGACCAAGATCACTTGGAGTAGATATTATTAAAAAAGCACCATCTTTCATTGATGAATAGAAGTTTTTTAAAACTCCGATATCATTTTCTATATGTTCTAGAATATCGATAGCTATAACCATATCAAACAAAGTAGGTTCGAGTTCGTCATTGTTGACATTTATTGACAAATCTTTCTGTGAAAATGAAAATCGCTTTTTTTTATCACTTTTTAAAGTATCAAAATAGTCCTTTAAATATTTAATCTTTAAATCAGAAGCAAAAACATTTGTTTTTTTGTATTTTGATAAAATATAGTCAGAATACTGGCAAAAGCCAGCTCCAGCATCATAAAATGAATAATTTGAAGAAGGATTTATGTATAATGATATAGCCTTTTTTACATACCACTGCCTCAATATAAAGATATCTAAGCAGATATAAAAGATTTTCCTCAAGCATCTATTTTTTTTTATAATCTGAGATAAGAAATCTTTAACGGAGTCATAATGCATAAAGATTTTTAGATAAAATTAATTAAGATATATCATTTTTATTATAGTGTTTCTTGACAGCATAAGATATGCCAATAATAGCAGATATCACCATTAATAAACTCAAAACTTGACCCATTGTAAACATATTGAAAATCAAGCCGTTATCATAAATTGGTAAATTATCTGGTATTCTAATAAATTCTATTAAATATCTTACAATTCCATAAATTCCAATAAAAAGCCAGAATATGAGTCCTTTTATGTTTGTTTTAAAAAGCATAAACTGTAGAAAAGCAGCCATTAAAAAACCCTCGAAAATTGCTTCATATAGTTGAGAAGGGTGTCTTGGTAACATTTCAGGGTCTGTTCTTAAAAATATCATTGCCCAGGGTAGATTGGAAACTTTTCCGAATAGCTCTCCATTAATAAAATTTCCAATGCGACCAAAACCTACGCCTATAGCCACCCAAGGCATAGCGGGGTCTGCGAGAGTGAAAAAATCTTGTTTTGTTTTTTTGCAAAAGATTAGAACAGCTATTATCACGCCCAAAAGTCCACCATGAAAAGACATTCCGCCTTCCCAGACATAAAATATTTTCAGTGGATTTGCCATATAATGAGTAAAACCATAAAATAATACATATCCAAATCTAGCTCCGATCATGACCCCGAGAATGATGCTAAAAATAAAGGATTCGTAATACTCATCTTTTAATTTTATATCTTTTTTAGAAAAATTTCTCTTAACCATAATATAACCGAGAACAAAGCTAATGACATACATTAGTCCATACCAGCCTACGCGTAGTGGTCCTACAGAGAAAATTATTGGGTCTATGTTATGTATAATATGATTCATCTACCGATTTCCTTTAGTCTTCTGTAAATAATCTCTGTTGCTTCATCTGGGGAAACTTCGTATTTTTCACCTTCTTTTTGAAGTTGAGGAGAAAATATTTTTACAACTTGCGTGGGAGAACCATTTAGTCCTATATTTTTTTCATCGAGCAGCAAATCATCTGCTTTCCAAATCTTCATTTCGACTGTTTTGGCGTTCTTTTTTCCTCTCAAAGAAGGCAATCTTGGAGTATTTATTTCTTTTACTACACTCACTGCAAGCGGAGTTTCGGTTTCAAGAGTATCATACCCGTCTTCCATGAGTCTTTCCAAAACTATTTTATTATTTTCAATTTCAATAATTTTTGAGACAAAGCAAATTTGTTCAATATCTAGATGAGCAGCTACACCAGGGCCTACTTGTGCTGTATCACCATCAATAGCTTGTTGTCCAAAGAAAATCAAGTCTACATTTCCGAGCTTTTTAATAGCAGCTGCAAGGGTTAGGCTCGTTGCCCAAGTATCGGCACCAGCAAATTTTCTATCTGAAAGCAAAATGATGTTGTCAACACCGAGCGAAACAGCTTCTCGTAAGGCTGTTTCTGCCTGAGGAGGTCCCATTGTGATAGCAGTTACTTTTGCTTGATATTCGCCTAAAGGTTGCTGATTGGGTGATTTTTCATTTAACTCGTTTACTTTTTCTTTTATTCTTACAGCCTCTTCTATAGCATACAAATCAAAAGGATTTATAATACTTTCGACACCTTCGCGTATTAATGTGTTGGTCACAGGGTCTATTTTTATGTCCGTTGTGTCAGGGACTTGTTTTATACACACTACGATATTCATTTTGTCCTCTATTTAAAAAAATCTTGAATTTTTTGAGCTATATACTCAATTTGTTCTTTTTGTAATTCTCCATAAATTGGCAAAGATAAAACCTTTTTACAGATTTCTTCACTGACTGGGCAATCCCCCTTTTTCCCACCGAGATAGGAAAAACACTCCTGTAGATGTAGCGAAAGAGGGTAATATATAGCACAACCTATATCATTTTTCTGTAAATATGTCATTAATTCATCCCTTCTCTCACAAACAATAGTAAACTGATTATAGATTGATGTAGCTTTTTCGTTTATAAATGGTAATTTTATCTCTTTTACATCAGATAAAAATTCGTGATAAAATGCAGCGTTGCGTCTACGGCCTTCTGTCCATTCTGCTAAATATCTAAGTTTGACTTTCAAAATGGCTGCTTGTATTGAATCAAGGCGAGAATTTAATCCTACCCATTTATGAAAATATTTTGGGTTTTCACCGTGCATTCTGAGTTGGCGAAGTCTTATTGCGAGATCATCATTATTTGTTAAACACATTCCGCCATCACCCATTGCACCCAAATTCTTACTTGGGAAAAAAGACAATGTTCCTATATCGCCTATAGTTCCTGCAAATTGTTCATTCTGCTCTGAAACTGAGTCGCTATTAAGATTTGTATTATAAGTCGCACCGATACCTTGTGCATTATCTTCTATAACTTTCAAATTGTATTTTTTAGCTATGGACATTATTTTATCCATTTCAGCTGGTTGACCAAAAAGATGAACAGGCATGATGATTTTTGTTTTCTCTGTTATCGCTTTTTCAATCAATTCTGGGTTGATATTAAATGTTTTTTCATCAATATCAACAAAAATAGTTTTTGCTCCTACCCTATGTATAGTAGAAGCAGTTGCAAAGAAAGTAAAAGGCGTGGTGATGACTTCAATATCATCATAATTTGGAGATGAAAATTGGTTGCTACCTTCGTCAAACTCATCACTGTTTACTCCAAAAAACAACAAAGACATCAGTGCTAATTGTAACGCGTCTGTGCCAGAAGCACACCCGATAGCGTGCTTTACCTGTAGATAATTTTGCATATCCTCTTCAAATTCTTTAACAACAGGCCCCAAAATAAATTGATGGCTTTCATAGATTTTGTCTATTTCTTTCCTAATCTCAAGCATAATCCCTTCATATTGGGCTTTTAAATCAAGTAAAGGTATTTTCACTGAATGGACCTCCTTTATGCAATATTGACAGATCTTAAATTATTTCTATTTGTTATCTACCTTCATTTTATCCATGGGTGTTAAAAAAAAAAATGTGTGTTTTTCGTCAATAAAAATTTTTAAACTCGTATATAGAAAGCCTGTCGCATAATAGGTTTTCCTTGTCATTTAAGTGTAGCTATGAATCTTTAATTGTATAGTTAGCAGTGGATTTGAGATTCTTCACTTCGCTCAAAATGACAAAATATTTCAATATTATACAGCCTTATAGAATGCAATTAATACCTTTTTTTAAAATCTCTCAAATACCACAATATTTAGCCTTTACAAAACAGAACAAGTATATCACTATTTTTCAATTGATTACAATTTATCTTTTTAATGTTATTCTTTTTGTGCTAAAAAATGTCCCAATGTGCAGCTTATATTGGGTAGAATATTTAATTTTGAAAATTGGTAGCGTAACTTGTTTGAAACACGGCGCCAAACTCAAACAATTTAGCTACAAAAATAAATAATAAAATATTCCCAAAGTGGAAAAAGGAGAAAAAATGAGAGTAACATTTAGTAGAAACATCAGAACCATGTCTGGTAAATGTAACAATGGAGAAATGGTTTTTCAATCAAAGAAAAACAATACAGTATGTATAGCAAGAAACTATGTATATCCACACTTGAATGCTAATCATACATTGTCTGGTAACAAAATGAAGGCAGCTGCTAGTTTGTGGAGCGAAGTTCCAAACGGTTTTAAAGAAGATCTGAAAAGATATGCTAATGCCTACAACAGTCAACTTTTACCAAGAAAAAAGCTAAGGATCTCAGCTTATAATGTGTTTATCATGGCTATAGGCTGGCACAATGCTCCAATCAATACCCTCGATTCAGTAAAAACATTGCTTGGTAATACAGTGTCTGAATGGATAAGTATCGGTGCTTTGAAAAAAGTAACTGTAACTGTGCCTTTTACTGCGATATTGGTAAGCTAAACTAGGGAGATAAGAAATGGGAGTGATGATAATCTTTTCAAAAGGATTTGATTTGCTCCTGTTTCATCTCTTTTTTTCAGAAAAAAGTTCTTTCGGATTTTCTCAGATTCGCGATAGTTTATATGAATTATTCATCAACAAATAAAATACCAGAACCAAACCAAAAACCACCACCAATCAACCCCTAACCAATCCACCCTAAACCAAACACAAAACTACCACCAATCATCCTCTAACCAATCCACCCTCAACCAAACACAAAACCACCACCAAAACCTACCATTCAACCAATCACTCCATCATCACATCACACTCAAAATCCATAAGCGTCAATATATAGATCTACCCCAAAAAAAATAGGCGAGTTATCACTCGCCTATATTTTTTTTTCTCAGAAGATTTTTATTGTCCAGCAAGATGTTTGTAATATTTCCATCTATTTTGGATAAATTTATGACTTTCATCCTTGTAATTACTCATTTTCTCTGGAGAGAGTCTATTGAGAGAAGTAAATCTTGTTTCGTTGTCTATAAATTCTCTCACATCTTTAGTTGGTTCTTTTGAATCGAGAGTAAAAGGATTTTTTCCGAGTGCAATATTCGCAGGGTTATAGCGATAAAGCAACCAATATCCACTAGCAACAGCATTTCTTTCTACTTGTTTTGCTTTTGTCATATCCATCCCGTGATGAATACAGGTAGCATAAGCGAGTATGATAGCAGGTCCATCAAATTCTTCGGCTTCTCTAATAGCTTTTATGAGTTGGTTTTTATCTGCTCCCATTGCAACAGAAGCGACATAGATATATCCATAACTCATCATCATCAAACCGAGGTCTTTTTTGGTTGTAGGTTTTCCACCTTCAGCAAATCTGGCAACGCCACCAAGAGGAGTAGATTTTGAAGCCTGCCCGCCTGTGTTTGAATAAACTTCGGTGTCCATGACAAGCATTTTTACATTTCTATTGGTAGCAAGGACATGGTCTAGACCACCAAATCCAATGTCATAAGCCCATCCATCACCACCAACGCACCAGATACTCTTATCAACAAAATAGTTTTTAAGTTCATCTGCTTGTTTTATGAGTGAGAGGACTTCATTGTTTGATTCGGCTTTAAGTTCATTAGCTATCATAGTTTTTATTTTTTCAGCATGGAGAATAGCCTCATTGTCGGTTTTTTTCCAATTTTCCAGAGCATGTTTAAGAGCAGCTTTAAAATCAGAGCAAGAGCTTTGAACTGCGAGCTTTTCAGCAACAGCTTTTAGATATCTTCTATTTGCATCAACAGCGAGTCTCATTCCGAAACCATATTCAGCATTGTCTTCAAAGAGCGAGTTTGCCCATGTAGGACCATGTCCGAGTTTGTTTTTGCAATAAGGAATATTGGGAAAAGTGCCTCCCCAAATCGAAGAACATCCAGTTGCATTGGCGATAATCATTCTGTCGCCATAAAATTGAGTAATGAGTTTGACATAAGGAGTTTCTCCGCAACCAGCACAAGCTCCTGAGAACTCGAGCAGAGGTTGTTTGAATTGGCTACCTTTTACGGAATCTTCTTTCCATTCACCCAGCACATCATTGGGAAGATTGTTGAAGAAAACATAATTTTCAGTTTCTCCTCTTTCTCTTTCTTCTTCAATAGGTTTTAGAAGAATAGCTTTTTCTTTGGCAGGGCATTCATTGATGCAAAGAGAACAGCCATAACAGTCATCAATATAAACTTGGATTTTGTATTGATAATCGTTTTTTCCAGAAGCTTTAATGGTATTAAATGATTTTGGACATCCTTTTAAATCGTCTTGAGCGATTTGTTTAGGACGAATAGCTGCATGTGGGCAGACGATAGAACATTGATTACATTGAATACAATTTTCAGGAATCCAGCGAGGGACAAAAGCACTTACACCGCGTTTTTCGAGGGCAGTAGTCCCAGATTGCATAGTTCCATCTATAGGCATTTGTGAAACCTTAATTTGATTTCCTTCCTCTCTCATGATAGGTTCCATGATAGTTTTTGTGAAGTCGTTAGCATTGTCTGGAATGAGTTTTTTTCTTTGAGCTGCTTTTCCGGGTAGACTATCTGGCACAGGAACTTCAACGAGAGCTTCATTGGTAGCATCTACAGCTTTCCAGTTCTTTTCAACGATTTCAGTACCTCTTTTTCCATAAGTATATTTGATAGAGTCTTTAATCATATTGACAGCAACATTTCTGTCTAATACACCAGAAATCAAGAAGAAAGCCGTCTGCATGACAGTATTTATCCTATTTCCGAGTCCAATAGCTTTAGAGATAGAAAGAGCGTCTATATTGAAGAATTTTATTTTTCTATCAATGATAATTTTTTGCATGTCTTCAGTAAGATGAAAGAAAACTTCATCTCTATCCCAGTTTGAGTTTAGAAGGAAAGTTCCGTTTTGCTTGATACCCGAAAGCATGTCGTATCTGCCAATAAAAGCCGGGTTGTGACAAGCCACAAAATCTGGGGATTGGACAAGATATTGGCTTCTTATCTTGCTTTTTCCGAATCTAAGATGGCTTCTAGTAATACCGCCAGATTTTTTTGAATCGTATTGGAAATAACCTTGAGCATACATGTCTGTGTTGTCACCGATGATTTTGATGCTGTTTTTGTTTGCACCTACAGTTCCATCTGCACCTAATCCCCAGAACATACAGCTGATAGTTCCTTCAGGGATTGCATTTATTCTTTCTGGCAGTTTAAGAGATTTATGTGTTACATCATCTTCTATACCTACAGTAAAGCTATGGAAAGCCTCTCCATCGAGGTGATCATAAATAGCTTTGACCATACTTGGAGTAAATTCTTTTGAAGAAAGTCCATATCTACCACCAATAATAAGAGTGTCTTTTCTGTTTTTTAAAGCAGTGACTACATCCATGTAAAGAGGTTCTCCGAGTGACCCGGGTTCTTTAGTTCTATCAAGAACAGCGATTTTTTTACAAGTGCTTGGTATAGCTTTTTCAAAGTGAGCAAGTGAGAAGGGTCTAAATAATCGAACTTTTACGAGTCCAAGTTTATGTCCTTGTTTGTTCAACAATTCAATTGTTTCTTCTACGGTTTCACACCCGCTAGCCATACAAACGATAACTTTATCAGCATCTGGAGCACCAACATAGTCAAATAAATTATATTGTCTTCCCACAACTTTTGCTACTTTGTCCATATATTCTTGAACGATTTGTGGACAATCATCATAGAACCTATTAACAGTCTCTCTGCCTTGAAAATAAACATCAGGGTTTTGGGCTCCGACTTTAATAATAGGTTTATCTGGTACCATTGCTCTTCTTTTGAATTTATTGATAAACTCTGGTTCAATCATGTTTTTCATGGTTTCATAGTCAGTGACTTCAATTTTTGATACTTCATGCGAATTTCTAAAGCCGTCAAAGAAATGCAGGAAGGGGATACTGGTTTTCAAAGACGCCAGATGTGCCACGAGAGCTAAATCCATTATTTCTTGAACAGATGCAGAAGCTATCATGCCAAAGCCAGTGTTTCGAACAGACATGACATCAGAATGGTCTCCAAAAATAGACAATGATTGACAAGCTAATGATCTAGCAGATACATGAAATACAGTTGGTAATAACTCTCCAGCAATTTTATGCATGTTTGGTATCATCAGTAATAAACCTTGTGAAGCTGTAAAGGTAGTAGTCAAAGCTCCTGCTGCGAGAGCACCGTGAACGGAACCTGCTGCTCCAGCTTCAGATTGCATTTCGACGACATCGACAGGTTTTCCAAACATATTTTCTTTACCTTCAGCAGCCCAAGCATCAGCATATTGTCCCATATCTGAAGAGGGTGTGATAGGATAAATAGCAGCTACATCACTAAATGCATAAGCTACATGCGTAGCAGCTTGATTTCCTTCCATTGTTTCTTTTTTAAACTTACTCATCTTTACTCCTTATGATAAAAATTTTAACTTCTATTCAGTAGTATTTTTAACTATTTTTTTATTTGCCTCCCAATTTTTTTTGGGGGGCAATTTTTTTTTCAAAGGTTCTATTGTTTTAGAAGGATTCAAAACTATTCTTTTCATAGTTCCTTCACCAATAGTCATAGTTTTAATGTCCTTAACACCTTTCAAGGCTTGATGGACAACTCTTCTTTGCGATGCAGACATTGGGTCAAGCGTGATGGCTTTTTTTGTTTTTAAGGCTTGTGAAACAAGAATCTTTATTTTTTTTGTCATTATTTGTTCTTGTCTTTCTTTATAACCTTCAATATCGAGGATAATAGGTCTGTTTCGAGGGTCTTTTTGAGAAAAGGTTTGCGTCAGTAGATATTGTAAACTTTGTAAAAACTTACCATCTTTTCCAATAAAGAATCCTGGGTCTGAAACACCATTTAATTCAACATGAATGTATTTCTCAGAATTTATGATGTTTATAGAATCATAAGTTACCTGAGCATATACAGAAAATTCTTTGATATACTCTTGTATATCTTCGTTTACATTGTTTACAGTAAACTGAACAATGCCTTTTTTCCCACCTAAAAATCCCAGAAAGCCTTTTTCAGGTTCTTGAATAACCTGAAATGCGAAATCAAATTCGTCTAAATTGTTTTCAACTTTGAAGTCATTGATAATTTTTTGAATGTCTTTTCCATATTTTTTGATTGTTTTCATAAAACTCCTTGATTAGTTTTCTTTCTTATTAAGAAAGTATTGCTGAATGATGCTAAAGACATTGAATACAGTCCAGTATAAAACCAGCCCAGCTGGTAAAGAACTGAAAATAAAGACCAAAAAAGGAGGCATGATATACATCATCATTTTCTGGCTTTGCACCATAGCAGCTTGTTTTTCGTCCATGTTTGTCATGTCTTGTTTTGATTGGGTCATTTTTTGTTGGACAAACATAAAAATACCCATAGTTATCGGCAATATCCAGAAAGGATCAGGCTCGGACAAATCTGTCAACCAGCCAAAAAAATGTGCCTGTCTAAAATCAATTGAATACCGAAGTAAAGGATAAAGAGCGAAGAATATTGGCATTTGGAGCAACAAGGGGAAACAGCCACCGAGAGGGCTAACATTATGCTCTTTATAAAGATTTCTTAGCTCTTCTTGCTGTTTTTGGATGTCGTTCTTGTATTTAGCTTGTATTTCTCTGAGCATAGGTTGCAATTTTTGCATTTTTTTCGTAGAACTCAAAGCTTTATTCGTCAGTGGCGTTAGTAATATCTTTAAAGTTAATGCAAAAACAATGATAACCAATCCATAATTCGTGATATATCTATGCAGAAAACTTAGATAAAACATAAATATGGTTGCCAGTGGTCTGAGCCACCTAGCTCCCAACTCAGCAATGTTTTCCATACCATTGCCAAAAGTTGACAATAAATCATAATCAACAGGGCCAAAATACAAGCTGTAATGATCGGTAAAACTTGATATTTGGTTATTGTATCTGATAAAAAGGTCAAAACCGAGAGTTTCAGATATTCTCTGAGCACGAACAGATTGTGTCACTATTCGCGTTTCAGGTATCAAGCTCATAGTGAAATACTTTGAACGGACAGCTGCCCAATTCACCATTCCGATAAATCTTTGCTCACCTCTACTACTTAGTCTTGCTTGTGTCACATTTTTGGTTTCTCTATCTACCTGCCCTACAAATTTAAAAGAATTTCCAATATCACGAACCGAAGCTCTATGATCTTCGGTGATATTAATGCCAGAATTGACAGAAATTGAATAGCTCTCAAAGAGAGGAAAATAATCCCCTTCCATCCTAAAATCAAGCATATAACCTTCAGATAAAGTAAATATCTTGCGAAAATAGGTGTTGGATTCCTCATTGTTTATCTCAAATAGCAAAGTTTGATTGTCTAAATCGTAATTAAATATAGTGCGATTTAGGTCGATAAACAAACCGTCAAAACTTACTTGTAATATTGCTTGTTCTTCGGGAATCAAATCAATTTGTGTGACTTTGTCTGACAGAAAAAAATCTTTTAAGGTGATTTGATTAATCAAAGCACCTTGATTTGTAAATGAAACTTTTATTTTTTCATTTTCAAGGATGATTTCGTTGTTTATAGCTATTGATTCTTCCCCAATATTTTCATTCGAGGAAAATATAAAGCTTTCTGATGTAGGGAAACCTTGAGTAATAGGTCTCTCGTCAGTTTCCTGAGAAACTGCTTGTTGAGCTAAGGTTTGCTGCTCAGTCTGCTGTGCTGGCTCAACTTGTTGTGGTCTCCACAGATACTGCGAACTAAACCAATAAATGATAAAAATTAATACAAAAGCAAGAACAGTTCTTTTTTCCAAAAAACCTCCGTTAATTTACTGAGAAAATCTTTTTCCATTATAACAATGGGTCATAACCACCTTTATTAAAGGGGTTACATCTAATAATTCTTTTGACTGTTAGAAAAAACGCCTTCGGAAATTTATATTTCAAAAAAGCCTCTTTGGCGTAGTTGCTACAAGTAGGAGTAAACCTACAACTTGGTGGGAGATAGGGAGAAATACATTTCTGATAGAAATTAATTAACAACAAAACGATTTTTGAAAACAAATATGCATCCTCGTATATAATTTTATTATCCCCCCCCATTAGCCCTATATGTGTCAACTTTTCTATTGGTGCTCTACCATGAATGTCCCAGAGTGTCTATGATTTGGTAGAAATCAGAAGCAAAATGGTGTTATTCCCTGGAAGGAATATGGTTACAAAGCATTATCCCTACGGGATATAACCTCTATTAAGGTAACCGTTTTCTACCAAGCCATTATTCCTCTGGAATATTCAGAGAAGAAAAAATAATTACCGCTTGGATAGATCAGCCTTCTTGTAGCGGTTTCATATCTTCCAACATTCCGAATAATTTCATATCGCATAAAAAACTCTATCAAGGCAATTTGTTAAATCTCTTTTAAACATATTCCAATCAGCATTTAAAATAGCGGGCAAGGCGATAATGTTGCATATAACATTTGTTTTGGTCGTAGGAGCTTCGTAGGCTTGTAAACAGGCTCTTATTCTTCTTTTTGTCTTGTTCCTAACAACCGCGTTCCCTATCTTTTTACTCACCGTAATTCCCACCATTGGCTCAAATACATCGGTATCTAGTAAATAGACAACGATAAAATATTTACCAATAGTCTTTTGAGAGCATTTACTCAATTTATTAAAATCATTTCTTGATTTTAATCTTTTCATGAAACAGTAAGAATCTTTTTTCCTTTAGCTCTTCTTCTGCTTAGGATTTTTCTGCCAGCTTTGGTAGCCATTCTTGCTCTAAATCCATGTGTCGACTTACGACTTCTAATGCCTAAGGCAGTGTGACGACGTCTCATTTTTTCTCCAAAAAATTTAATAGAGAACCATTTTTTTATTTGCAGATTTTTTGTCAATACATTTCTAAAAAATAGTTTCTTATTTTTTGCTTGACTATTTTTGTAAAAAATATTTTTTTGTTCTTATTGATAAAATTCTTGATTATTCGGAGGAATATTTTAATGAAAGTTAGAACAAAGATTAGTAAGTCGTGCTTTATCCTTACTTTGTTTTGTTTATTAATGATTGGGTTGAATGCCGCTTGGTTGGACAATTTACCTTATCAACTCACCCAACCTGATGAAACTATCATTGATGTTTTGCTCTCTGGTGATGAATTTCACAACTGGGCGCATGATGAGAACGGTTTTACTATTATTCAAGATCCTATTACCGGATTTTGGTGTTGGGCTCAAACTGAAAACGGAGATTTGATTTCCACAGGACGTCCTGTCCACCTTTTCAATCCAGAGACTTTAGGATTAAGTCCGAGAGAAAACATCTCTCAAGAGAAATATCGTGACAAAAGAGATAGTTGGGATGAGGGTTTTAACGCAAGAAACGAAGTCCGTGCTCCTACTATTGGCTCTGTTATTAGTCTTTTTGTTTATATTAGATTTTCTGACCAGTCAGAGTTTTCTTATGCTAATACCCATTATGGAGATATGCTAAACGCTCAAGGGTATGGTGTAAATTCTATGCATCAGTATTATTGGGACGCTTCCCATGGACAACTTCATGTTTGGTCAGAAATTTTTCCAATTCCACCCGGTTCTACGGTACTATCCTATCAATCACCTCACCCCAGATCTTACTTTATGCCTTATTCTGCTACCAATCCCAATGGATATTCAGGCTCGAATGATAGAAGATTTAGAGAGCACGCACTTCTTAGAGACGCTATTGCGGAAATTCATGACCAAATTCCCTCTCATCTAATGCTTGACGCTGATAATGACGGACTAGTAGATCATGTAAATTTCCTAATCAGAGGTGCACCTACAGCTTGGGCTACACTTTTATGGCCTCATGCTTGGGCTTTATACTCTTACGATGTCATGATTCATGGTAAACGAGTTTGGACATATAATTTCAATATGGAGACTTCCACTAATTCTTCTGGAGTTGGTGTTTTAGCTCATGAGTTTGGGCATTCTTTAGGTCTTCCTGATTTTTACAGGTATAATACTTCTGGATATGCACCTACGGGTATGTGGGATTTGATGGCCGCAGATAGGAACCCGCCTCAGTCTATCACTGCACATGCTCAACAAAAATACTTAAACTGGATTCCACCGATACCCATTATTACACAAAGCGGCACTTACACTCTTAATCCGCTCTCATATAGCACTGAAAATGTTGCTTTTAGAATAAATTCACCATATACAAACTCTGAATATTTTGTTGTTGAATATAGAAATGATTCTTTAGGTATCATCGACTCTACACTACCCGGCACTGGTCTGCTTGTTTACAGAATTAACCCCAGTTTAGGTGGAAATTCTGAAGGAGATGAAGTAGGAGATGAAGTTTATATTTATAGACCCAATGGTAGCCTCAGTAACGATGGCTCGCTTGGAAGTGCGTATTTTGCTGCTGATGCTTTGCGCACTGCAATAAACGACCTCACAAACCCAAATTCTTTTTTACAAAATGGTCAACCTGGGGGATTGTTCCTTTACAATGTCGGCTCACCGGGAGAAACTATTTCCTTTGATGTCTTGATAGGTGGTGCGAATCCCAATGATTTTAATGAATCTTTTGAAAATCAAATATTTACGGAATATGATTGGCTCATGGACAAAGAAGCCCCTTGGTATATTACAGATCAACATGCCTCACACGGCATTTATAGTGCCACTTCTCCTCATATTGAGAACGAGCAATCTGCAAGGCTTCAAACTAGTTTGGTCGTAGATTCAGGTTATATTCAATTTTTTATCAAAACATCTACACTACAAAATGGAGATTTTCTAAAATTCCTGATCAATAATCAAGAAATAAGAAGATGGTCTGGTGAAAATGATTGGACACATTTTTCAATGCCAATTTTAGCTGATACTTACAATTTTGCATGGGTTTTCGAAAGAGGTGCTTCAGGATTTGGAGGTGAAGACAAAGTCTGGATAGATCAAATAGGATTTCCGGAAATTATTGGACATGTTTTATATCCTCCTCTTGATCTTACCCCGACATTAAATGGGCGAGACATTACTTTCAATTGGGATGAACCATTTATCTCTAATTTAGAAAATGCACCAGATTTTTTAGGATACAATATATATCAAAACGGTATTCAACTTAATTCTGACCTCATTCAAGTAACTACCTTCACCATAAACAATTTAACTGGTGGTAATATGCAGTTCTGGGTTGATGCTAGTTATGAAACTGGTTTATCTCCAAGATCAAATTACATTGCTGTTGCCCTACCATTTCTGACTCCGATAAATGTAACTGCTCGTAATGAAGGGTACGGAGTGAGAATTAACTGGGACTTTCCAGTTGAATCACATACTCTTGCAGCATTTAGGGTTTTCAGAAATGGACAAGTCATTTCAGTGCCAAACATAGCTGCCAATGTCTTCACTTACCATGATACAAATGTTACAGAAGGTGAAACATATACTTATCATGTCAGAGCTGTGTTTCTAAATCCCGGTGGGCAATCAGACCCCTCAGATGAAGTTACCATTGATTTTGTTGATATTGACGATGAGACACCGATAATTTATACTACTCAACTGCAAGGTAATTATCCAAACCCTTTCAATCCTGAAACTCTCATCTTATTTGAGTTAGCAGACCAAAGCCATGTCATTTTAGAAATTTTCAACATACGAGGAGCTTTAGTGAGAACTTTAATAAATGAAGATTTTCCAAGAGGAAATCATTCTGTTATCTGGAATGGAGAAGATACGCACGGAAACATGACTGCTTCAGGAGTTTATTTCTACAAAATGACTGCAGGAGATTTCCAGACCGTTCGTAGAATGGTGCTTTTAAAATAAAAATAGCTCCCCTCAATATTGCCCCCCTTTAGCAAGGGGGGTTGTGGGGGATGAATGTAAATTATAAATTATAGTGTATAAATTATAAATAATTAGGTAAATGACAATCTACATTACCGGCAAACATTTCAACAAATATTGATAAGCTCTATTTATCTCTAAAAATCGCTCATAACTTTCATTATTCATATCTGGATGATATAGTTTTGAAAATATTCTATAGGCTTTTTTTAAACTTTCTATATCAAAATTTTCATTCAAACCTAACAAACTAAGTGCTTCTGAAAAATAATCATTGTTTTTCAATGCATGGTTCATACCAGACATCCAATTTTCAAGTATCTCATCATTAAAATAGTCTAAATTTGCTTTATCAAGATAAAAATATGCTTTAGAATCAATATTTTCTAGAGAATGAGAACTATAATTAATTTTATGCTTTTCACAAAAAATATCTCCTACAGACATGCCACAGAAGTTCATTTCAACATTATCAAAATATCTACATTTATTACCTTCAGGATATGCTATTGCACCTATTCGCATGAAATGGATATGTAAATAATAACCCTTTTCCTCCATAACAGGCTTCAAGGTATACAAACTATGAAACAACATAAAATGTAATTGATATAGCTCTATATTGGTTAGATATCTGACTTCTTCTTCAGGATAAAAATATCTCAGTATTTCTGCTTCATAATGAAACTTCCCACTATTGATAAGATATTCTGATAATTTTTCAAATTTTAATTCAAATTTCAAATTTTTTATTCTTTCATCCCGGAAGATGTATAACTCGCCATGATATTCTTTTGAGCTATCAGAAATATCATCACTAATGGTAAGATAGTCAATGTAGATGCTGCCATCAACAATGTTGTTTGAGATGAAGATTCCTGTGCAAAATAGGACAAACCTACTTGTATTATCCTCAATTCAGGGTCATTTGTCATTATCAGGGGCCACATAAAACTATTCCATGAGCCTATCAATGAAAAAACACAGGCGGTTGCTATCACAGGTTTTGACAAAGGTAAGATTATTTTTATTAATATTTTGAATTGTGAACAACCATCGATAGAGGCTGCTTCCAATAAATCTTGAGGTATGCTCATAAAATGTTGGCGCATCAAAAATATTGTAAATATATTTGCTATCCAAGGGATTATCAATGCCTGATATGTGTTTATCCAGCCTAAATAATTTAACAAAACATAACAAGGCACAAGATAAATCGGTTCTGGAACCATCATCATGGAGATAAAGAAATAGAACAGAACATCCCGACCCTTAAACCGCATTCTGGCAAAGGCATAAGCTGACAAACAGGAGGTAATTATGACGCCTATCAAGGTGGTAAACGAAACAAAAATTGTGTTCAAAAAGTATCTACCGAAAGGAACTCTTTCAAATATCCGTGTAAAATTTCTAAAATACAATTTTACTCTTTTTATTTGAACCAAGTCTTCGGTCCGAACTGTATAAAATGAGCGAGCTATTCGACCTGTTTCGTCTATCAAGTTCACAACAGTTGAGTCGCCACGAACCATTACTTCAGACACACGCCATACATTTTCCCCATCATCATAAGATAAATATTGTTCCAACGGAATAAAGCCTGTATGCCCTCGATTTACTTCCAACTGCGATTTTAGAGATGTGCTGAGCATCCACGCAAAAGGGGCAACCATGATTATGCCAAAACCTATCAAAAAAATATAGATTACACTATTTTTTATGCCAAATATTAACTTTTCCTGCATATTTTATTCTCCATTAATATTTTTCCTTTGTTGCATTTTTCTTGCTGTCGTTAATTAATCCTCTTCAATATTAAGCATGAAAATAGAGTGTCATTCCGAGCGTAAACCTTGTCATTCCGAGCGTAGCGAGGAATCTTGTCATAAGGTAGAGATTCTTCTCTGCGTTCAGAATGACAAGGAAATTTTTCTCTGCGTTCAGAATGACAAGGAAATTTTTCTCTGCGTTCAGAATGACAAGGAAATTTTTCACTGCGTTCAGAATGACAAGGAAATTTTTCACTGCGTTCAGAATGACAGGGAGATTCTTCACTGCGTTCAGAATGACAGAGAGATTTTTCACTGCGTTCAGAATGACAGGGAGATTCTTCACTGCGTTCAGAATGACATATTAAAATTTCTTACCGAGTGAAACGCCAAATACATTATACTTGGCATCAATTCCATCGTAAATATCTGTAAGTCCAATATTATAATTGAAGTCTATTACAAATTTTTCCCAAAGATTAACATCAATACCCACTATAAATGACATGTGTTGGTTTTGATGAGCTTTGACAGGTTGCTCTGAGTTTAGAAAAAATCCCATACCCAATCCTGAATAAGGATGCAATCCAATATAATTTAATTTGGGCATAATATATCCTGCTCTAAGTGCCAATTCAAAATAGTTATTCTTCACGGTATATAAATCAGAATCATCTTCTGTCATCCATCCTTTTTCTATATACCTTGTAATAAGGCCTAAACTAAAGTTGTTCTCAAATTGCCCCAGTAAAGTGTATCCGAATTGAACACCATTTAGAATACCAAATCTAATTCCATCCACCTCATCTGGGAAATCACCTGATAACTTACTTTGAGTTACTCCTAAAAAAAAACTATCTTGGAACTCTACAGCTCCTAAAGCGACAAATGAAGTCAAGATAACTAACAAGCATATTACCTTCATAATAAAAGTCTCCTTATATTAATTTCTACTTATTCCACTAAAACAATAAAAAATTACAATTGTTACATTTTTCTTACTGCCTATCTGTGTTTGTTGCCAACACCAGCGAAGCATGAAAATAATGTAGCGGTACTGTAAGAGTAACCGCAAGGGATTACCTCTACTTATCTGTCAATAATGCACATATTTTTCCAGTCTTCTCTGTATCAGAGTCAGAGTCAAGATGATCAAAAATAGCACCAATGCCACTGTGCTTGCATAAGCTAAATTTTGTGCTTCTCCAAAGCCACTTTCAAAAATATAATAAACGATAACTTTAGTAGTGCCTTGCGGTCCGCCTATAGGTGGACCAGTCATCAGATACACTTGAGAAAACACTTGAAAAGTAGTGATAGTTTTCATCATTAAAACAAAATAGGTGGTTGGAGTGATTAATGGCAAAGTGATTTTAAAAAACTGCTTAATTTTGCTTGCCCCATCGATTTCGGCTGCCTCATAATACGAATTTGATATATTTTGGAGTCCAGCCAAATAGATTATCGTAGCATAACCTACTCCCCTCCATATTGTCACGATGATAATGGCAAACAGTGCCAAGGAAGGTCCTCCTAGTGCAGCTGGTATTTCTATCCCTATTCCTCTAAATAATAAAGTAAATATCCCTTCATGTTCAGCAAGCCATCTCAAAGGCTCGATTCCAAATAAACCTAAAAAAGCGTTTGCCAAGCCAAATTGCTGATTAAAAATTATTTTCCAGACTATTGACAAGGCTACTAAAGATGTTACAAAAGGAACAAAATAGACAGTCCTAAAAAAACTTTTTAAAAACTTTATCTGATTTAATAAAACTGCAAATGTCAATGAAAATACTATGGTCAATGGAACTACAAATATGACTAAATAAAAGGTATTCAACATTGATTTCCAAAATTCTTCATCATGAATGAGAGTTACATAATTTTGAAAACCTATAAATTCTCCAATTCCTGTAAAACTCCATTCATAAAAACTTATTATAAATGACAATATGATAGGTATAAATCGAAAACTCATGATTATCAATGCTGCTGGTAATATATAAATCCAGGCTGATATGTTCTTTTTCATATCTAACTCCTATTCTCACTTAATTTCGTTCAAAAACCTATCTCTTTCTATCCATTTAGTCTCATAATTATAAAAATATTTGGAAGGTGGTTGCAGACTATCTATTATTTTCTTTGTATTATCACATTCCAAGTTCAGCGGTGGAAAAACTTTATTCGTAACAAATATCGCTGATTTTGTCAAATTTTCTTTCTTTTTTTCCATTTCTTTTTCCAAGATTTCGGATATCATTTTATATTGTTTATCAAATTTATTTTTTTGTTGAATTGCTGCTATCACTTGGTCTTTTCTATCGCGAGTAAACTCCTTAATAACACCATGAATATTGGGTTGTGTTATGTCTATACCAAGTTTATTACTCAATTCATCTACTGATTGTTTATTTTTATGGATGGCTTCTTCTAAATTCTTGATTTTTCCATTTAAGACCTTATCGTAGCCAAAATGGATATAGGTTTCTTGCCCTACATCGTTGCCGATGGTTGGGCAATATAATAATCCTTTTAAATATATTTCACAGTCTATAATAGCCCCTTTCTCATTGAGATTGATGCCTGCGCCCATAACGGAAATCGTATCCTGACAATGAATCTTCACTCCCATCAAAAATCTATGAACTGTTAGATGCCCTTTGACAAAAACATTTCCGCCTTCTATAAATTTTACCGACATATTGCCTTGAACTGTGATATTGTTCATTTGTCCAGCTATTCCGCCATTTACAACCAAATCACCACCAGCTTCGATGACACAATTGTCTTCGACAGTCCCCTTTATAAATACACTTTTTTCCGTTTTTATAGAAAATCCTGTCCGGACAGAGCCATTGATATGCACATTTACTTTAGTATTGATATTTCCTGATGAATAGTCAATATCTCCGGATATTTGTAACTGGTCAAAAACCGATAATATTCCATTTTTATACTCTATACGACCATCATCTGAACTATAAATAGAGAGGATATCATCTTTTAATTTAGTATAGGTATGATAGCCGTTTTTTAACATGATATCCTTAGGAGTTCTTGGAGCAATAGAATTACCGTAAATGTCAACACCATCCTTGCCTCTGATGGGCATTTTTTTTCTCGCCAGAAGCTCATCTTTAGAAACCGATGGAAATTGATTGATTTCACGATAATCGACACGACCATTTTCATCTATGGGAGATTGTTTCATTTCAGTCTCTACAAGGATTTCTATGGAAGAATCTATACTCTCTTCAGGTTGTTTCCCCAAAACTAAGGCTATCGGTTCACCCGGCGGTATCATTAGATTCATTTCTTTATTCACCAATTTCATATCTATTTTATTTTTTAAGATATAGGTTGAAATATCTATTTTAGTTAAATGCTGAAAGGGTAAACGTTCAAAATTCATAAAATAAAGGGTCAATCTATCTTTTGAGACGAAAAAGGGTTGTTGAATACATATTTTGTTATTATTCATATATACATACCCGCTACAAGTCGCGATATAAGTCTTTTCCGATTCCTCAAAATAGACATTGTCACCCGCAAAATATCTTTTTTGTTTATTTCTATCTACTGGAATTATATCACCATTCAATTCTTTTCCCGCTATTTCAGAAGTAGCATTTTTTTGAGTTGCTATGATTTCTCCTTTTTTTACATAATACAAGGGAAATGGTAATTTTTGATTCAAATCATTTTCATTGATATTATTAAAAAAAATCTTAACAAAATCCCAAAATACTAAATCATCTGCTGAAAAATGCTCATGAGAAAAATTTAATATATGTGACCCAACCGATATCGGAGCCCTGCCCACTGCGATAACTATATTAGTCAATGGGATTTCACTTTTTGGGGATTTTTCTATATACCATTTTATTAATTTTTCATTCAATTCTACTTTGTGATATGTATGTGTTATTTGATCTTTGATTGTCTCAAAGCTCACTTCTTCCCCATTTTCTAATATAGAATACATTCGCGATATCTGAAGGCTCAAACCGTTTTCTACCGCTCGAATATCCAAATTGCCTATCGTCTGATTTTCCATATTTACTCCTTTAAGGTTATTTTTTTTTTGTTTGTTTTTTTGTCAATTATTTTCTGTTTTGGGTTTTAACTATATATTATGTGGCAACCTCGAAGTTATAGAGCTGTTATTATTGAGTCCTCTCCGAAAAGTCCATTTCAGGCATTTACTGCAATTCTTACGGGGTCATCTGCATAGTGGCGTATTGCTTATACCTTCTAATTCGTTTGTATTCGAACCAATAAATCGGCGTATACGATACGCCACTACGCAAATGGTTTTTCGGAGAGGATTTACTATTGTCTTTCCCATTCCTCATTTTCGGGAGATGAGCGCGTAAAGATGCCGCCGACACCACCATATATTTCATTGAAATTGCCCGTTACAATAGGATTTCTCATTTCCACTCCATCACCTATCGATATCCGCGTCATTGGATTACCTGCAAATACAGAGCTTAATATAGAAACCAGACTATGTGGTAAATCAACGCTACTGATATTGTTATTCATAAAACTTCCCCACAATATCCTTGCCAATCCATTCCCAAACTCTACTTCTGTCAATAGATTATTGGAAAAAGCATAAGTGCCTATAGATGTGACACTATTGGGAAAAACTACACAACTGAGTTGGTTCCATTCAAAAGAATATCTGCCAATAAATATCACTCCTTCACCGAAAGACAATTCCGTGAGCATGTTGTTGCTAAAAGCAGAAGCTTCTATTCTTCTGATGCTATTCGGTAATATCAAGATAGTAAACAAATTGCTGCTAAAAGCACCTTCCTCTATCAATGATATGCCTTCAGGAATATATACATTTGTCAATGACATGTTGTGAAAAGAATTTACTCCGAGAATATTTACAGGTTTATCTTCTATGATTCTCGGAATAAATAAACTATTTGAACTACCTAAATAGCCCGTTATTTCTACCGTATTTGTTTCTTCATGAATCAGATAGGTAAAATCTGCGATATTATTTGCTACATAGATTTCACATTCTGAAGTAAATCCGCCATCTTCGGTCTTTACAGAAATAATTGTTTTACCAAAATTTAACGCAGTTACTAGTCCATTTAAATCCATTGTAACTATATTTGGGTCGCTGAAAAACCATTCAAAACTTTGGTTTGTGGCATCGTTTGGTATCACTGTGGCCGTTAAATGCAGTTGGCTGCCTATTTCCATATCCAATGACGAATATGATAATACAATTGCAGTAACTGCTATTTCTGAATCTGGTTTTGTAACTTCATTTTTACATGACATACAAAATAATGGTATTAAAATAAATAAAAAATATATTGTTTTTTTCATTTTAATTTTATCTCCTTAGATTTATACTTTTTTTCAAAGAAAAATAAATTCGTTTTTTTGTCAAATTCTTTTTGGAAATCCTATTCCAGATTAACCTATAACTTCAAATTTAGATAGTTGCTTGTTATGCTTCATTTTGGGTCTTAATATAACGACTAAATTACCCAGATGGTCTCTGTATGGTTCGTCGTGAGAATAAGATTCATGTTCAAATGTAAGTGTTAATAAAAAAATTTCATTGCTTCTTGTCTACTGAGCTATCATCTCTACACAAACGACTTTTCGGAGAGGACTCCTTGAGGAATGCTCTCCGAAAAGTATATTAATAAAATTTTACCTTACATAAGCCTCTTAGGTATGTGAGTCCCCGTAGCAGAAATCTCCGATTTCCTTCATCCGTAGCAGAAATCTCCGATTTCCCACTCCAAAATTTTACCTTACATAAGCCTCTTAGGTATGTGAGTCCCCGTAGCAGAAATCTCCGATTTCCCACTCCAAAATTTTACCTTACATAAGCCTCTTA
>Ga0099364_10002244_pt1 | contig 30961 bp, 26 predicted proteins | sample TergutTh196P3_FD_73070 | JGI IMG/M metagenome (GOLD analysis project Ga0099364, IMG submission 73070) | Microcerotermes parvus P3 segment gut microbial communities from Pointe-Noire, Republic of the Congo - Th196 P3 | ecosystem: Host-associated > Arthropoda: Insects > Digestive system > Gut ... | reverse complement strand
CCACGAAGGCAATCAATATTTTTATCGCGACATTACCTGGGTGGGCAACACAAAATATACAACCGATTATCTTCAAAGATATCTGGGCTACGGAAAAGGTGATATTTACGACAAGGTAGGGCTGTCGAAACGCCTTCACATGGACCAGGACGCCGTATCATCGTTGTACACCAATAATGGATACCTTGCTTCGCAAATCATGCCTATCGAACTCCGTATCGACAACGATTCGGTTGACGTTGAAATGCGTATCTGGGAAGGCGAGCAGTTCACAATAGACCGCGTAATCATAAAAGGCAACAACAAAACAAATGAACATGTCGTTCGCCGCGAACTGTTTACGCTTCCGGGCGAATTGTTCAGCAGAGAAGCGATAATGCGGGATGTACGCGAATTGGCAACCTTAGGGCATTTCGACCCCGAAGCAATAAGTCCCGATATTCAGCCAAAGCCTCAAAATTCGACCGTTGATATCGTTTACGGGCTGACGGAAAGAGCCAACGACCAGCTAGAATTGTCAGCCGGTTTCGGAGGCGGAATGTTCATCGGTAGAGTGGGAGTGAGGTTCAATAATTTTGCTGCCAGCCGTATGCTTGACCCCAAAGCATGGCGCCCCGTTCCGTCGGGAGATGGGCAAGTGCTTGGCATTTCGGTACAGTCGAACGGACGTTTCTACCAATCGTACAATATAACCTTCATGGAACCCTGGCTTGGCGGAAAACGAAGGAACGCATTCTCCATATCGCTCTACCACTCGAAAATGACTAACCGTATGTATTACTGGACGCCTACCGGAGCCGACCAGTTCTATAAATCAAGCGGTATAACCGTCGGGCTCGCACGAAGGTTGAACTGGCCCGATAACTATTTCGTGCTGTCGAACGATGTATCGTACATGCGCTATCAGGTGAAAGACTGGGACGGACGCGGATATTACTACTTAGGATTTTCAAATGGAAGCTCCAACAATATCAACACCGGAATAACCCTGTCGCGAAATTCGACTAACCAGCCAATCTATCCCAGCTATGGTTCAAATATCTCTCTGGGCGTGACTTTGACGCCTCCATGGTCGCTTTTCAACAATCTAAACTACGCGAGCGCAACGCAAGCCGAAAAGTTCAAATGGATAGAATATCACAAGTGGATGTTCAAGATGTCGTCGTTCCTGCCATTAGCAGGCTCTGGAAAACACGTATTGGTGCTGGCAACCAATTATCAATTCGGATACATGGGACGCTATCAGAAAAAAACGCCGTACTCGCCATACGAAGGTTTCGATATGGGAGGCTCGGGTATGCAAGGATACCAAATGTACGGAATAGATATTGTTCCCATGAGAGGATATACCGACGGAGCATTAACGCCTTATTCGCCCGAAGCAAGAGCCGACAATATGTTCTCGAAAGCAAACATATACACGAAGGCAAATATTGAACTGCGTTTCCCGGCTATAAACCAGCCGGCTTCGGTGATATATGCAGTACTGTTTGCCGAAGCGGGCAACGCATGGTACGACTTCACAACTTACAGCCCCTTCGACCTCAAACGAACAGCAGGAATAGGGATAAGAGCATTCCTGCCAATGTTCGGAATGTTGGGAATAGACTGGGGATACGGATTCGACTATGACCATAAGGGGGGAGGTAAAAAAGGAGAATTTCAATTCATATTGGGACAACAGTTTTAGTTTTCAGTTTTAGTAAATAAGTTAAAATAAATAATAAATAAATTAAAAATAATAAATAGTAAAAATCAGTTAGCAATGAAAAAATTAGTTTTTTTAGTAGTAGTTTTTGTATTCGCGGTTTTGCCTTTGACGGCGCAACAGCAAAGGTTTGCTTTTTTTGTTGATACCGAATACATTTTGAACAACATACCCGCTTACAGGTCGGCTCAGGCGCAAATTGACAGATTGTCGAGCGACTGGCAAAAGGAGATAGAAGCGCAGTATGCCGAAGTTGAAAGGCTTTATAAGAATTATCAGGCTGAAAGAGTGATGCTTTCCGAAGAGATGAGGAAAAGACGCGAAGACGACATCGTCAGCAAAGAGCAAGCTGTTAAAGACTTGCAAAGGAAATATTACGGTCCCGAAGGCGAATTAGTTAAAAAACAGCAAGAACTGATGAAGCCTATTCAGGACGAAGTATTTAGAGTCATCAGAGAAATGGTGGTAGAAGGCAGATATACAGCCGCGTTCGATAGCTCGGCTGACGCATCGGTACTCTACGTAAACCCCAGAGAAGACAGGAGCGACGAAGTGCTCGAAAAATTAGGATATAGAAGATAATTTGTAAACTTAAACCAAAAATTTTTAAAACAATAAATAAAGATGAAAACCACATTAAAATTAGTAGTAGCGATTGCTTTTTTTGCTCTGTGCAGCAATATTTCAGCCCAAAATATCAAATTGGCGCATATCAATTTGGAAGAGTTGATTTTTGCCATGCCGGAATATGAAGAGGCTATGGAAACCTTGCAAAAAATCGGACAAGATTTCGGAAAAGAAATCGAAGAATTGCAAGTAGAAATAAACAGGAAATGGGACGAATTACAAAGAACCCAAGATGGTTTGACGGATTTGGTCAGGCAGACAAGGATGGAAGAAATTCAAAGAATGAGCGAAAGTCTTGAACTTTTCCAGCAAAGGGCGCAAGCCAGTTTCAACCAGGAACAAGAGCGACTTATGCAGCCTATCATTGAAAAAGCGAACAAAGCTGTTGAAGAAGTTGCAAAAGAGCAAGGAATAACCTACGTTATAAGCTCCGCCCCTCAAATCCTGATTTTCAAAGCCGTTGGCACAATCGATTTGCTCTCGGCAGTGAAACAGCATATGGGAATTAGGGATTAAGGATGGATTACAGTTTCGCAAATCCGCAGTTTTTCTGGCTGTTTATTGCGTTTGCAGCGGCTGTGGCATGGTACGTATGGCGGCATAATCGCCTCAATGCGCATATTCAAGTTGCCTCCGTTGAGGGGCTGAAAGGAGTGCGCACCGCGAGACCTATGCTGCGACACGGCTTGTTCGTATTGAGAATGACTGCTTTTGCGCTTATTATCGTAGTACTGGCGCGTCCGCAGTTGAGCGACAACTGGGAAAGCACCACCACCGAAGGTATTGATATTATGATGGTACTCGATATTTCGGGAAGTATGCTTGCCCAAGACCTCAAGCCCGACCGTTTGGAAGCGGCAAAAAATATCTCTACGCAGTTCATCGCCGGACGCCAAAACGACCGCATAGGATTAGTGATTTTCAGCGGCGAAAGCTTCACGCAATGTCCGCTAACTACAAATCATACAGCGCTTATAAACCTGCTGGGCAGCGTAAAAAGCGGTATGATAGAAGACGGAACAGCAATAGGGCTTGGGCTGGCTACTGCCGTGAACCGTATTAAAGACAGCGACGCGCATAGCAGGGTTATAATTCTGCTAACAGACGGCGTAAACAATCGCGGAGCAATAGACCCGATGACAGCCGCCGAAATAGCTAAAACATTCGGCATCAGAGTTTATACAATTGGTATAGGAACACGCGGAATGGCTCCATATCCGGTAAGAACGCCTTTCGGAATACAGTATCAAAACATTGAAGCAGATATTGACGAACCTCTGTTAATTGAAATAGCAAAAATGACAGACGGACAATATTTCGCCGCAAACGACAACGACGCGCTGATTAAGGTATACGAAGAAATTGACATGCTCGAAAAATCGAAAATATCCGTGCATGAGCATCACAAAAAATCGGAAGAATATCTGAAATTTGCTCTTGTTGCCGCATTGCTGCTAATGTTGGAAATATTGTTGAGATACACGCTGTTGAGGAATGTGCCGTGATTTTGTAAAAAAATAATGTTTTTGTTAAATAAATCTTTATATTTGTGCCGTTAAATTTTAAAAGTATCCGTCAATGGACAAAATAAACAAATATCTGGAAGTAACGGAAAAATCCATCCAATGGGTGATTAATTCCTTAGACGGCGATAAACAAAAGAAGACGCGTCGTAATTTTGTTAATTTTCGCAGAGAATTGAACAAGAAAAAATTTGCGTTGGAGGGTAATCCGGCAGCAGCAGTTTATGGCGAAAGTCAGGTAGGAAAATCATACCTTATCAGCAGCCTGCTGTCTATGCCGGGCAAAGCGTTTGAGATAACCGACAGGGACGGAAAAAGTTATCATTTTATTGAAGAAATAAACCCTCCCGGAGGTGGCTCTGAATCAACAAGTTTAGTATCCCGTTTTTCTATAAACGACAAGCCCGTTAATCCGCAATATCCGGTTACAGCGCGACTTCTATCGCCTGCCGATTTGGTTATGGCGCTCTGCGATAGCTTTTACAACGATATAAAACTGACAAATCGCGAAAATGTGCTGCAAACTAATGATATTGACAAAGAAGTTGAACTTTTAAAGGAAAAATGGCATGCGCGAACACCGCTGCAAAATGCAATCTGCGAAGACGACATCCTTGATATTCAAGATTATTTTGATAATTTTTCGACAAAAGCAAGCAATATTACAAATTCATGTTTCTTTGAAGAAATATCACTATTAATTCCTAAAATACAACCAAGCGAATGGAAAGGGGTTTTTCAACTGCTCTGGAATAATAACAAGGTTTTTACAGAACTTTTTGCGGACATGATTGCCGAGTACGAAAAATTAAATTTCGCTAAAACGTTGTATTTGCCGATTGAAGCGGTTCTGTATAAACACGGCACTTTGTTGGACGTGAACCGACTTCGCGAAATATACGAGCAGCCGGCTATGATAGAAACAAACTACAAGGCTGACACTCCCGTTTTATTTTTTGACGACAAAGAAGTGATTAAACCTTTTTTGAAATCATACCTTTGCGCATTAACCGCTGAATTGATATTCAATCAGCCCGAAGCGCTGGCAGAGAGCAAAGGTTTTTTGCGCGAATCTGATTTGCTCGATTTCCCGGGCGCCCGCTCGAGATTGACACTGCCCGAAGATAAAATAGAAAAAGAAATAATTCCCGAACTGTTGATTCGCGGAAAAGTTGCTTATCTATTCAATAAATATTCCGATTCCGAAAAGGTAAATATTTTGCTTTTTTGCGCAAAGCACGAGCAAGCCGCACAACGCTCAATGCCCGAAATGCTTAACAATTGGATTAACAAAATAGTGGGCGACAGCTGCGAAAAAAGAGAAGCGTTCATTCAAAAATCAAAAGTGCCGCCGCTTTTTATAATCGGAACATGGTTTAACGTGAACTTGCAATATAACCCCCAGCATGACAAAGAAGGAGATAACGCTTCATTGAAAAACAGATGGTATCAACGTTTCGAAAAAACATTGGCAAAAGAACTGCTAAATACGGAGGTGTATGACTGGTTTGAAAACTGGACAGGAATTAAGCAGCGTTTTAAAAATATTTTTCTTTTGCGCGATTTTGAAAAATCCGACGAGCACGCAAGTAAACTTTTCAAGGGATTTCGCGAACACAAAGAAGAAAAAGAAGAGATTAAACCCGAAAATTTCCCCGATTTCAGAGAAAAATTGCGGCAGTCGTTTTTAGAAAATGATTTTGTGAACAACCATTTTGAATCGCCCGAAGAATCGTGGGACCAGGCGGCAAGCATCAACAAAGACGGAGCCGAACTGATTATCAAAAAACTGAGCATAGCAGCAAATAACATCAACGCAGCCCGCAACGAAAAAACAAAAACCGAACTTAACGCTATTGCGCGAGGAATTATCTCTGAATTGAAAAAGCATTATCACAGCAGCGAATCGGACGAGGCGCTCCAAAAAGCAAGACAAACGGCTGGAGCGCTGCAGGTTAGATTTGATATCGGTTTCGGTGGAGATAAAATAAAACTCTTCGGGCAAATGATGAAAGAGTTTATGGTAAACGAGGGCGATGTGTACAAATTGTATCATGCTAAAATTCACGACATCGAACGACGAAATATTGTAAATATGGATAAATACAGCAATATCCGTATGAACGTACCGGCGCTCGTAAATGTGCGCGAAATAGACGGCAACAGCACATTCGACAATAATTTGGAACGATTGCGACAGCACTATGAAAAAACATCCGCCGAAGAATGTAGAGCGTATTTTGAAGCGGAAGGAATAGATTTAGACGAACTTTTTTACGGCGACTATAACCGGATTAAAAATTTTTCGCAGATACTCGCCGAATCACTTGAAGAACATTGGCTCGAAAAATGCGCGAAAAAGAACAACCGGATAGTGACGGAAATATTAGCGGAAGATGAACTGCAGGATTTGTTGAATATGTTGAAAACGCTGTTCGGAAAATTGCAAATTTCTAAAATAATAGCCGAAAAAATAAGACGTTTTGTAGACGGTTATCACAACATCGACGAAGCAATTGAAATGATTGCCGACATAAGCGCCGAAATAATAAATAAATTTTTCAACAGTTTCGGCTTTGATTATTTTTCCGAATCAGACATTTTCGATTTGAAAGCAGCAAATGAAAAGAACAATTTATCTTTAAATTTAGACCATTCCGACTTGAGCTACGAGCGCAACAGCGCAAAAGAAGCCGCTGATATGCTGCTCAAAATTGATAAATTGCACGAAATGCAGGATAAAAATCCGCAAGCGCTAACAAACCTGCCGCATTACCGGAATTATAAAATCTGGTACGACCTGTTGAAAATCGGATTTGTGCATGTTTGCGATATCCCAAACTACGACGTTCAGGCAAACAACAAACTGAAAGTAATTATTGAAATGTGTTAAGGAGTGAAAAATTTTACATGTTGAGAATTGTTGAAATAGAGCAAATTAAGATATATGATTTGGAAAAATAGGTTTGCGATAAAAGACATTAAATAATTTCCTATATGCCCGTGTGAACCGTTGTATGTGAACTCATTCGGCTTATCTACAATCACTTTAAACGCAAAATCACGGTTGAGTCAGGGCATAGTAATCAATTCAAAATAAAGTGTATCACCTGGTATTAAACCTTGAATATCACCTTGAATTGTAAAAGACATCGCATTTCAGCGAACCAATTTGCGAAATTTGCGTGGGCATCTGTGCCAGTGCTGTTCCAAATATGTTTGCCAAAATGAGGCAAAGCGTCACTAAAAATTTTAATATCATCATTTTCATCACTTTTTCCGCTTTAAAATTTATACTAACTTACGATAATTTCTCTATTTCCGTTTTCCAATTCCCTGATGTATACCTTGCAAATATTCGGGGGTAGCGCAGTTTCTGCTTTTTCGGGCCATTCCACGAAGCAGTATCCGCCCGAAGCGAAATATTCTTCACAACCAAAATCGAATACTTCTTCGGGCTTGTTGATGCGGTAGAAATCAAAATGATACACCATCCCTTTGTTGCCTGCTTTATATTCGTTCACTAATGCGAACGTTGGGCTTGTAACAGTGCCCGACACGCCCAATGCCTTGCAAAGCGCCTTTATAAAAGTAGTTTTTCCCGCTCCCATCGAGCCGTAGAATGCAAAATGCCTGCAATCATTGACTATTTGAAGAAAATCAACAGCGACGGCATCAATATTTGAGAGGCTCATTTCAATCGATTTCATAAGGCGTTTCCTGATATACGTAATAATTAAGCCAGTTTGAAAAAAGCAGTCCGGCATGGCTTTTCCATCGCATGAGCGGCGTTTGCGAGGGGTCGTTGTTGGGAAAATAATGATGCGGAATATGTATATTTATCCCTTTGGCAAGGTCGCGCTCGTATTCTGCTTTGAGTGTTTCGGCGTCGTACTCGGAATGTCCGGTAACGAAAATACGGCTCTTTTCGACGTCTCTAACTAAGTATACCCCCGCCATTTCCGATTCGGAAACTATTTCAAGGCTTGGAATCTTTATAATGTCTTCGCGACGAACTTCCGTATGGCGCGAATGAGGTACAAGGTATTCGTCGTCAAAACTGCGTACAATAGGCGCTTTGGGGTTGTTGAGCGAATGGGTAAAGATACCGAACATTTTTTGCGGCAGTTCATATTTCGGAATACCGTAGTGATAGTACAATGCAGCCTGTGCAGCCCAGCAAATATAAAGAGTGGAGGTCACATTACTATCCGCCCAGTCCATTATTGACGTCAGCTCGTCCCAGTAGTTTACCTCCTTAAATTCCAGAAGTTCAACGGGAGCTCCGGTTATTATAAGCCCGTCAAAGCGCTTGTGCATCACTTCATTGAACGTCTTGTAGAAGGTTTGCAGATGCTCGATAGGCGTATTTTTTGACACATGAGTCATCATGTTCAAAAGCGTTATTTCCACCTGCAACGGAGTGTTGGACAACATGCGTAGCAGATGCGTTTCGGTAGTGATTTTTACAGGCATCAGGTTAAGTATCAGCAAACGCAAAGGACGTATATCTTGACGTATCGCCTGACTTTCTGTCATTACAAAAATATTCTCTTCTTTGAGAACATCTATTGCAGGAAGATTATCGGGTATATTTACCGGCATATTTAAAATCTTAATTAATTCTTAATTTTTAATTTTTTCAGTGTTTTAATCCTTTCATATCCACTAAAATTGCCTTCACCGCCCCTACAAGTATAGGCGCTTCCACAAGCACCGGGACCTTGTTCTTGTCGTCGGTTACCCAAACGAGCGCCTCCTCGCCGGGCTTGAAAACAGTGCCTTCAACTAATTGAACAGCAAACTTCAGGCAGTTATATTTTTGTTTGTTGCGCGTTTCCACTTCTTCTTTACCCAAGTAGCGCAAATGCAACTGATGCATTTCGCTATCGACCACTATATCAATTGGTATCCTATCGCCGACCCTGAGATTACTGAAATCGACGGAACGAAAATAATAAATTGCCGACATAACGTCGAATCGGCAAAGAGACAATGGCAAGCTGCCCGTTACTCCGGGTCTCTGTCTTTTTTGAACATAAGTACGTATCTGCATGTTATTGTAGTCGAACCGGTACTCCTCGAAAGCGGTATAGCTGCCTTCAACTACGTCGCGCTCGTACCATAAAGGTTTCAATGTTTCGGTATCAACATAAGATTGATATTTTTGTCGCACTTTAAAAATCCAGTCGTATGACTTGCGAGACGTGCCCCAGGCGTACAAATGATAAACATTTCTGCCCTCAAATCTTTTGGAAGTGACGGTAAATTCAACTTCGCCTGCATTAATCCAAACAACGCCCCAATTGTAAAAAGCATGATATTTTATCACCTCGCCCGCAGCAAAAGCCTTTGCATTTACATTACATTGTTGCGCAAAAACCTCATACTGAACCCAGAAAAACAGGGCAGTGAAAAATGCTACTATCTTTAAACTTTTCATTCTACACTGTATACGTATTTTTGTAGTAAAATGTTTCAAAAAATGCAATTTATTTTCTACTAAAAAAATAAAAAAATATTAAAAATTTTTTCTATCTTTGCACCCGAATCTAAAATCTGAAAACTAATATGTCTAATACCCTCATTTTGCGTTTTTCGGCTATAGGAGATGTGGCTATGACCGTTCCTGTAATTGATTCTTTAGCAAGACAATACCCGGAGAATGAGTACACGGTTGTGTCTCAATCTTTTTTAAGTCCGCTATTTGAATATTGCCCTGATAATGTGCGGTTTGTATGCGTTGATTTCAAAAGCCAATACAAGGGCATCTTTGGTATATACCGGCTTTTCAAAGATTTGTCGAAACATAAGTTCGATTCCGTTGCCGACTTGCACGATGTGTTGAGAACAAAGATACTGCGTGTGTTTTTTAGATGTAACGGGCTAAAAATAAGGCATATAGACAAGGGAAGAAAAGATAAACGACGGCTTACAAGAAAAGAAAATAAAATTTTCCGACAATTGAAACCTACAATCGAACGCTACGCGGATGTTTTCGCTGCCTTAGGTCAAACTATTGAACATCTTGAATTTCGTTCGGTTTTTGAACAACGGCAAGGCGCTTCCTTGCATTATTGCGATTTCAAAAAAATAGCACATCTAACAGGCGAAAAATCAGGACAATGGCTCGGCATTGCTCCTTTTGCCAAACACGTCGGAAAAATGCTTCCAACGGAACGTATGGAACAGGTAGTAGCATATTTTGCCGATAAAGCAGATATAACAATATTCCTTTTTGGAGGCGGAGCAGCAGAGAAAGCGATTCTGCAGGAATGGGAATCGAAATATCCGAAAACTATATCTGTTGCCGGAAAATTGGATTTGTCGGCTGAATTAGTTCTGATTAGCCGGCTAAACGTCATGCTCTCAATGGATTCAGCAAACATGCACCTTGCTTCGCTAACAGCAACGCCTGTTGTTTCAATTTGGGGCGCAACACATCCATACGCGGGCTTCTACGGCTATAATCAATCGCCCGACAATGCTCTGCAGCTCGAACTACCCTGCCGTCCATGTTCAATATACGGAAATAAAGCATGTTATCGTGGAAATAGAGAGTGTTTGGAAGGAATAACTGTGGAGATGTTAGTATTAAAAATGAATAATTTGTATTTTTTATTATAAAAATCATTCTTTAAAAATGAATCCAATTCAAATCACCAAGCCCCACCCCGAACTCCGCAGCGAAGAAGTGCAGGAAGTACTCGGATGGGTTCCTCCGTGGATATTGCGTAGCGGTATTACCGTGTTGTTTTTGATAGTTATTGTGCTGTTTGTTGGCAGTTGGTTCTACAAGTATCCGGATATTATTGAGGCTCCGTTGGTTGTAACTTCTCATAATCCGCCGGTTTATGTGAACGCCCGCGTAAATGGTAAGATAACTCAAATGTTAGTGGCTGACAAGCAGGCAGTTGGAGCAGGCGATTATTTAGCTGTTATTGAGAATCCGGCGAATATCAATGATGCAGCCGAAATGAGGACGTTTTTGACCGAGTGGTTGGAGATGGTTCGCAGCGGCAACTACTATTTTGCGCCCGACGAACTGAACCGAAAGTACGAATTGGGCGACATGCAGGCTTCGTATATAGGTTTTGTTCGCTCGGCAGGCAGTTATCAGCTGTTTTCCAATTTGAACTATTATCCTCAGCGTATTGCAGCAATAGAGGAACAAATCGAGAAACAGCAGCAATATTATCAAAACTTGCTGATTCAGCATTCGGTTGTACAGCAACAGTATACGCTTTCGCACCGGCAATATGTGCGCGATTCGACTTTGAACGTCCAAAACATGATTTCGGATGCGGAACATGACGCTTCGCAAATCAGTTTTTTGCACAGCCGACTCAGTCTGGAATCTTCGCGGATAGCGTTAGACAATGCTGTGATGCAAATCAATCAGTCGCGTCAATCAATTCTCGACCTGCAATTGCAGGAGTTGGAACGACAGGGACAGCTGCAGGCAGAGGTAAAAACAAGCCTTGACAATCTGCTCAACGCATTCAACACATGGGAAATGGCTTACGTGTTGAAAACGCCGGTAGATGGAATAGTAGACGTCAGCAAATTTTGGAACGTAAACCAGAACATTACTGCCGGCGAAACAATCTTTACCATCATTCAAAATTCTCCGCTTTCGGTCTCTTCCGGAGAGATTGATGATGAGCTTGGGCTTATAGGCAGAGCTGCTCTTTCCATAGCCGGTTCGGGCAAGGTAAAGACAGGGCAGGCTGTGAACATTCGTTTTTTAAATTTTCCTGACATCGAATACGGCATAGTGCGCGGCGTAGTAAGCAACATTTCAATAGTCCCCACAGGTGATTCATACACATTGGAAGTCAATTTCCCAAACGGGCTTACTTCCACCTACGGTAACGAATTGCCTTTTTACCAAGAGATGTATGCTACGGCTGAAATAATTACCGACGACATGCGCCTGCTCGAACGACTGTTTATGCCGCTGAAAAAAGTTTTTAGCGAGCAGTAATAGACTGTGCAAACCGTTGATATTCCGTTGCCCACGCCTTATTGAACAGTTCGCCCACTATATTAGCGCCCCTGACTGTAAAATGCACAAAATCTCTTTGTGCAAGCGGCGGTTGTGCAAATACCCAGCTTGGCATTGAGTTCTCGCCTCCCATAGCTTGATATAAGTCCCAGAACACGCAACCGGCTTCAAATGCTGCATTTTTTTGAGCATCGCGCATCTTTTCAATATTGGGGTACGATATATAGCCGTCAGGACTGTTTTGCGACATGTCGCTCACGCTAACTACAATTATTGCCAAACCCGGCTTCAACGATTTCAGATAAAGCAGTTGTCGCGTAAAATTGCGAGCATAATTATCATAATTATCTACAGAGGCTGTAACCGCGTTAGCGCCAAATTGAAGTATGAGCAACTCCACGTCCAGGACATGAAACATCTGTCTCATCTGTTCTGTGTTCAAACGGCTGAAATTAAGTCCCGCGCTGCCTCTCAGCGGTAAATTATCGACCGCAACGCCTCGTTCGCCGTCGAGCGCAATTCCGTAAAGGTCAGGCAAATCGGATGATATTAATTGCATGTTGAACGAATTTTGAGGAGATTCGAACCGCCACCAAGTTGATGACACCGCATTTTGAGTGGAAAAAGTTTGTGAATGTGACTGATTGATAATGGCTGTAAAAGGCGTTTGCGCTTGTCCGTAAAAAAGCCTGACATTTGTGAAGGTCTGAACGCTGCGAAATCCGGCGTAATAAGGCAGCAATCCGACGTATGCAACGGTATCGGCATCATCGACGGGAAAATAACGCACAAGATTGCCTGAAATACCAAAGCGAAAATTGCTTACTATCGTGTCTATCCCTCTGTCTGACATCGACAAGCGCTTCCAATTAGACGCTACGTCCTGCTGAAAAGTAATTGCAACGTTGGCAACGGGTATAATAGGCAAAAATCCAATACCTTGTCCGCCATGATTTCTATGGATATGATTGCGGATAGTAGACGTTATTCTATCGCCTTCGATTTGCGAATCGCCGTAATGCAGTATGCGTATCGGCTTGTTGCGAAGGTGCATTTGATTGACGGCGCGAAAAAAGGGAAACAGCAATGTATCCTGACCGGCTGCGTATTCGAAAGGATAGAAGTTATCTGACGGAGACAGAGATATTTGAAGGCTGTCGGCAGCGTCGTTCATATTGATTGTTGAATCGTTCTCAATAAACATTATCGGTTCAAAATAAAAATCAGATGTGTCCACAGAGGCTAAAATTGAGCTTATATCCCTATATCTTATGGTATCCGGCTCTAACCACTTCCTATAGTTTGGAACGCGAAATGTAAACTTACCTGCATTCATCCCGTCAGAAACAAGCTCCGAAACAATGAAAATAAGCGTTACTACGCACAAACCGAATAAAAAAATCTTTCGCGGATTCAAAATTTTACATTTTTTTGCAAAAATACAAAAAAAATCAATAAAAAATACAACGTAATATTTTTTTTTATATTTTTGTCTTTTTTTTTAATGTAATTATCAACAATGAAAAAATTGTTTAAAATCATGCTTGCATTGATTATCATTGCAAGCGCGTGTAAAACGTCGAGCAATGTCGCTCAATCTGAAAATACAGACGGACAGATGGACGATATTGTTGAAAAATACTGGAAACTCGTTGAAATCAACGGCAATCCCATTGCGATTGACAATACCGTCAGCCGTGCTCCGTTTATAATATTGAAAAATGAAGACAAACGCGTGAACGGACACGGCGGATGCAACACTATTGCGGGAACTTATGAAATAGACAGGGCGACTAAACGTATCAAATTTTCGCAAATGATTACAACAATGATTGCTTGTCTTAACATGGAAATTGAAGACGAACTGAAAAGAGCGCTCGAAATGGCTGACAACTACGCATTATCAGCCGACGGAAAATACCTGTCGCTAAATAGAGCGAGAATGGCTCCATTAGCCCGATTCGAACTTAATGTGAATTATGAATTATGAATTATAATCTTTGAATTTTTGAATCCTTAAATAATTAAACATGGAAGAAATAGACAATAACAAAATGATTTTAGTTCCCTGCGATTTTTCGCCTTTGGCATTTCACGCATTGGAACACGGCGCATACATGTCGAAATCTATGCACAGTCGATTAGTGATTCTTCACGTTGCAGCCAGAGAAGCCGAAGTGCCGGCTATTACAAAAAAAATGCACTTTGTAGCAGATGATTGCTTAGAAAAGTTTGGAGTAATGCCCGAAATAATCGTCAAACATGGAGAACCATACTCGATTATTAAGGAAGTAGCAAATGAATTAGACCCTATAAGCGTCATTCTGAAAACGGGTGGAGGTATTAGAACCGTAAAAATACTTGCGGGTACTTCAATACCATTCATTGTAATACAGGATTCGCCTAAAAGCGAAACACTGAACAACATCGCCTTCCCTATAAACTTTTTGAACAAACTCGACGAAAAAATGAAACGAGTAGTACATTTCGCCGATTACTATCCCGATGCGATAATGCACATTATCACCCCGTCGGGAAAACATACCGAAAAAGAAAGAAATGTTGCAACCGGCGTAAATTTAACCGGTAAAGTGCTTAAAGACCAGAACATAAAAACGAATTATATCATGCACGACAAATCTAAAAACTCAGCCGAAACAATATTGGAACTGTGTCAAGATATGGATATGATTGTAATTCAGATGGAAGAAACATCATGGCTGAAAAACCTACTGTTCGGGCTAAGAGAAGAAAAACTAATCACAAATGCCACGAAAATACCGGTATTGTGTTTCAAAAAAGAATCGGACTTTAAGTGATTGAAGCCCGCCGCCGAACTAATCATTTGCTGCGGTTAATCGTATAATCTACGGTTTCTTTCAGAGCATTGGCAGCATCGCAGGGCGGGAAACAGTCGATGAGCGATTTTGCCTTCTGGGCTAATTCGCTCATCGTGGCGTGACAACGCTCAATGCCCCCTTTTTCTTCTACAAAACGAGTTATGGTTCTCAGCTTTTGTGAATCGCACGCCGAACCGTTGATGAGGTTGAGTATTACTTTTTTCTCTTTGCCCCCGGCTTGTTGCAGGGCGTAAATCAACGGCAAAGTAAATTTCTTTTCCTTAATATCGTTGCCCTTGGGCTTACCGGTGACGCCTCGTGGCTGATAATCAAAAAGGTCGTCCTTTATTTGAAATATCAGCCCAAGATAGATTCCAAACTGCCGCATCTGCTCCACCTGCTCGCTCGTTGCGCCGCTCGACTGAGCGCCGGCTTCGGTGCAGGCAGATATCAAAGCGGCAGTTTTCTTGTGAATAACTTTAAAATATGCCGCCTCGCTTATATCTTGCTTGCGCGAATTTTGCAATTGAAGAAGCTCCCCCTCGCACATATCTTTTACTGCAACCGAAACAATACGCAACAAATCATAAGCCTGATTGTCTACTGAAATCATAAGCCCCCGCGCTAAAAGATAGTCGCCGAAAAGCACCGCTGTCTTCGATTTCCACAAAGCATGCACTGAAAACATGCCGCGTCGTTCATTGGCATCGTCTACTACATCGTCGTGAACTAATGACGCCGTATGTAGAAGCTCAACCAACGACGCCGCAGTATAAGTCTTTTCGCATATTTCACCGAACAACTTTGCAGACAGTATCACTAAGACCGGACGTATCTGCTTGCCTTTCGTCATCAGAATGTAGCGGGTTATAAGATTTAACAAAAAAGCATCGCTTTTGAGAGTATCTTTGAACCGGCGCTCAAAGATTTCAAGCTCGGTGATGATTGGTTTTTTGATTTTATCTATTCCTGCCACTAAAAATTTTACTTATCATTAGTTTGACGTTCCCGAACCTGACGTATTGCCGCTACTGCCTGCCCTGTCGATGCGAAGGATAGATGCCTGCCTCAAAAAGTCGGGGTCTATTTCTATGCCCATGCCGGGTGTTGTCGGAATTTTTATTTTTCCGTCAATTATCCTAAAATCAGGCTTGTACCAAGTAGGCGTGGCTTGTGGACGCCGCCAAACGTACTCCATGAACGGACCAATATTTTTTGTGCAAGAAGCAAATTGCAAAATGTAGACCGAATTATTGCCCGATTGCGTATTGTGCGGAACGATGGTCTTGCCGAATTTCTCTGCCATTCGAGCCACACGTATCGTTCTTATTAAGCCGCCATGATAATTAATATCAGGTTGAACAATGTTTACTACATCATTTTCGAGCATCCACAAGAACTTCCAAAGGCTTGAATCCTGCTCGCCACCGGCAATAGGTATTGTAAGAGCCTTAGCTACGCTCTGCGTTTCAGAATAATACTCCCATGGGCATGGCTCTTCAAAGAAACTGTAGTTCAGGCTTTCTAACAAACGTCCTATCTTTATACCCATTTCTACATCATACGAGCCATTGGCGTCGGCGCTGAGGTTGATGTCGTCGCCAAGCTTTTTTCGGGCAAGCTCGACAAGAGCCTCCGTGCGTCCGGGATAAGCATCTAAATTACGACTCATACGGCCCCCTATCTTGAACTTAACGGCTTTTGCCTTCGTTTCGGCAATGCCGCGCACATAGATATCAACCTCTTCTTCGGGTGACAGAACACGGTCTGAACCCGACAAATATACCGGCATTTCGCTGCGTATGACGCCTCCAAGAAGCTCGCCTACCGGTTTACCCGCTATTTTCCCCAGCATGTCTAAAATACTCTGCTCCACGTATGCAACCGGACACCAGAAAGGAAGCCCGGCTATTTTATAGTTGGCGCGATAAACCGAATCTACCAACGATTCTATATCACGCGCATCTTTGCCGATGAAATGGGGCGCAACAATGTTTTGAAAAATAGGAATAAAATCAACTATCTGCTTGGTGCCGGTTAGCCCTTCTGCACCATCGGTTGAGCGGGTGCGGACAAAATAATTGGAACCGGTTCTTAGCAGTTCTATAGATTCGATGATAACCGGTCCGGGTATTTTACCCGGCAGGTCGAACATCGGCGCTTCAAGGTCGCGAATCAGCGGCTGCTCGCTATCGATTCCCAATGCCCTGAGCGAATTTGGTAACATGGAAGCGAACGCGGCGCTGCCGGTTAGCTTCATCCATTGACGACGGGATATGTTCATAAGACAAAAATTTAAGTTGGTGATACATCACAAATATTTATACATCTTCTCAGCGAAGCAATCGGGTCTGCTGCTCTCGGCACAAATTCCTGACCGACGAACCCTTTGAAGCCGCTTCTTACCAAGGCTCTCATTATTGCCGGATAGTAAAGCTCCTGCGTTTCGTCTATTTCGTTGCGTCCAGGATTGCCTCCGGTGTGTATATGACCTATATACTGTATGTTACGGGTCATCTTATTTATGATATCACCTTCCATGATTTGCATGTGGTAAATATCATAGAGCAACTTAAAGTTCTCGCTTTCGATACGTTTACACAGTTCAACGCCCCAAGCGGTGTGGTCGCACTGGTAATCCCTGTGTCCGATACTGTTGAGAAGCTCCATCGTCAATATCACCTTGTGCTGCTCGGCAGTTTTGATGATACGTTTCAAGCCCTTCTCGCAGTTTTCCCAGCCTTGCTCGTCAGTCAAGCCGCGACGCCTGCCCGAAAAGCATATCAGATTGGTCAAGCCGGCTTTGGCTACTAATGGAATAACCTCCTCATAACTTTCAACTAACCTGTCGTGAAGTTCGGGGTTGTTCCAACCATTGTCAATACCCATACCGGCGCCCTGAGCCATAGCGCACGTAAGACCGTGCTTTTGTACAACAGGCCAATCTTTGGGGTCTAACAATTCGATAGATTGAATGCCCATATCTTTACAGATTACGGCAAACTCTTCGAGAGGAATTCTGTTGAAACACCAGTAACTAACCGAATGTTTTACATATCCTTTCAATGGAGCTTCTGTGTTTTCGGCGGCAGAAGCTGTTTGCGCGCCGGCGGCAACCCCTCCAAATACGGAAGCGGCAACGCCCGCCGTAGCGGCAGTCCTAATTGCGGTTCTTCGATTCATCATTTTTTTTAATTTAATGATTATTTATTATAAACTCTTAACTCTTCATTCATTCTTTACTGCTTCTTTTTTTTCTTCCCTCTCAGGGTCGTCAACAAGTATACGCCCACAATATTCGCAAACTATGACTTTTTTTCGCGAACGTATATCTAACTGCCTCTGAGGCGGAATATTTGCATAACAGCCTCCACAAGCGTCGCGCTGCACTGTTACAACAGCCAAGCCGTTGAGAACGTTCGAGCGAATACGCTTGTAGGCGTTGATTAGACGAGGCTCAATTATGGCTTCGATTTCGGCTGCCTGCTTAAGCAAAAGCTTCTCTTCTTTCTCCGTGTCGGAAGTAATCTCAGACAACTCTGCCTTCTTGCCCTTCAAATCGCCCTTGCGCTCGTCTACCGACTTCTTGGCAGTGCTGATGAGCTCTTGCTTATCGGCGTTCTGCGCAGTGTACTCGCGTATGCGCTTTTCACACAACTCAATCTCAAGCGTCTGATACTCTATCTCTTTCGATAAAGATTCAAATTCGCGATTGTTGCGAACATTATTCTGTTGCTCCTGATACTTTTTGATAAGATTCAAAGAATTGACTATCTCGTTCTTTTTATTGGTCACGGCGGCGTTCAACTGCTTGACCTCGTCCTGAAAATTCCTGACGCGCGTTTGCAAGCCCGCTATTTCGTCTTCCAAATCTTGAACCTCAAGCGGCAACTCGCCGCGCAAAGTCGTTATCTTATCAATCTCGGAATGGACATGTTGCAACCGATATAAGGCGTTCAACTTCTCTTCGATAGGTATCTCCTTTACCTCCGCTACTACCGGCGCTTTTTTTGCTCTACTTCTTACTGTACCCATATTTTAATAATAATTTATCGGATTGGTTTTTACTTTTGAAAATGAAACCGCAAAATTAGAAAATTTTTTTAATATTAATTCATAAAAAATTTCTTTTGCAAAATGTTCGCTCTCAAAATGCCCGATGTCGGCAACAAATAATTCATGACCGGCATCGGCAAACTGGTGATATTTTAAGTCGCCCGTAACAAATGCATCGCTCCGGCAGGCAGCTACATTAGCAAGTAATGAGCCGCCGCTGCCGCCGCATAATGCAACTTTCTGTATTTCCCTGCCCGTAAAATTTGTGTGGCGAATGAACGGCGGCGAAAAAATTTCTTTCAGCTTTTTCAAAAAATCCAACTCGCTAACAGGCGACGGCAAATAACCAACAACGCCCAAACCCGTTTGCACGTCAATATTCTTCAAGGAATATATGTCGAACGCCGGCTCCTCGTAGGGGTGGCTGTTCACGAGCGCGCTCGTTATTTGACGGTTGAGATGCGCCGGAAATATCGTTTCGAAGCGCATCTCAGGTTCGATGTGCAGCGTTCCGTGCCTCCCCACAAAGGGGTTTGCGCCGTCCAATGCGCGAAAACTGCCTTTTCCCTCTACGCTGTAGCCGCAGCAATCATAATTGCCTATACATCCCGCGCCGGCTTCAAATAATGCCTGCCTCACCCCTTCGAAATGACTTGCCGGAACGAACGCTACCAACTTCTGTAACCCCGCATCCTTTGGCGTAAGCGACTGAACGCGCGTTAACCCTAATTTTGCGGCAAAACGGTAATTTCCCCCGCCATAAACGGAATCAATATTAGTGTGAGCCGCATAAATTGCAACATCGTTCTTAACAGCCGTCGCAATAGCGCGCTGCGCATCAGAGCAGCCCGTCAATTGCCTGATGCCCGAAAGCATCAACGGATGATGACAAACAATCATCTGCGCCTGCTCCTCAACGGCTTCGGCTACTACGGCTTCGGTAACGTCAACCGCCAACAAAACCTTAGAGACCGACCACTCGCGCAAGCCGACCAACAAACCGCAATTATCCCACGATTCCTGAAATGAAAGCGGAGCAAACTCTTCGATGCACAAACAAATGTCTTTGACGGTTACCATTTAATTTAATTATGATTAAAATTTTTTGCAAATATAGTTTTTAGAAAATTTAGAAACAATTTTTTTTTCAAAATAGACATTTTTTTTTTCAAAATCAAAAAAAACTGTATCTTTGCGGCAAATTTTTATAAATAAAAAAATACATTAAATAATATAGAAAAATACAAATGCGTAATAAAGGATTAGTCAAGGTATTAGCCATTTTGATGGCGTTAGTATGCACCTATCAATTGTTATTCACGTGGAAAACACGGGTGGTTGAGAAGGAAGCAAGGTTGTATTCCGGCGGCGATTATAGAATGGAAGCCCGATATTTGGATTCAGTATCTAATGTTGTAGTATACAACTTTTTGGGCATGCGCAAATATACTTACAAGGAATGTAAGGAGCGTGAAATCAATCTTGGGCTCGACCTGAAGGGAGGTATGAACGTGATATTGGAAGTGTCGGAAGCCGACGTTGTTCGTGCTTTATCCAACCACAACCCAGACCCTGTTTTTCACGAAGCGCTTGCCCGCGCATCGCAGATGCTGATTACAAGTCAGGAAGATTTTATCACATTGTTTGGTCGCGCTTACAACGATATTGCTCCCAATGGACGTTTAGTCACAATTTTCATCAATACGTTAGTTGATGAGCGTGGACAAAGAATCAGTTCCGGCGCCAGCAACGAGGAAGTTCTTGCATTGCTTCGCAGGGAATCGAACAGCGCTGTTGAGCGCGCTAACCACGTTATCCGTTCGAGAATTGACAGATTCGGCGTAATGCAGCCCAATATGAGGGAATTAGGCAATGGACGCATCCTTGTGGAACTGCCCGGGGTGAAGGAGCCGGAACGTGTGGAAAAACTGTTGCAAGGCTCGGCAAATCTTGAGTTCTGGGAAACATTCGATAATTCGGAAGTCATACATCTGCTTCAGCAGGCGAACGATATAATACGTGACATAGAGGCAGCCGCCCGACAAAGTGCAGTAGATGGCGATGGCTCCGAAGCGGCAAACGTACAATTGACCGAAACGAGCGAAACAACACCGGATGACGCCCCAAGCACAGAAGGCTTGGACTTGCTTGAGCGATTGACGCCGGATGCTACTGCCGAAGCCGATAGCGCAGAATTAAACGACCCGATGAGAGATTTCCCGCTGTTCTCCGTATTGAACCCAAATTCAAGGCAAGGCGGCTCCGTGGTAGGCTACACCCTTGCAAAAGACAGGGAAACAGTAAACAATTACCTGGCTATGCCTCAGGTTCGCGAAATATTTGATAGAGAATTTAGAAATTTACGTTTCCTCTGGCATGTCAAACCAATGAAAGACCCAAATACAGGCAGGGAAACGGACATATATGAGTTGCATGCGCTTAGAACTGAGCATGATGGGCGTCCGGCGATGAGCGGCGATGTTGTTACTTCCGCCAACGCCGAATTTGGTCAATTTGGAGGCTCCAGAGCAGAAGTGGTGATGGTGATGAACACCGAAGGCGCACGCGCATGGGCTGACCTGACCGATAGGAATATTGGACGCTCTGTGGCAATAGTACTCGACGACCAGGTATATTCGTCGCCCACAGTGCAAGCAAGGATTACCGGAGGACGTTCGCAAATAACAGGCGACTTCACTATCAACGAAGCAACTGACTTGGCAAACATATTAAGGTCGGGAAAAATTCCCGCCAGAACAACAATCATCCAGAGCGAAGTAGTAGGTCCAACATTAGGCAGGGAATCTATTCGCGCAGGCATGATGTCGTTTGCAATAGCCTTAGTTCTGGTTATGGCATATTTGGCGCTTTATTACAACACCGGCGGCATAGTTGCCAATATTGCGCTTTTAGTGAACATGTTCTTTTTGATGGACGTTCTGGCGTCGTTGCAAGCGGTGCTAACACTGCCCGGTATAGCCGGCATAGTGCTAACGCTCGGTATGGCAAACGACGCTAATATAATAATCTTTGAGCGGATACGCGAAGAACTGCGAGCGGGCAAAGGAATACGATTAGCAGTTGCCGACGGCTACAAAAACGCATACTCGGCAATCATAGACGCAAATATAACATCGTTCCTCGCCGGATTAGTACTGTTTTTCTTCGGAACCGGACCTATTCAAGGTTTCGCAACTACATTAGTACTCGGCATCCTAACCTCTTTCTTCTGTTCGGTTCTCATTACGCGCTTGATTTACGAATGGATGTTAGACAGGAACAAAGAAATAAAGTTTTCTATCCCACTTACCGAAAATGTTTTGCGCAATGCAAAATATGATTTTATCAAAATCCGCAAAAAAATGTATATAGCATCAATTGCCGTGATAGGTTCCATGTTCTTATACATTATATTAGGCAGTTTCAGTTTTAATGAAGGCGCGAGTTTTAGGTTGGGGAGAGCATTTAGTATGGGTATTGATTTCACCGGAGGGCGCAGCTACACGGTTCGTTTTCTCGACCAAGCAGGCAGTCCGGTCAGTGTCAATACCGTTCAACTGCAATCGTCGTTGCGCAATGTTTTTGACGACAATATGCCCGAAGTAAAAACATTTGGCGCCGACAATCAGGTAAGGATAGTCACCCAGTACATGATGTCGGAAGAACATACCGATATAGTACACGACATCGACAGTATTGTTGAAATACGCTTATTCGAAGGCTCACAGTTCTTGTTGCCCGACGGAACTACCATAGAGCAATTTCGGGAGAACAACGTAATGAACCGTCAAAAAGTTGGAGCCAGCATAGCCAGCGACATCAGACGTAATGCCGTATTTGCAGTTTTGGCTTCGCTGTTTGCAATGTTCCTCTACATTTTCCTTCGCTTCCGTAACTGGCAGTTCGGTCTGGCAGCGGTGATTTCGCAGTTCCACGATGCGTTGTTCATTATTGGCATGTATGCGGTATTGTGGAGGTTTGTGCCATGGTCGATGGAAGTAGACCAGTACTTCATAGCGGCTGTTCTAACTGTAATCGGATATTCAATCAACGACACGGTAATTATCTTCGACCGTATCCGCGAATGGGTTACCCTATATCCGAAGCGCCCGTTGGACGAACTTTACAATTCGGCAGTAAACAGCACCCTGTCGCGTTCGCTGAACACATCGCTGTCTACAATGTTCGTACTTTTGATAATAAGCGTCTTTGGCGGCGAAATGCTTCGCGGATTTGCCTTCGCAATATTCGTTGGCACCGGCATAGGAACATATTCATCGATTTTCAACGGAACGCCGATTGTATATGACCTGATAATGCGGAAAAGACGCAAAGAAAAGAAATAATAAGGCAGTTGATTGATGCAGAAGAATATTTTGTCAGCGAAAATGTGTAGGCTTTGGATGAGGTTTTAGAACCGATTGATTATCGACTTTTTTCTAATTCCTCTATAATATCTTCTTCAATTCGCAGGTTGCTAATTATAAAGTTTTGGCGTTCCGGTGTGTTTTTGCCCATGTAGAATGTGAGCAGTTCCTGAATCACATCATTTTTACTGAGATTTACCGGGTCTAATCGTATGTTTTCGCCGATAAAGGCGGCAAATTCGTCGGGCGATATTTCTCCCAATCCTTTAAAACGTGTTGTTTGCGCCTTATTGCCCAATTTTTTTTCGGCTTTTAACCGCTCTTCGTTAGAATAGCAATAATGTGTATCTTTCTTGCCTCCCTTTTCATTTCGTACGCGAAACAGCGGTGTTTGCAGGATGTATAGGTGTCCCTTGCGAATAAGGTCGGGGAAGAACTGCAAAAAGAAAGTAATAAGCAAAAGCCTGATATGCATTCCGTCCACGTCGGCGTCGGTGGCTATAACTACGCGGTTGTAGCGCAGGTTTTCTATATCGTCTTCAATGTCGAGCGCTGCCTGCAAAAGATTAAATTCCAAGTTATCGTACACTACGCTTTTCTTCATTCCGAAAGTATTTTGCGGTTTTCCGCGAAGGCTGAATACCGCTTGCGTGTTCGCATCGCGCGATTTAGTAATTGAGCCGCTGGCAGAATCGCCTTCGGTAATAAAAAGGGTGGTTTCGAGGAATTTTTCGTTCTTGCTGTCGGTAAAATGGATGCGGCAGTCGCGAAGTTTGGGATTGTGTAGATTGGCTTTCTTTGCGCGCTCTTTGGCAAGCTTCTTGATGCTCGACATCGCCTTGCGTTCCTTTTCCGATTCCTCAATTTTTTGCTTTATAGCCTCAGCAGTTTCAGGATGCCGATGCAAGTAGTTATCCAATTCACGCTTAACGAAATCGCCTATAAATTTGTTCACGGTAAGGTCGCTGTCGGGCGCCATTTCTTTTGAGCCGAGTTTTATTTTTGTTTGCGATTCGAACACCGGTTCGTGCAGTCTGATGCTAACAGCCGCAATAATTGACGAGCGTATGTCTGATGCATCGTAATCTTTTCGAAAAAATTCGCGAATTGTCTTTACGTATGCCTCGCGGAAAGCCTGCTGATGCGTTCCCCCCTGGGGTGTGAACTGCCCGTTGGCAAAACTGTAATATTCTTCGCGGCTTTCGTCGCCGTGGCAAATAGCGAGTTCTATATCGTCGCCTATCAGGTGGATAGGAGGATATTTGCCGTCAGTACTCATATTGTCGTCCAACAAATCAAGCAATCCTCTCTTTGAAACATATTTTATACCGTTGTACACAACAGCAAGCCCTGTATTGAGAAAAGTATAGTTTTTCAGCAGTCGTTCAACGTATTCGGGCAATATTTGAAATTGTCCGAAAAGGGATTCATCGGGCAAAAAACTTGTAAGCGTTCCGTTTGGTTGGTCTGTATCTGTTTCAGGTGCGTCTTCTGCAAGCAACCCCTGCGAAAAAATTACCGATTTTGTACGTCCGTCGCGAAACGATTGAATATGAAAATGGTCAGACAGTGCATTAACAGCTTTCAATCCTACTCCGTTCAATCCTACCGATTTTTTGAATGCTTCGGAGCCAAATTTTGCTCCCGTATGCAGCTGCGATACCACGTCCTGCACTTTTCCCAGAGGTATGCCGCGCCCGTAGTCGCGAACCGAAATCATCCTGTTTTCGTCGGTAGTCAGTTCTATATGTTTACCATGCCCCATCATATATTCGTCAATTGAATTGTCGAGCACTTCTTTCACGAGCAGATATATCCCGTCGTCAATAGCCGAACCGTCGCCCAATTTGCCGATATACATACCGGGACGGCGGCGAATATTTTCCGGAAAATCTAATTTAACGACATCGTCTTCCTGATATTCCATATTTAAATTTTAAAATTTCAAGCCGCAAAAATAATCATTTTTTCAATACAACCACAAAAAAAAATCTAAACGCCGGGTAATTTTTTTTTGTATTTCAAAAAATATTTCCTATATTTGCAAAAATTATAAAATCATCTCAATTCATGAGTAAAATAACAGTAGTAGGCGCTGGAAATGTAGGCGCTACATGTGCAAACGCTATTGCACAGAAGGAATTGGCAAGCGAATTGATTTTGCTTGACATCAAGGAGGGTTTTGCCGAAGGTAAGTCTTTGGATATGATGCAGACTTCGGCATTATTAGAGTTCGACACCCGTATCACGGGCGTCACCAATGATTACAGCGCAACAGCCGGTTCGGAAGTTGTTCTGATAACATCGGGAGTACCGCGTAAACCGGGTATGACACGCGAAGAGTTAGTTGGCGTGAATGCGGGAATAGTGAAGGATGTTATTTTGAACGTCCTGAAATACTCTCCCAATGCGATAATCATAGTTATCAGCAATCCTATGGATACTATGACATATCTTGCATTGAAGGTTAGCGGCTTGCCTAAAAATCAAATCATAGGCATGGGTGGCATCTTAGACAGTTCGCGTTTCAAGTGCTATCTGAGTTCGGCTTTAAAATGTCCGGCTACCGACCTTGAGGCAACGGTTATTGGCGGACATGGCGATACTACCATGATTCCGCTCAAGCGTTTTGCAAATTACAAGGGCGTTGCTGTTTCGCAACTCCTTAGCGCAGAAGCGTTGGATAAAGTAGTTGCCGACACAAAGGTTGGCGGCGCCACGCTCACCAAATTGCTTGGCACTTCGGCATGGTACGCTCCCGGAGCGGCAAGCGCAACGTTGACCGAATCAATTGTCCGCGACCAGAAAAAAATCTTCCCCTGCTGCGTATCACTCGAAGGCGAATATGGACAAAAAGACATCTGCATAGGTGTTCCGGTTGTGACAGGCAAAACAGGCTGGGAAGCCATTGTCGATTACAAACTTGACAGCGAAGAGCAAGCGTTGTTCAACAAAAGCGCCGATGACGTTCGCAACGTGAATCAGGACTTGGTAAATTTGAAATTGCTGTAGCTCAAAGTCCGCTATCTCTTAGACGTTCTGCATTTTCTTCAACTTGCAGTTTGTCTATCAGTTCTTGAATATCGCCATCTACCACAGCCTGCAGGTTATACAGGCTATAATTGATACGGTGGTCGGTTATGCGTCCTTGCGGATAATTGTAAGTACGTATCTTTGCCGAGCGGTCGCCGGTTGAGACCATGGTTTTGCGTTTTGACGATATTTCGTCCAAATACTTTTGATGCTCAATATTATAGATGCGCGTACGCAGTTCGTTGAGCGCTTTTTCGAAGTTCCTGATTTGCGATTTTTCGTCCTGGCATTGCACTACCACGCCGGTAGGTATATGCGTCAGGCGTATTGCCGAGTAGGTTGTGTTTACCGATTGACCTCCCGGACCTGACGAACAAAAAGTATCTTTGCGTATATCGTTCATATCCAATTCAATATCAAATTCGTCGGCTTCGGGCAGTACTGCTACTGTTGCCGCCGACGTATGCACGCGCCCCTGCGTTTCGGTTTTTGGTACCCGCTGTACGCGATGCACCCCCGATTCGTATTTGAGCGTGCCATAAACCTTGTTTCCGGTAACAGACATCACTATTTCCTTGAATCCGCCTGATGTTCCGGGCGACGTTCCGGTAACTTCTATTTTCCATCCTTTGTTTTCGCAATAGCGGCTATACATTCTATACAGGTCGCCTGCAAAAATGCTTGCCTCGTCGCCTCCTGTTCCCGCTCTGATTTCCATCACTGCGTTCTTATCGTCTTGCGGGTCGGAAGGTAGCAGCAATATTTTTATTTGCTCTTCGAGCGGCTCTACCTTTTGGCTCAAAGCTTCCGCTTCTTCCTGCGCCATTTCGCGAAGTTCTTCATCTTTTTCGTTATGAAGTATCAGGCGCGCTTCGCTCAAATTACTCAACACATTTCTATATTCGCCAAAAACTTCGATTAATGGCTCCAAATCGCGATACTCCTTGCTCAACTTCACGTAGCGCTTCATATCGCTCATCGCATCGGGAGCAGCAATCTGCATGCCTATATCTTGGTAACGAACATTGATGGATTCTAATTTTTCGAGAATTATACTGTTTTCCATTTTAATTTTTATTTTTTCAATGAAATTTTGTGCAAAAGTAATCAATTATAAAAAAATATCGTATCTTTGCACCGAATTTTTTTTAAATAATTTAAGTATACATTAAATAATATAGTAAAATGAAAAATAAAATTATCGTAATGCTGATATGTTTTGCCTTAGGCGCAACAACGGTCAGCGGTCAGACGTTGAAAAACGAGACCGATTCCATGAGTTATGCTATTGGCGTATTGTTTGGCAAAAGCATGTACGCGAGTATACAATCCGCCGGTTTTCAGCCTATTGATACTGACCTTATTGCTCGTGTTATTCAGAGAATTTTGCAAGGCGACGAATCGCTTGAAATGACAATTGAGTATGCAAACATGTATATTAACGAACAATATGTTAAAATGCAGCAGGCGCGCTTCGAAAAGAATCAACAAGCCGGGCGCGAGTTTTTGGAAAACAACAAAAATGCTACCGGAGTAGTTACACTGCCAAGCGGCTTGCAGTACAAGATACTAACTGCCGGAACCGGTGAAAAACCGGCGTCTACCGACATGGTAACAGTTCATTATCACGGCACTCTGATAGACGGCACCGTGTTCGACAGTTCGGTTGACCGTGGCGAGCCTGCGACCTTTCCCGTCAACGGAGTAATAGCCGGCTGGGTAGAAGCCTTACAGTTAATGCCGGTTGGCTCAAAATGGATTCTATATATTCCGGCTGATTTAGCCTACGGCGAGCGCCAACAAGGGAACCACATTGAACCATATTCTACGCTCATGTTCGAGGTAGAACTGATTTCAATAAATAATTAGGAATTTTTAACATGCATAAACCAAATAATAATTGTTACTTTGTATTTTTTTTAAATTAATAATAATCACATGTATAAAAAACAGATTTTTAGTATTTTAGTTTTATCGGCAATAATTTTGCTGTCTTCTTGCGGCGGTAAGAAGCCCAACTATAAGGTTCGTTTGAAAAACGACGTGGATTCGGCAAGTTATTTAATAGGCTACGATTTAGGCGTTCAGGTCGCTTATTCTGAAATTGATGATTTCAATGTAGACGCCATGGCGAAAGGAGTCTTGGATGCTATCAAAAAGGGCATAGAAGATGAAGAAACGATGTATCAAGACCAGCAAGAAAGGCAGATGTATTTGCAAATGTTTTTCATGAAGTTGCGAGAGCGAATTGGCGAAAAGGCTTTGAAAGAAGGTGAGGATTTCCTTGAAGCCAACAAATCTAAGTCGGGAGTAGTTGTCACACCCAGCGGCTTGCAGTATAAGATAATCAGAGATGGCTCCGGTATGCGACCGACCATGAGCGACATGGTTGAAGCTATATATCACGGCTCTCTGATAGATGGCACTGTATTTGATAGCTCTAAGGAGGATGGCAGAGGAGCAGTCCTGTTTGATGTTAGCCGCCTTGTTCAAGGCTTCTCCGAAGCATTAACGCTGATGAAAGAAGGCTCAATTTGGGAAGTGTATATCCCTTCTGAATTAGGCTATGGTCAATATCCGCCTCAGGGGTCGGTTATCAAAGCAAACAGCGTAATAATTTTTGAAATTGAATTAGTACGGATTATAAATGAAGAATCGGACGAAGAATGACGTTGGCGCTTTTTTCCCTCAGGTTAATGGGGCTTTACTCTGCCGAGTAAAGCCCCATTAAGATTATGATATCCAACAAGCTGTGCATTATTAAACTACAGCCCCTTATTTCCCTTTAATTTTATGGCTGTCAATACTTTTTTTGTATACAGCGGGAAATCACCGTTCATCATCCAATAATAATATGACGGGTCTTTATCAAGAACCGAAGCTACGGTCTGCCCTTTATATTTGCCGAAGTTGAAAATTTCTTCATCATTGTCGTTATAAACAATACGCCCGACGAAATCGACTGAACGCGTATGAGCCGAATATTCTGACAGCATATCCACATTGTTCAGCAAGTCCGGATACATATCCAACTGCGCTTGCAAGACCTCGTAGGTTGCGCGCGTATCTGTTTCTGCGCTGTGAGCATTAGTCAGCTCCCGATTGCAGTAAAATTGATATGCGGCGCTCAGCGTACGTTGCTCTTTCTTGTAGAATATCACCTGCACGTCGATTAGCTTACATTTTTTCAGGTCGAAATCGACATTTGCACGGATGAACTCTTCGGCAAGCAGTGGCAGGTCGAACTTGTTGAGGTTATAGCCCGCTAAATCGCATCCTTTGAAACTCTTAGCCAAAGTTTTGGCTATGTCGTTGAACATTGGCGCTCCTTTTACGTCATCGTCGCTTATTCCGTGTATTGCCGTCGTTTCTACGGGTATAGGTATACCGGGATTAACGCGAAATGTTTTTGCCTCTTCGCGCAGGTCGGGAAAAATTTTCAAATAAGAAATTTCGACTATTCGGTCATGAGCGATGTTCATTCCGGTAGTCTCAAGGTCAAAGAAGACTATCGGATTGTTCAGTTCAAGCTTCATAGATTATTCGCCAACGTTCAACGGCATGACAAGCATCAGCAAATCTTCGCCTTCTATATCGTTTTGTACGGGCAAAAGCAGGCATGCTCGCGATGGTTCCGACATTTCAAGGCTGATGTCGTTCGACGAAATATTAGCCAACATTTCCATCAATGAATTAGCCTTGAAACCGATGTTCATTTCGTCGCCGTCATATTGACATTTCAACGTTTCATGTCCTGCGTGAGCAAAATCGTGGTCTTGCGCATTAATTGTCACCTGATTACCTTTCAGTTCGAGTTTAACCAGATTGGTAGACTGATTAGTAAACATCGCAACCCGACGTAAGGAGCCGAGAAAATCCACGCGGTCAATTATCAGCTTGTTCAGATTGTTTGTCGGTATAACCGTGCTGTAAGCCGGATAGGTTCCTTCAACCAAGCGACACACCATAGTATAATCTGACAGCGTGAACATTGCGTTTTTATCGTCGAACGCAATTTCTACATCGCCCGTTTCCTTTGATAATACCGACCTCAGTATACCCGCCGGTTTTTTGGGCAGTATAAACGAGCCGTCATTTTCGGCTTTTGCATCGTTGCGACGATAGCGAACCAACATGTGCGAATCGGTCGATACAAATGTGATGCTATCGGTCGCCAATTCCATAAAAATGCCGTTCATTACAGGGCGCAACTCATCTTCGCCGGTTGCAAAAAAAGTTTTTCCAATACCTTGCAATAGCAAATCGGCAGGCTGACGCAAAGGTTGTACCATCTCTTGCTTTAGGGCGGGCAGTTGCGGAAAATCTTCCCAATCATAGCCCTGAAAACCATACTCGCCAATCTCAGAATTGATACGGATAGAAAAGTTTTCCGTAGAAATTTCGAAAGTTAGCGGTTGTTCCGGAAACTTACTGAGAAACTCAGTAAGATGTTTGGCAGGAATAGCGATAGAACCTTCCTGCGAAACGTTGGAAAGATTAATACGTGTAATCAGCGTGGTCTCTAAATCAGAGGCTGTTACTTCCAACGTGTTACCCTCGAGCTTGAACAAAAAATTGTCAAGAATAGGTAAAGTATTTTTCGTGTTGATGACCCTGTTGATTGCTTGCAAACGGTTCAGCAACTCGGCGCTTGATACTACAAATTTCATTTTTTCTAAATATAATAAAATTACTTGTTTTCAATAAGATAACTTTCGGATTATGTTCCGAAAATAAAAAAACAAAGGTATAAAATTTTTTTTGAATTTTTGTAAAAAAAAAATAAAAAAAATTAAAAA
>Ga0099364_10002243_pt1 | contig 30963 bp, 32 predicted proteins | sample TergutTh196P3_FD_73070 | JGI IMG/M metagenome (GOLD analysis project Ga0099364, IMG submission 73070) | Microcerotermes parvus P3 segment gut microbial communities from Pointe-Noire, Republic of the Congo - Th196 P3 | ecosystem: Host-associated > Arthropoda: Insects > Digestive system > Gut ... | reverse complement strand
AGTCTTTCACGAGGATTTAAGCCGAACGAGAAAAGACAATTCCGCTGAAAACTTTGCTGTTATCCGGCATATTGCTCTTAATATACTTAAAAACTTCCCGGCTAAAATGAGTTTGGCTCGCAAACGCTGTAAGTGCATTTATGATGTTGATTTTATGGCTGATGTCTTGCTTTCTGCTTTCTAAAGGCTTTTCATGCGTTTGCCCTGTTCAAAAAACAAAAAAGTCTTGATTTCATTAAATACTTATGATATTATAAAAAGCATAGTTTGTTTCAGCGTAAAATAATATGCGCCCGTAGCTCAGTGGATAGAGCACCGGCCTTCTAAGCCGGGTGTCCCGTGTTCGAATCACGGCGGGCGTGCCACTTAAACGACAAAATCGAACCCTGAGTTCCATTGATGTTGTCAGCGTTTTCATTTTTTGCAATAATTTTTTATTCCCCAAAAAACCGCTTAATCACGTCGATTAAGCGGTTTTACATTTTTTTATCATGTTGACTTCTGCTACCTTTATACCATGTATATTTGATTGTTTAGAACTTTTTGGGTAGCAGATTTTTTACTCAAAAAAGCGGTTTTTTTAATTTCTGCTACCCTTTGCTACCCAATCTGCTACCCTTCAATATTAATATCCTTCTGTGCATCCAATGCATTTTGTATTGTTTCACGTAATGACGGATCATTTTTCATCAATTCAATTAAGCCGTCTATACTTTTATTTTTTTCATCATCAACAGTTTTTTCATTATAAAATTCAAACGCAAATCGTTTAAGCAGCAGTTTTTTATTTTCCTTGACTTTGTGGGCATAACCATCTGTCAATTGAGATGTTGTCCCATGCCCTGTAATATCCTGAACTGTTTTTACATCGAAATCACTCAGACCAAGAAAATAAGTAGCACTTGAATGGCGAATCGCATGGAAGTCAATTTTATTAAGATCAAGCCCTGTTTTCTTTTGCCAAATCCTAAACCATTTAGAGCATCGTTTTGGCTCAACAGGCCGTCCGTCTTCAAAGCAAAATACGAGATTATAATCTTTATAATCATCACCATAATATGCTTTATCTTTTTCAATTTGTTGCTTCCGGAGCATTAAATCTTCTTTAAGCGGCGGTGTAATATAATTCACACGATTGCTATCCCTTGTTTTTGGCTTCTTTAAAACCAATATACTTTTTGTATCCAATGTAACTTTCGGAAAAGTGTAAATAAGGTCATCTTTGGGGAGAATATCAAGAGCTTCTAATGAAACACGTTGAAGAGTTTTATTTATTTTAAACTCATTTCTTTCTAAGTCAATACAATCCCAAGTAAGACCAACTACTTCACCGGCACGAAGAGCTCCAACGAAAGCTATATGCACAGCTAAACGAAGAACTTCATCATCCCCCATATCATTTAATGCTTCATAAAAATTCTCGGCATTCCATATTGTTTTTTCGAAATCCCTTGCTTTTGGAGCATCACATACTACCGGACTTTGTGCAATGAATTTCCACTGTACAGCTTTTGTAAAAAACTTTTTCAAAAGGGTATGTACTCCTTTGATCGTTGTTGAAGATAAACACGGAAGTTCATCATCAGAAACTTTTTGAGATTTAAAGCCGCTTACTTTTTTTGTACGCAACTTTTCATACAATTCTTCGATCATAATGGGTGTAATTGCAGAAAGTTTCTTTTTACCCAAATACGGTAATATATGATTTTTAAATACACTTATATTATTTTCGTAAGTCGAATACCGCCATTTTGATTTACCATGTAGAACAAGAAACTTCGTTTCAAAAAACTCCCTAAAAGTCATTTCAATTGGAACATTTTGATTATTATTGAGTTTATCGAGTTCGACCTCAAGTTTACGTTTATTCGCTTCTTTTTCGGTGTTATACGTTTCCCATTTTTGTTTTTGCTCACCAATATCATTGTAATATTTATAGACAACACAAAATTTATTGCCTCGTTTTTTTATAATTGCCATTTTTCAAATCTCCATTATTCATTTATTTTTCCGAACCAATTATCAAAAGACTCTTTATGCACACGAACACTTTTACCAATTCGCATAACTTTAAAATCTTGAGTTTCTGCACAAAATAAATAAGCTTTTCTTATGCTGATATTCAACATAGTTGAAATCTCCTGAACTGTATATGTTAGGGTTGGTATGGATTGCAATTTACATCGATTGTTATTTTGCATATAAATAACTCCTTCCGAATTAAAATAATTTTGAATAAAATTCAAAGTGCTATGAAATTACAATCCACATTTTTAAAATCAAGAAAAATTTCAAAATTATTTTTCAATTTTTAGCAATTCATATTCATGACCACGCTTCCCATACCAGTTATAATTTTCATTGTGCATATGTTTAACTATTTCTAATTTTTGCCCTTTTCTCAACGATAAATTAGAAAAGAAAGCGGTCATTTTTTCTGACTGTGATACCAAATAACTGGTATCCTCAATTTTATTTTCACCTTCGGAAACAATTGCAAAGAACGAATCTTTTTCGTTATGTTCATAATCTGCAGCTTGACCATCCTTCTTAACTATTTTAAACGCATCAGATTTTGCTTTTACGATAATTTCTATCGTGGCGGCATCCATTTCTTCACGGCTGTACTTATACTTATTCGAAAAATTCGTAAGCGGGAAAAAACCAATATTATATTTCGCTTTACTCAATGAATAGCCGCCGTTTCTTATTCTCACTACCTTATACATTGTTAATCCTACTGTATCCCTGTATAATTTACTTGTGCCGTCCTGTACTACAACATATAAGCCGTTGTCTGATTTTATAGGAGATTTTTCAATCTTCACTATATCGCCAATTTGAATATTTTCACTGTTTTTATCTAACATGATTTTAACTGATCTCCTTTGTTTTAATTTTCATTTTTAAAAGAGCCAAGGTTTCCCTCGGCTCTTTTATTCTTAACCTGCTTTCTGTTCCGGCGAAATTATCAAAGTCCGAAGTTTCCAACTCTCGATTTCACCTGTCAAATTACCCGGAACGACAACACCAGTAATGAATCTTCCTTGAATATCATCCGTCATTTTCTGATAGTCAACATTTAAATCTTTCCATGCTTGCACATATATATAACCGGAATTTTTAACAGCATTGTCTTTACGAAGAATAATAGTATTAAAACCGTTATTCCGTTTGACGCTGATAACATAACCGGCGATTAAGTGCGGGCTTTTGTGCATAATTTCATATGGTATTCTCATAATTTTCAGCATGATATTATTATATAAACATCATGCTATCCTCCTATCCAATTTTATATTTTTAATTATTAATACTCTTATATTACCTTCCATTTTGACATATTCACTTCGATTTTCCCGATAATCAGTGATTGTTTAACGCAACCGAACTGCCTACTATCCTTGCTTATATTTACATTGTCGCCGATTAAATAATAAGCGTTTTCCGGTACGGTTATTTTTTCAAATTCATTTTTTATATAGATTTCCGGCCAGTAAATATCCGTAATGTCCTCTTTGTTTCTGTATACACGACCACCGACACATTCCAATACATCACCCGATTTTCCAATCACCCTTTTAATATAGGTACCGCCTGTTTTCGGAAATTTACAAATCACAATATCACCGTGATCATACCCTTTATAAATGAATGTTTTGTTTATTAAAACCCTGTCATTCGTAAACAGAACCGGACTCATTGATGAACCGTCAACAATGTCAACGGAATAAAAAAAGGTAGTAATTAAAAAAATTATTATGATAATCATAAATATAAATACTAACGAACCTTTAAATAATTTCATCATCGTTCCACCGCATTAATATCATGTTTAATGTTGAATTTATAAGTATAATCGTCATCGTTTTGATCCGTCCATATCAAACATTCAATATCCAATCCTTTTAATGCTTTTCTGATGATTGCAATATCCTGAATGGCTAATCCTGTTTTTGTATCTTCTAAATAAACGGCTAATTCGTAATTTGGATAATCGCCGTTGCATTTTTCTACTGTTAGATTGGCATACCCTAATTCCACTTTAATTTTTTCCATTATTTTTAACTCTCCTTTTTTATCCACCCATTATAAAGATGAACTTTTCCTTCCTTGATTTTTTTATCAACGCCCGGACCTTGATTTACCATAAGCATACCAACGGAGGCAGGGTCAGGACATTTTTCACTGATTGCATCATATAAACTATTAAAAATAGTTTTTGTGGTTTTTATCTTTCGCGGGTCAAGTATATATGATTCGTTATCCCAGCCCAGATCACAAAAAAAGTTAAATAAAATATCTCCCGCTGTTTCATTTTCGCCGCATCTGATTTTTGGCACATTTACAATTTTCATAACATAATTTTCCTCAATTTCTTAAATAAATTAATATTTTTCATCTAAACATTTTTTCAAGATATAATATTTTCACTTGAAAATGGTCTTATCCAATAAGTGAAAATACCGATGGTATAATAAATCATACCTCACTCGTGCATACGCACATCGCTTAATGTAAATTTATTTTTTCAATATCTTTTTCCATCATTTTAAAATAAATTCACTATAAGCAACTTCAAGCACCTTTTTACGGGTACTTGAAACTGTTTTTTCTTTACTTTTACATGATTTTATTGGCAATATAATCGGTGAAGAATAACTTCTTACCGTCATCGTCTGTTTTCATCCTTGTTTCAACTTTATACGTTACATGGATTGTATCGTCTTCTTGAAACTTGCTTTCGATAAGGTCGATCATGCCGCCGAAAACGGTGAACTGCGGATAAAAGATACGTTCCCTTCCGTCGTCGGTATTCATATGAATCCGAACGGTAAGGAAAGCTATATCATTAAACTTTTTTACCCTTCTCAGGTTGACGAACTCACCTTGGGCAAACCCAAGATTCTGATACGGCACATTGACCATTACATCCGGTAACAGCACGTCGCCGAACGCTAAATTCTGAATAACTCTATTCCTGTAAAACTTACTAACACCGTAGTCGTCCATTTTCTTGCTTGTGGTTAACTGGTACTCAACATAGAGTATTTGCCCGTTCTGTGCGTTTGCTCTTATGATTTCGTTTTGCTCGTCAAACGCTGTGAACTGGATAAAATACTTTGCCTTTTCGCCTGTCTTGGGATTAATACGATCGTCCCTTACCTTCAATGTAACTATTGCCACATTGTCGGACGGATAGTAGATGTCGTTCGTTATAATCCCCTGACATATCCCACGGTTAATACTTGTTAAACTTTGCATAAAATCACTCCTTCTAAATTTTGAAGCGAAATTAGCATACGCTTTTTCATTTGTCAAGAAAATCTACAAATTATTTTTCAATTTTAACCCCTCCTACCTTTATATAAAAATACGAAAGTAATATATCAAGGATTATATAAAAAATCAAGAATTATTTTTATCACCCAAAAAAGCGAAACCGGCAACGATTTCTCGTTACCGATCTCACTTTTAATAATATTAATTTTTTATTTATTTCCAATTAGCCAATGAAAGACTGTCAATATTTTTAAAATGACGGATATTGTTCGTAACTAACATACAGTTATTTACAATACAATAGGTTCTACCTCTCTGTCGAAATTAGCACGATTATTTTCTAAATCATCAAAATCCTCATTAGTCAATTTTTCATCATCTATTGATTCGACCGCAGAAACAAATTTATTAAACGCATCTAATTTACGCTGAGATTTAGTTTTTGCTGATAAACATTTTTTTCCGGTTATCATGACATCCGCTTCGACATTATCAGGAATTGAAATTAACTCCGGTGATATAAAACGCCCTTTTTGAAAATACCCTTGATATGTTTGTATCATTTTCATGTTGCTCTCTTCACCCTTACTTTAATATAATTATACATCAAATTAATTATAAATGCAATGTATTTGTTATAATTGTTTGTGTCAAGTTTGAATAATAACCAAAATAAAAACGCGCAGCGGCTACCGACGAGCCCATGATATTCATACTGTGTGAAATCTTTACAAGCGACAACCAATTTTCGCTTGCCTGTAACCTTGTCGGTGAAATATCCAAGCAAAGTATCTTGTACTTTAAATCCACAAGCCTTAAAAATTTGACAGCCGATATGTTCAGAAAATTGGTTGTTTTTGTAACTTATTGCATTCTTAAATTTACCCGCACGAACAGGGTCGGGGTACTTGAGCATATAGCGTTCGCCGTTATACAAGATGGTGGTCTTTTTTTTCGGAACCGCCGAATTTGTTAAACCGTTCTTCGGTCTTATCAAAATCAATCATAAAGCATACCCTCAACATATTCTCGCATTTCAATTGCTGTCGGCTGTGTTATAGCACCTTCGATTTCTCGGTGTTTAATTGTGTAAAACAGCAAATTTTCCCAATGGTTTTCAAGAGCAAATCGGTCATCACGGCTTTTGGTTTCAGCGTATTTTTCATGCAGATTATAAAAAGTGTTCAACTCGTCGGGTAACCCCAATATCCCTTTGAAATCATCGGGATTATATTTGTAAACAGCGTTCATGCAATCAACCTCCCACGCCTAAACTCAAATTTCATGAATCTATGTCTATTATAAAATATTAAAGAGAAATAATCAAGAGCCTAATTAATTTTATAATTTTCACGCACTCAACCGTATCGGCAGCACTAATGCTTTCAAATCATCCTTACACAAACGTATAGCCGTCACTGGAGTGTTATAATGAATTTCAACGCTCTCGCTGTCGAAATTCCTCAAAGCGTCAACGAGATATTTTGCATTTATTCCTATTTTCATATCATCAGGCAGATTTCCCGTGAATTTAACGCTTTCTTTGAATTCCGATGATCCTGTTTTAATTTCAATGTTTATCTTGCCGTTAGATACACTGATAACCGTCGGAGATTTATTTACACTATCCGTACATATCAAAGCACGGTTAAGGCAGTCAAGCAGCTCTAATCGATTAACTGCGGCTTTAAACTCATATTCTTTTTCAAAATGGCTCTTATAATCCATATACTTCCCGCTAATCAGCCGTGTGTAAATTGTATATTCATCGGAGTTAATTATCGCATTTTTATTTCCGATAGTATAGATGTCGATATTGCTGTTTATCGTAAGCGTAAGTATCTTCTCAATCGTGCTTTTTGGGATAATAGCGGAAATACTTCCCTTGAACTTCACTTTATTCCAGACAAGCCTGTTCCCGTCACATCCTACAAAGTTCAAATATTCACCGTCACTCTGCAGCAATAATCCACTGAAAGCCTGTTGATTATTTGGATTTATCGCATATATGACCTTGCGGATCGCTTCCACAATATCCTTTGCGTTATATTCAAACGCTTTGGCTTTTTCGCCGCTTGTATCTATTTGCTGAAATTCTGATACCGGTGCCGTCGCAAAGCGGCTTGTTCCATACTCGGAATTTACGATGACCTTATCCTTTACTAAATGAATATCAATCACACCGTCCGGCAGTTTCTCTATCAATTCAATCGCTTTTTCCGGAATTATGAATTCCTCTGACGAATCAATATCAATTTTTGCCGTTAAAGCTAATTCTGAATTATTTGCCTGAAGCATATTATCCTTGAACAGCACACCTTTGATCTCCGTTATCGTTTTAATGGGTACGACATTCTTTAATTGCCTTAATTTTGTTGAAAAATCTTTTTGCTCTACTATCATTATTTTTCTTCCTTTCATTTCAAATAAAATACAGGCATTTATAACAACGCCTGTATTTATCCTGTTTTTTGCTTTACAATTTATGTTTATTTCATTTTGATTTTTTTAAGTAGGTGTTCCAAAACATTTCCGTTAAAGATAAGATATTCATTCGTGCAACCGTCAGCCGTAACTGTTAAATGCGTATAACCTTCCTGATAATCTCCGCCTTTGAACTCTTTTGTTTTGTAATTGGTGACATTGCAAACGATTTCGACAAGATTTTTAGGATTGAAGATACTTCCTTCCAACATGGCATATTCGCCTTTACTTCTTTTCAATCTTGCTCTCAGCGTTAAGCCAAGTTCATTAGCGGCTTTCGCTTCATCGCTGTTGTCATCGATAAAATCGCAGACATAATGGATTTTGCCGTAATCATCCATATAGACAGAATACCTGTTCTTATTTGGGTTGTTTTCCTTTTTCAATTCCTTGTAAAATAACATTTTTTCCTCCTGTCGGCAATATGCGAATTCATTCGCATTCGCCTTATTAATTTTTTATTTTAATCGGCAAGAATTATATAACTCTCACCGGATTAATTAATTTCACTAGGTTACGGATTTATTTATATCATTGTTATTGATATAAAAGTTATTTGTCCGATAACCACCTTCATCTGATATATTCGCTGAACCGTTAAGACTGTCAAGATATTGAGCGCCAGCTTTCGATTTTGAAATGTAAATGTAGAATGATGTCCTGGTAAATTTATCTGTTAATGAGCAATTATCATAAGAATTACTTAATACTTGCATAACACCCATTTGCGAAGCCTTTTTTTCTGCCAACTCAATAAATGAATTCTGAACCAACGCAGCCGTTTTACTGTTTATTCCGGCGGTGTATGATCTTTCTAAGAAAAGCACAAGATACTCTTTATCAGCGGTATCATCATTGACATTTTTAGCTTCATCAAGTTTTTCTAAATCGACAAATGATAAGGACGCCTTTTCCCCTGCACTTCTCTTAACATCAGAATATCGGCCTTTTGTAAAGCGGATTATCGCTCTGCCTACCAGTTTTCCATTTTCATAAGCATTTAAAATCTTCTTGTTGCTGTCAAAGTTGGATAATAAACATTCTTTATATGCGCCGTCAATGTATGAAAGACATGTGCGTTGTAACTCCGTTCCCATTAAAATTGTACTGAAAAAGTCATCACATTCCTTGATAGTAATATTTCCATTGACTAATTCCGTATTCTCTTTCCAATATTCTTCGGTTTTCTTGCCGATAGGATAATCGATTTCCCTTTGCAAGTCGCCGCTGAAGTATTTTAGTTTATAGAACTCACCCATTACCAACGCTTTTAAAATCCTTTTCAACGCTTCTTTCTTATCAGCATTTGAGAGATTATTGTAATACGTTTTTGCGATACTTGCACCGTTTCGGCATATGAACTCGACTACTTTGTCTTGATTTTGGCGCAGGAACTGTTCATTCAAATCCATTGCCTTAACTAATACTTTCCAGTCAGCGTCGATTTTTTCCATTTCATTTTTCATGTCGCTAATCTTATCATAATCATGAATGTTTTCCCGATTGCGTAATACCAACCTTGCATCAATTCCTGTTTTCATTTGCGGAATAAATCGCTCGATTTCAGAATAATGGATTAACAGTTGAATTGTATCATTGGGCTTTATTCCGTTAATATGGTTAAATTTCTGTTTACTCCATGAAAAAAACGGCTTTTGATTAAATTTAACCGCTAACCGTTCAATATGGGAATCTTCCGTTATTTTTAATAAGAGATTTCTCTTTGTAAGCTGCCGCAATATAATAATCCGTTCATCAATACGAGGTTGTTTCAGCATATTATATAACTTTGCATATTGCTTTGGATAACCATATAACGCCTTTATTTCCTCAAACGTATATTGCCGACCAGGTTTCAATGAATCAAACGGCATTTTTTCCGTTTCCATCTTTATACAATCTTTCAAATTCTTATTATTCAATGAATTTATATTTACAAATTTAGCGTAAAAATCCCGTTCAAACAGGATAGATGAAATTCCAACCATTGAAAATGCCTCATAATTATCTTCAACTAACTTGATAAAACTTTTTTTCTTATTCGTTATGGCATAAATTAGAATATCCTCTTTATACGGAGATATTTGCATAAGGGGTATATTATTTATTTTCTTACCGTAAATAAAGTTAATATAGCTGCTTCGTGAAGCAAACACATCGCTCTGCTCTTCCGAACTTTTAAACGCCAATTTACAACTTAAAATATTCAAATCAAATAACGAACAATTGTTTTCCAGCCATAGACTAAGGAAATTTCTCATTGCATAATAGTTCTTACCTAGAAGCCTGTATATCTCTTTGAATTTATTCAGAATGTATGCAGGCGATTCACAAAAACTTTCATAATGCCGGATTTTTAAAGGAACATTCAATTCATTATTATATAGATATTTGATTATTTCTAATAACCCCGAATGGTTTGCCAGCATATGCAACGCTTCGAAAACTGATTCTTCCGGAATTAAAGATGTATAAAAAAGAAACGGTTTAGTAAGCAAATCCCTTTCCTTTACGCTAAGTTCCGAAACCGGTTTTTCACTAATGTTCCTATATCTAACCAAATTCGATACTGTATGCTGCCTTGATTTCTTGTCAATCGGCAAGTCACTGAAATATATAAGGTAGTCATAAAAAACTTCTTTATAAAGAACAGTATATGACATACTTGAAATCAACCGCTCAACCGGATAATTCATCGCAGTATCATCTTTTGAATGAAGAACTTCCAAATGTGCATTAATCGTCGTTTCATCTAAATTTGTTAAGCACATCTTATTCAAATATTTGACGAACCCTTCATTCTCTACGAGTTCTTTTTGTATTGCTCCATGCCCTTTATATTGTGAATACTGGACATTCTGCTTTTCTATCCTTTCACAACAGGAAATTATGATTGCTTCCTTGTATTGATTTAATAGACGCAAAAAAAGATGATACTTATTCATCATCAAAATCATCTTCAAATTCTCCATTGTCTTTAACATTTTCCTTTTCCTCCCTTATTTCTAAAACATATATTTTCATTTCCTCAACAGTAAGGCATCCGTAATTAATTAATGTGGCGCATACCTTTAAAAACAATGAAAAATCTTTTGGAGTCAGCGTATATTCATTATTTTCAAGCGTTTTACTTAAATAACCGTAAACTATAGGAATGGCTAAAACATCGTCCTGGAAACTGTATTTATGGTGTTCCGTATACTTGTATAATGATTTGAACATACCGTTATACTCCTTTTCAAATTCGTCTTTTAGTTCCTGTATCTTTGTTTCCTTTTCAAGACGTTTACTTTCATTCCTTTTCGCTTCATTGGTTTCTCTTTCTGCTTGTAATTCATATTCTGATAAATATATTTCTTTTAGCTTCTGAGAATTTTTATGGAAATCGGTGATTTCCATATCACAATTACAAACCATATCGTAAATCTTACGCAGTTCTTCTTTAGGATAAAGTGTTCTGATGAACGGTTCAAGTAATACATGAATAGAAAATTCAATATAACTATCTGGTTTATGTGTGTACATATAACTGTCTATCCAATTAAAAAATTCTTTATGTTCTTCAGCCGAAAGAAATTTACGTTCGATATTGATCCTGACTTTTTCATTATTATAATAATTTCTGGGAGCGCAATAAAACTTATCGGCAAACTTATATTCCCTATTCCAACTTGAACTATTATTATCAAACAGTCTGTGCATATGCTCGTAATCGAAGTTCTTAAAAAAATATTTAAAGAACTCAAACGCTTCCCTGCTTTGTATACCGTCAATATAAACCTCGATATATTCCAACAACGGATGTTTTTTATCCATTTTTTCTTTTGAATCATAACCCGGACATTTCTTGAAAAAGTCAATAAGGTTAACCAATCCTTTTTCAACCAAAAGTGAAAAGACACCATCTCGCTCCCAGTGATATTCATTTTCAAATGACTTTAAAAATGGCGATTCAAAAAGCGAATCATATTTATCTACATATGATTTTATTTGATTCGGTGTATCGTCATTTTTCAACTTTAATTGCTTGTCAAACAGTTTTTGATAGTCTTTTTTGCTTAATTCGTCAGCCAGCATATCCCAATTATCATCCAAAATATCGAAATAGAAGATATCTAATCTTTTCTCTGAATTGTATGAACCGTCACCCTTATCAATTTTATATAGCCATGAAAAGGTCTGCGGGTTTTTCAATTCAATCTTATCTTTTAATATGGAATAAATTCCTTCGTTTCCTTGAATTTTGATATAGAATTTTTCATAAAAGTCAAGAATCCATTTCAAGTAAGCATATATGCTTTCAGAATGCGTACTCTCGCTGTTGATGAATGTTTCGCATAACTGCACGGCGATTTTTTCTGCTGTTATTGAATCCGTATACAATGTTTCCTGAAGCGGTCTATATGTTAGAATCGCACTATTCATGAATATAATTTCATCGGGAGTATAGTTGTTATCCAATAAAATATCATACTGCCGACTCCCTTGTTTTACAAATGCCGTAGGAAGTGTGATTAATGCACGGAACAATGCCATATCCTTTGAACGGTGTTTCTTAATTATCGCACTTATCTGTTTGATGAGCCATGAATATATACCCATGTTTTCATAAACCGAAATGCTCCGTGAAATACTAAGCATTTCAATGAGCTGAGGTTTGAAAATTTCAAAAGCATCTTCGAACTCATCATGTAAAGATAAGGCGAATAATAATTGTTCTGTCCGTTCATATTTCATTTGCGTTAATTCATTGAACAATTTCTTATCATCAGATTCATCCTTATTCAACAGATAAATTGCACCCTTTAAATATAAGTCATTTTTTGCCATTGCTTTGATTTTTTTGATAAAAGCGTATTTCTGCTTTCCGACAAACATATCCTTTGTCAGCAAATCCCTTGAATATGCCATTGCTAAAGCTATTGCCCGAATATCCTTGATATCGGAACACGCCTTATCCTCGTAGCGTTCCAGTAATTCACCAAAATAACGAAACCCATATTGCTCTTGAATATCGTTGTTTGATGAATCTGAATACCATAAATGATTTGAAGCAAGTCGGTTAATCGTCTCTGCAAATGGTTCAGCCGTCGTTTTTGTGATGAATGAAATAATATCATTGAACAATGGTATGTTTATTTCATCGTGGTAAGCTCCAAAACTTTGTACTGTACCGTTTTTTATCGGATTTTTGATTTCATTCGGCATAATTATGCCCATGCACAGAGTTTGCACAAAACGGTAATTAAAATAGCATGGGCCCGTTCGATGGTCGCTCCGCGTCCTTTCTTATTATTTTTCAAACTTGATTCCTCCTACATTATTTTTATTTTTATATTTTAATAAACCTCACATAATTAAAAATACAAAATAAATATATATATCCCTTCTTGAAAAAATCAAGAAAAAAACAGATGTCAGTTATAAAAACTTGAAAACATCTGTTTTTCTTTATATATAAAATAAATGGTTAGGGGGAAATATTAATTTCAATAAGAATTATTGACAAAAAACGAACACGAAAAAAGTTATATATAAAGTCTTGCAAGCAAGCCTTAGACCCTTTTATGTATTCGTTTTTTTATTTATCTAATTAGAATTAGCATTAATCGTTGTATATATGTCGTAGTTGATTATATTAATCCCATCGCCGTAAAGTTTTTTATATATACCGTTACATACTACTTTAGTTATATTTTCATTTATGACATTATCCTGTTGATCATATTGTATATTTGCGTTTTCTTTTTTCATTGAAAGAATTTTCCCTTCACCGACAAAGAAGACATATTTTTCGATACCTTCATCGGTCACAGAGATAAACGGAGAATTGATATTATCCAACGGCTCAAACTGCGTTGACACTCTTTCTTTTGAAAATTCTATTTGATTACACACAATACCGATTTTATATAATATATTTTCAGCGGCTACAGTTAACGACAGGATTGTTATTATTATCAAGCCAAAGCAAGCTTCAAATCCTAACCGTTCCGTTAAGCCTGTTCCTGTTGATAGGCTTATAAAAACAATGGAAACTATTATAAAGAATATAAGCAGCAGCCTGAAATATCCTGAACTCCGCTTTATCAATTTAATCCACTCCCTCTTTATTATCCGTTTCTTGTCCCGATGTTGATTTATTTTTATTCAAAACTGTACCCGCAAAGTTTTTTTGCATATTTTGAGCGAAAGTTTTATTTTGGGAAGACGCAACATTTTTCTTTGATTCATTCACTTTGTTATTGGCGTTGTTTTTATTGCTGTTTTGATTTTTTACATCTATGGATTTCAGGGGTTGTTTTTGGTTTTGTACATTGTTGTTTTTATTGTTCTGCGGAACAGCAGTCTTTTTATTTTCCGGTGCTTTTGTTTCCTCTGCCGATTTTTCGTCTTTTATTTCAAGTTCTTGTTCTGGATTACTGCTTTCTATATATGGAACGCTTTTATTGCCGTTTAATTCGTCTAAAAGTTGATTTGCCTGATCATCACTCAATTCCATAGATTCATCTGTATCGTTATCGTTTTCGTCATATTCATTTGATACTTCTTCAGATAACGGTACATCGTCTTCAAGAACTAAACTTGCATTTATTGAATTACAGTTGCCGCCGTTTTTAATATTCTTTATATCGTTGTTAATATCGAAAATTTCTCCTTTATGCTGTTTATTATCAGAAATGATGAGGTTTGTTGGCTCGACCCATTCGGCTACCTCGTTCATTGTGCTGAACAAATGATACACAGGCACGGTATACTCTTTTTCCCTCAACGCAAATATTATCTTTTGCGCCTCGATCACATACGACATGAAGCTGTATTGATTTTCGTTTTTATGCTTCATATAAACATTTTTTACTTGAAGCTGCTCGGAAACGATTTTTGAAAAGCTTTTGTAATTTTCGATATTAATGTACTCGCTGAAAATATTTTGTTTCTTGGTAACATCGATCTTAGCGAAATACAGTAATAAGTTTATCAGCATACTCAACCCGATGCCGGATGTCATCTCGATAAGTTTAACGATATTTTTCCTATACTCCGGCGTAAAGCCGATAAATATGTTTTCGATGGATAAGATTTCCTTCAGCATATCCTTGTCATAATTATTCTGTGTATGCTGAAGATACCTGCATAAAATTAATATGATTTCATGCCTTTGCCGTTCAGCTAATGTTTTTTGATGTTTACGCAGATAATCTAAGATTTGACGATTATAACGGAATCCGTCTTGAAAAATATAGTCGATACAATTAACATATGTTAAGCCATCGTACTTTTCCTGAAAGCCGTCGATAAACTTCAATGTTTTGCTGCGAATGTCATCCATTCCGTTATATGGATCATATACATGACCTTTTTCATTTATTAGCATTGAATTTACCGTCAAACCGGTAGCAATATATTTTTTATTGAACTCTTCCCGCGTGATATTCTTTACTATTGTAAAAATAAGAGTGTTGTTTGATATCTTAACAATAACCGTATCTTCGCTTGTTTTAATTTCGCATTTTTGGTTTTTGAAATATTCCTCTACATCGCTTACAGGTACAACGGTTAAAAAATTAACTTTATTTGCATTGTTCCGTGTTAATAGCCGATACGCACTTTCCCCGTATATAAAGCAGGGAATATCCTTTTGATCCAATTTTTTCAATAACGCTGCTGCACTATTTTTATCCATAATAAAATCCTCCTTGTTTTTTTATGCGGTGAAGATAACACATGATTTTTGATTTGTCAAATAATTTTTGAAAATAATTTATTTTATTTTTAATTTACAAGAAAAAGCCCGTAGTTTCGATATAAAAAACTACGAATTTAGAATATAGTTCCCTGCTGCGTTAATAATATAACTATTATTAACAGGAAGGATGAACACATTGAATTATAATACAAATAAAATCGGAAATTCCGATATTGGTATGGGAAACAGCACGAACCCTAATGTACCCGACATGCCGCTTGGTTTTGGTATGGCTTTATTCCAAGATTCAAAGGCAAGGAATAATTATGAAAATTTAAGCGATGAAAATAAAACCAACGTAATAAAATATATTCAAGATTCAAAAAGTGGAAATGAAGCGAAAAATCGGATTAAAACAACTATTTTAAATTTAAGCGAAAACAACAATGATTTTATTTAAAAACTAAATTTTTTATTAGAGTTCAGGGAGCTTACGCAAAGAAGAAATGGCATTTCACGCATCGGTTTATAAAACTAAAAACGCAGAATAGAATCAACTATTCTGCGTTTTTAACATTTATTAATTTATGTATCTAACCAACACCATTAAATTTCTGACTTAAATACGGTAAATCTGAAGCCCTTATCGATATCGATTTCAATTACTTTAACACCGTAAGCCGCATCATTACCTGCTAACTCCCATGCTTTATTTTCAGCATCAGTTTCATCAACAGCCGAAACTACGCCGATAATTTTGCCAATACGTTTGCCGCTTTTATGATGTGTTTGTAACATAGTAAAAAAATAAGTTTTAATTTTCACAATCTTCAAGCTCCTTTTCAATTTCTTCTAAACTTTCATAAAAACCCAGTTCTACCAGATTCTCATTTGTATAATCATAATCATTTTCCTCAATTATTTTTGCGGTTAGGTTATTCATTAACATATCACCGGACAAATGCTGACCGATCATATCCTCTGTGCATAGGTAAATTTCTGATTTACAAGTGCGTAAAATATCATTCCCACATTCTTCTTCAGAAAAATTAACTTCAATGTAAGCCGTATAATCGCCATTTTCGTCTATTTTGCTTTTCAATTCATCGCATAATCTCTGATATGCGTTTAATACTTTTTCTTTTTTTGATTCCTTCGTCCAATTACCTATATGAAATAGATTATTGTCATAGCACCAACGACCGCAGGCATTAAACGGCACTTCAATATCTACTGATTTAAAATCATCAGTAACATGCGTTGCAAAGTCCCAAGAACCCCATTCTTCCTTAATGATATTCAGATTATCAATCATTGAAGGAGTCCAGTCGCCTCTAAGAATCATATTTCCATAAGCATCGCTAAGATTAGCCATATTTTTTCTCCCCTTATTTAACATTTTTTATGCTACAATCTTTTGTTTATCTTCAATTCTCACTTTTTTCTTCCATATATCCAAATAATTCTTGACTTCCGGTGTCGGTGATTTATGATTTTCACCATATATTTGAACAATACAATTATCCCTTACTTCGATCGTAAAGAATGGCTCTTCCATATGCTCTTTTTTCCGTAGAAAAAGTATAATACATTTCTTGTCAGCAACTTTCGTGACATAAGTAGAAACACAATGTTTGAGCGTTTTGCCTTCAGCTACAATCTCATGTACATTTTTTGGCACGATTATTTCAAATTCATCATCGCTATGGTTGAGTCGCTTCATTAAAGGAATATATGACTCGCTGATAAGTTTGTTGTTTATTTCCGATACTTTTTCATCGTATAAATTATTCGCTATATCGTGTGCGTCCATCAAATTCTTTGGAAATAAACATATGCTGTTCGAAAGGTTATACTCTAAGCGGTTCGCCATATACAAGTAATCCCTATACTGAGATAAAGTACTTTTGATATTTCTGAACCTTCCATAATTTGTATCCCCATCAAATAATTGCTGAAATTGCCTTTCGATATAATTTACTAATTTTACAGTTGTGGTAAATTTCAATGGAAATATAACGTCATCTTCGGAAGTAATACCATTATCGCCATACCAATTAATAAAAACCTCATCACACTTATAGCCATGAAATTTTAGGTTTTTAAATATTGAAAGCTGTGAAACCGTTGCATCAATTTTTTGTAATAACCATAAATCTTGTTGTTCTATACCAAGTATTTCGTGTAAATTTTTACCTTTTCCAATAATTGGATATTTGTCGTCTGAAAAGTTGAAACTATGGTAAATAACACTTGCCGCAATACGATTCAACTTCAGTTTAATTAAGTATTCAATACATGGGTAATTATTATATGAGTAAAAATACGGCGCAACTTCCAATGGTTCATGATGCGAAAGATAAAACGATTTTATCTGCGAATACTGCCAAGGCGTATCTTTCAAGACCTTATCCAAATTCCTTGTATAAAGATAGCCGCGGATTTCATTTTCAAAATTAATGCACCATTGGTTCATTACCGGGCGAACTCCATTTTTCCATTGTGTTAATCGCCTGACATCACTTTTATATGAATAATAATAAGGATCATTAATTAACTTGTTTTCATCATTATTCCGTAAAAAGAATCTGGCATTCTCCCAGATGTTAATTTTCGGATCACGAAAATGGTTACCGTAAATCTTATTTGTTTTAATAATCCTAACGATAATTTCATTACTTTCTGTTTTTTGTAGAACCTGTGCTGTCGCTTGATCATATACATTCATTGATTTTCCCATCGCTTTGAAAGTTATTTCTTTCTTACAATTAGGACATTCCCCTTTTTTATTGTGTTTTGCTTCCGATACTTTTACATCATTTTTGCAATAAGTACAGTAACCGTCCATCGGCTTTCTGCTGTTCTTATATTTATAGAAAATATATGCAGGCATTACTTCACGGTGTATCCATGTCTTTAAATCACGAGGAAGCGGTTTTACCGCTTCCATTCGTTCGATGATTTTTTTATCCCTTTTATGAATTTTATTCAACAGACGTTTTTCCATGATTGTCATTTGAACAAATTTCAATGAATTAAATCCGATTTCCGTATCAGATTTAAAGTAGCGAATAACTTTCTGTTCGTCTGAATTACTGTAAAACACACAATATTGTGCAAAATAATCACTGTGTTCCATATTGAAAAAACTGGATGACAACCATTTTGTTTTACTATTTTCTCTTTGATCCAAAGTGATATAGTCATTTTTTAAGTGGAAAATAGTATAAGCCGGACGAAAGTTACCGTTTTTCGCATTTTCCCTATCATACAAATAAAGCAATAAATATCGGCTACCCGCAATGTTTTTTACCGCAGTCCGTATAATATACTTTATCTGAGTTGCGTTCAACAAACCGTGATTTGCATTGATTGTAAGCAAAGGGTCAGCGTATTTCCGGCATTCCCTTTTATCAATCATGACGCTTCAGCCTCCCCAAATCCAATTTGCATTTGATTTGAATCTTCTTTGCTTTTTTTAGCGTTTTCCTTTTTCTTTGATTTTGATTTTGATACTGTAGAACCGGGATAAGGTTTTGGTACGAATTTTTCTTCCTTTTCCTTATCCACTTCGGCATCTGCATCGCGGAAGTATTCATCCGCCCATTGGTAGCACATTCCGTCAGGTACATCACCGCCGTAACCGCCGCTTTCGGGGTTTTCATCGTTAGCTTCCATTTCTGCCTTTAAGTAATCGCGGGCTTTGATGTTTATATGCTTAAAGCAATTAATCAAGCTCTTTCGGGGGTGCATTGCCAGCTTTGCAAATTCCGGGTCTTCGACGCATAATGTTTGGATATGTTCGGAAACGCAGGCTTTCATATTCCTTTTTGTGATGTTTTCAATCTGCGTTCCGATTTTCTTGAGGGATTCTGATAAGGCATCATCGTCAGTCATTGTTTTAAGACTATCAAGTATCTTTTGCTCTGCTTCCTTCTTTTCTTTTTGCTTTTTCTCCCATTCTGCCTTGCGTTTAGTTTCTGCTTCCTCATGCGCTCTCTTTTTTTCAGCCTCTGTCTTTTTTTTATCATCGGTTTCCTTCTTATCCGTAACCGTATCAGATTCCGTTTTTTGGTTATCAACCGGAACTGCGGTATCATTGACAGGAACCGAATTTGTAGCTTGATTTTCTTCATTTGATGTTTGTTCATTTTGGCTGACCAATGTTGTTTCTTCACAACCATTTTCATTTGATTGCATATCAATTTGCATTTCAGATATAGCTCCCATTATTTATTTCTCCTTCTCAATTTTTTATAGTTACTTTTATTGGATATTGGTATTATGCCGCCGCTTCAGAACGTGCTGCCAGAATCTTCATCGCTGCCGCTTGAACGACCCTGTTGGTGCTTGCGTGACCGCCGCTGTATAATTTTAATACCGCAATGCGTTCATTTGCAATTTGTCCCAGTGTTTTTCCGGCAAATGTACCGTTATCAGTCACGATACTTTCCGCTTCATCTACCGTTATTATTGATAAAATTTCATCTACCGACATATCGGGAGTAAAGTGAGAAGTTTGCGATGTGCTGACACTTTTAACAGTTTTGATTGCCGATTGATTTGAGGCGATCTGTTTCTCATTACCCACAGTATCCTCTTTACTTTCATTTTGAGTTGCATCATTTTCTGATTTTTCTTCATCGAATGGTCCTTTAAAATCAGCCGGTAACTCAATAAAATTTTCGGGTAAAGAATCATCGTTCTTTTCTGTTTTATTATTTGCTTCAGGATTGATTTCTTGTTCTACCGTATGTAACGGTATTTCGTTTTCTGTGGTTGTTATTTTTGGTGAGAATTCATCCCTCACATCAATAAACTGACACCCGAAACCGGCATCTGTCACAGCTTGATCGACGGCGATATACTGCGCTTTTTGAATAAACGCAGAGCCGTCAACATCCCTTGTTGTCTTGGCGACATAATTTGATGCAAATTCTTCATTTTCCATTGAAAAATACACTCTTGCCTCAAAAATCGCAGTTTGTTCGTTTACCTTGATTGGAATCACATTCACTCGGGCTTCCGGATATTTTAACCTTAACCAAAGTTTCCTGTGTTTCAATTCTAAGTCATATGTTTCTTCTCCGGTCAACGGTGAAATCATCTTTTTCAAATATTCCCGCGGATCGAACCCCTTAACTTTGTTAAGTTCAGATATGACTTTCATGGTGTTGTACAACATTTTTTCTTGTAACATAATTAACACTCCTTCTATAATAAAAAATATAATTGAATATAGAAGTAGAAAATAAAAAAATCAAGAAATATATTAAACTTGACAATAATATGCTTTTCCATTATAATGAGTAAATAGTAAATCATAATGAGTAAATTGTAATCAAGAAAGAAAAATGAATTAGAGGTGGCTTATATTGTTTAAAAGAAAACTGGTTTACGCTATTTTGGAAAGATTAAAGGAACCACGTAATTTCATTCAAATTATTGTAGGACCAAGACAAACGGGTAAAACGACAGCAGTGCTGCAGGCGTTGAAAGAAATAAATATACAATCGCATTTTGTCAGTGCAGATGACCCAAGCGTTGTTTCAATCGAATGGCTCCGTAACGAATGGGAGCAAGCAAGAGCTATATCTAAAGACAATGATATTATACTTGTTATTGATGAAATACAAAAAATAAAAGAATGGTCATCTATCGTTAAATTGCTTTGGGATGAAGACAGCAGATTACTTTCTTCAATGAAAGTTATCTTGACGGGTTCATCCTCGCTTTTGTTACAGAAAGGGCTATCAGAATCCTTAATGGGACGATTTGAAGTTCTATATTCTCCTCATTGGAATTATTCTGAATGTAAAGAGGCGTTTAAATATACTTTAGAAGATTTTCTTTTTTTCGGAGGTTATCCAGGTGCGGCATCACTTATTAAAGATGAAAGCAGATGGGCAAGGTACATGGGAACATCTATTGTAGAACCGACTATTTCACAAGATATTCTTATGATGGATGAAGTTAGGAAACCCGCATTGCTTCGTTCGTTATTTATGCTTGGTTCCGGATATAGCGCACAGGAATTGTCTTTTACTAAAATGTTAGAGCAGTTGCATGATGCGGGTAATACCGTGACTTTGGCACATTATCTTGAACTTTTAGGCAAAGCGAATATGCTTACCGGATTGCAAAATTATTCAGGGAACAAGATACGCTCCCGAAAAAGTTCACCTCGGTTAATGGTATACGATACTTCACTTATGACATATGCAGACGGCACGAACAGGCGTCGGTTATTAGATAATCCAACCGATAAGGGACATCTCGTTGAAAGTGCGGTAGGTGCATATTTATTATCCAAAGGCAAAGAAGAAGGATTTGAACTATATTGGTGGCGTGAACGTGACAATGAAGTAGATTTCGTTATAAGGAAAGGCAGTCAATTAACGGCTATCGAAGTTAAAAGCGGTAGAATGAAAAATGTCGGCGGCAGCCTTGTTTTTAAAAAATTATATCCCGAAGCATTATCACTTGTTATCGGCAGTGCAAATAACAGTTTAGAAGATTTTTTATTGGGTAAAAAGCCATTGTTTATATAATAAAAAAATACCGTCCGCTTTTTTACGCTTTAATTATAAATAAATTTTTAGTGTGCCGAATCCTTTTTTCTGTACTGATATATGCTGAACAATCCGATAGAAAACATAATCGCCGCACCCAGCATAAACTGCCATGATAATAACATTCCCAACCCTAATTTCGGAAGTTCGTTGTAATAATATTTTACAGTACCGGTATATCCTTTTTTAAAAACACCCGATTTCTTCCCTTCAAGATTAGCGAATGTATAACCCGCTATCGGATGTTCCGGCAATTTATAGGATTGCTTTGTTAATCCGTAATATTTATAATTATCCGCTATCTTGGCGTTTGACTGTTTACTTAACAATTCAATTTCGATCCAGCCGTAATCCGATTTCGTTTTGGATTCCTTAGATTCCGCAAATATCTTATCGTCAATATATCCTTCCAATTTTAAGTTTGATGTTATTTCCTTGTCGTTAGGTAAATTATCGGCGACCGATACCTTGATTTCCGGATTTTCAACAGCAGCGAAACCCATATCTACCGAACCATAGAAAAATTTGATTTCCGTAATATGTTCGTCCTTGCCTAATTTAGGTATAGCGATTTCCTTTGATTCTTTCAGCGATTGCTCTCTTACAATCGTTTTCCATGACTTGTCGCTTTTATTTGTCTTACACAGGATTGAAACACTTTCATTGCCTTTATCAACAGTATATTTTCCAGTGATAACGCTGACAGGCCGGATATATTTATTAAATTCATCGGTTATCGAAAAATAATCCATTGTTGTCTGCGTTTTGTTGACTATATTATCGTATTTATAATTGATTTCCTGTGTAGGATAAATCCTTGAATTATTGTTTCTGCTTACATTTGATTTAACCAAATCAGGTAATTCGGGGCTATAAATGATAGAATCCTTGCCGCTTAAACGCAGTTCCTCGTAGTTACCATTTATTCCGGTGATGTTTTGCACATCAGCTAATTCATATGCGCTGCTCCAGTTTATGCAGTTGATTTTCCATTCGGATAATTCCTTGAATCCGGTATTAACATTTCCAATCCAAAGCGCAACCTCTGTTATATACTGCCCGTTCTTCATATCCGGCGTAAATATCAGCTTGCTTTTGGCTCTGTTTATTCCTTTTTCCCATACTGTCCATTTAGCGTCTTTATCGGTGTTTGTTTTATACATGATATCATATACGCCATCTTCATTGAATGTCGGAGTCTGTATCGAAATCAACCGAACCCTATCAGAAAATGAGTTTACGGTATAAAAATCTTCCAATGGTGTATTTCCAGAGTTTGATATATCATTAACAGTATAATTGAACTTAGCACGATATTTTATAGTTTCGCTTGAAACGCCGATTTTAGGCGATGAAATGAAAGGTTTGAAAATAATCGTCGTTAGGGATTTCTCTTTTGAAAAATCATAATCCATATTTTTCAATTCCTCTTTTTCGGGTTTCAACGGATCTAAGGTGAAACCGCCGAAAGCATTGAAATTGAATTTGCTGTTAAGCGTATAACCGGGGTTTATATCGGAATCCAATGATATTTTTATTACCGGCGATTCAAGCATCTTGAACCCTTCGGGAACTGTCCCGAAATGAAACTTTACCGCCGATATTTTTTCATTGCTTTCCAAAGCTATACCCGGAATCTTTAGAAATTTATTTTCGGTTATATCACTTTCCAAAACGATCCAATCAGAAATAGTAGATTTCTTGTCAATTTTTACGGTCGTTTTATAATAAACTGTATATTCCGGTGCATTGAACCATCTTCCTGTTTTTATACTTTTCAGATTTGCCTCATACGGAATTTCATATGAGAACCAAACATCATGTAAATAACTCTGCCCTATATTTTCAATGTCAGAAACTGTATATTCGATTTCCTTATCAAAACGCATTTGTGATGGAAAGTCCGCCCGATATTCTGCCATCTTAGGTATAATTATAATTGTTTCAGCATTCGCAGACTTTTGAGTGATACTTGCAAATGAATCTGTACTCGGAATTTTTTCAAGCGAAGGGAGATCATGCGGACCGAACTTCCCTGTAATACTTGCATTAAGCGTAAACTTATGTTCTTCCGGCAAATCGGCCGCCGCTTGTAATGTTAATTTGGGAGATACAATATTTTTAAAACCTTTAGGGACAACAGAAAAAATCATTCTTACCTTTGTTATTTGCTTTTTAGGAAAATCAATCTTAACATTCTTGCTGAAATCGGAAATTAATTCAAGTGTTTCCCAGTTTTCGTTCTCGGCACTCTTATATTGAACTTTTAGGTTATTATCTTTCCAAACTTCATCAATTTGCCATGTGCCTGTATTAACAGACAATACCGATAATGATTCCGGCAAATCAAAATTCAACCCATATTCATATATTTCCGTATTGCCTGTATTTGCAATATCATCTGCCGTTACATTAAAAATCTCTTTGTTCAATATTTTCGGCTTAACCGTAAGCACAGGAATTCCGATTTCCGGTTTCACAACTTTAGTCTTTATAGTGTAATCGTTTTTTAAAATATTTATATTGGAAGAATCATTTTCAGAAATTTGCTTTGCACTGACCGTTATCTCATTTTGAAACTCAAAATCATTAAGTATATAATCCTTAACCTTAACGCATATTTTCGGCGGTTCCGTTGCCTTGAATCCGCTTGATACAAGACCGAAACTAATTTCTATACTCTTTATACTGCGGTTCCAGAAAGCTATATATTCATTCGTTAGTGAACTTCTGACCATTGTTTCCTTATCGCCATCGCTGAAAACGATTTTTATAATAACCTCGCTGCCGCTTACACCGCTGTATTTTCCTGTATAAATACCCGTGGTATACATTGAATCAGGTAAATTATCTTTTATTGTATAGTCATGCAGCGGTGAATTCCCCTTGTTTTCAATATTTGATATTTCATACATAAATGATTCCCCTGCTTGGATGCGGGCAGCACCTTTTTTTGAAACATCGAGGGTCTGAGGTAAACTTATGGATACTCTTTTTTGAGCGTCCTTCTTTATGTTCTTGATCTCATTTTTTCCTGTACTGTAGTTTATGTCTTCATAATATGCCGCGGCGGATGCCGTTAATATTAACTCATTCTGTTTTATATCCTTGTCAACCTTGCCGGATAATATCATTCTCGTTATGTTAAATGTACCGGCAGGAAATTTACCCGATGAATTAGAGAAGTTATACTTTAATTGTGTAACATATTCGCCGTTCTTTAAATTAAAATTCGTATATTCACTTTTATAGGCATCTAACCCACGTTTTATGATCCAATCCGAAGACATATTCGTCTTATATGAAAAATCATATTTCAAATTAGACTTATAGTATACAGGATGGTCTATATCTGACAGTACAAACCCTTTGGGTATATTTATGCTGACTTCATAGTTTGTATAATCATGAATCGAATTTCCATGATCAATCCCTAAATTATCAAGATAAAAGGAGTTTCTGTCATTCGGGTACAGGTTCTCATATTTGCTGTTAATCGACATCTTTAAAACATCGGGTTCTTCCTGTATATACCTGTAGATAATAGTCACATTCTCTTCCGGCATATATCCTGAAAATTCGGACGCGTTATATTGTATTGCATTTGCCGGCTGATCGGCAGGGAGTGAATTGCTGATATAATTCGGTATCGCCACATTCGGATATTTGCCGAAATGATGGTATGCCTGAACTTTTTTATTTATGGAATGCCAATTTCCCGAATTTTTGCTTGGAATCGTTTTTCCGCTTTCATCTAAATACTTTACATTCAAATCAAAAACTGGATTATATACTTGGATAGTATCCGTTTCAATTTTTTTATTTAAATATTTTACTCCGACACTTTTACCATTAAAGTTATTATTGTATTCTGCGGTTAAAATAGCCGTTCCGGATATCGTAAAGTTTTCGGTAAACCCCTTATATGAAAGAGTTGTAGCGATTTGAGGTGCGATATCCACCGTGAAACCAACAGGTATTTCATTATACATATACTTAATCCCTGTGATATATTCATTTGATACAAGAAGTAAATCGTTTACTTGAATCGTAACCTGATTGCTTATATCATTATTCTTTATAGCGGAAACCCATTTCAAATTTTTGTTTGTCTTATAATATATGCTCACGGAATTATCCGTTCCGCTTTGATACTTACCTGTAGAAAAATTATTGACATTTAGTAATATCGGTTCACCTTTATCATTTCTGTCCGGTACCTTGAAAATAAGCTCCAAATTCTTTAAATCAACATTTCCGGTATTGCTTATATCAGAAAACGAAAATACAGCTTCGTTGGTTGAACCGGGGTATCTTCCTAAAGGGTTAGTAGGTCTGATGATTTGTGACTTGCTGTTCAACATCATTTTCGCAGCAGTATTAGTTTTCTTATACTTCAACCTAACTATGAAATCATCATTTCCGATACTACCTTGTAACGGCGATAAGGACTTATCCACTCCGACAAATGTATAATCCGGTATTTCTTTTGCATCCAATTCATACCATAACCCTTTCAGACGCTTTATCGTGTCTTTGGAAATCGAGGTTTCATTCTGCAAATCCGTTACGTCAATATAACTAATGACCGCTTTGCATTCCGGCATTTTAATTTCAACGATTTCAGCCGATATATGATTGACGGCATCTTTATATAGAACCATCAAGCAAGTAGTATTATTATCAACTTGCATACCTGAAATGTCTATTGAATTTTCCTTGCTTTTTACAGTAGCTTTTTCAAGATAATTCCATTTACTCTTTTTAATGATTTTATTAATCTGCGGTAAGTCAAACTTGTCCGATTTGTTTATCCTATCTTTTATGTCAATCAAATTTGAAGTAAGTTTATCAGCTTGATAAATCATTATTTCCGCCGGAGTATTACTATTAGCGGTAATTTGTAATGAAGTTTCATTTTTATCGAATATAACTTTACCGTTTTTATTGCTTGATATAACAGGTATCGTCTTTTTATCCGTATGTAGAGGTGATTTTAAATCCAACGGATAATTCTCTTGAACATCGTTGTATTCAACGTTTATATCAGGAATCATCATATCAGCGGCTTCCGTATTTTCGTTTAATACATCCAAAGTATAAGAAACGCTGAAATCTTCATCGCTTAGCTTTTTGAAATCGACATTTTCATTAAAAATTAATCCTTCATCTTCGTTATAAATGAAAACCTCTTGATTAAACTTATAATTTGTTTTTATAAATTTATCGCCGATATTTTCTTTATACTTTAATCTATCGGGTTTACCGCTTAGTTCAAAGTAAACGCTGATATTGTAGCTTCTACCGATATTATCTTTTGGATCAGCATTTGTAACCCAGTAATATATATCCGCACCATTGACATTATGCCGGTAATAAACCTCTTCCTTATTCGTTATTTTGTCGTCAATGATTTTCATAAGTTCGGCGTGAACCGCATCAGCTTTGGGTTTCCCTGCGAAAAACGTAAAATTGAATGGTATTGCCGACATCATCAATAAAAATGACAGTATAATCGCTGATAGTTTAATAAGTTTATTCTTCATTAAAATCCCCCTTTGATTTTTGGCGTTCAAGCCTTTTTGTCAATATTCCCGTACTGATTGCTGATATATAGCAGTTATTTCCTTTTGTCATAATAAAGCTTTTCCTTGATTTATTTTTGGTACAGTCATATATTAACATTTCGCCATTTTCGTTAAGCTCATAAATGTTTTTCATCATTTTTTGGCTTGTAGTAGGTAGTATGGATTCAATTTCTGATACCATAATATAAAAATCGAATCCGATGTGCAGAGTGTTACTCATGTAAATCTTCCTTTCTATACGATTAATAATGATTTTTGAATATTAGTGTTACTAAATTTAAATTTCAAGTATTATTCTTTAGTCATTTTCCCTTTGATGACTAAACGCCCATTTTTAACTGATTCACTGCAGCATAATAAAGTAATCATTTGCTTGTTATCTTCCTGCTCGAATATTTGAACATCAAGTCCTTTTGTTATAAATTTTTCGGTAACAATATATTCCAATACTTCGCCGCCATTTATGTGCATTAATATTTCATCACCGTGTTTTAATTCATACAACCGATTGAAAATAACGCCGTGTCTTGGTGTTGTATGTCCCATAACGCAATAGTTTCCTTCTCCGGGCGGCGGAGTATTGGGAACCCTTGAACAACTTATCTTCAAATCAGACTCATTCATATGCGTAAACACAGGCAGCTCCAAATCAATGGCTTTGATTCGCAATATGCCGTCAATTTCTTTATTCGTTGTTACTTTATACGGCTCATAATTATTCAGAGAATTTACTCTTCTTTTTGATTCTATTTCTGTTGTCTTTTCATCAATATCTTCAACATCGCTAATGATTTTTCTTATTTCATTTTCGATTTTCATTTCATTTGCAATATTTTGAAAATAATGCAGTAAAATGAAAATACATATTCCAAAGCAAACACAAGCCATGAGGACCCATTTAAACTTACTCATGATCTTCATCTTCCACAAATGGATTTATTATCTGATTAATTACAATCGGATCAGTGTTTTTCAACATCTTTGTTGTTAGGATATTGAACATTATGATGTCTGACCAAAATAGCCGCAGAAATCCGGGTTTCTTTTCGATTTTCTTCAATAAAAGATGAAAATAGCTTATAACTCGCTTTCGTGAAATATCAAGCGCTTTTGCAGGCACCTCCGTTTCGTTATGATTTATGATTATTTTGTAGGTTTTCATGCCTATGCCCATGCACGAAGTTTGCACAAAACGGTAATTAAAATAGCATGGGCCCGTTCGACGGTCGCTCCGCAACCTTTCTTATTGTTTTTCAAACTTAATCAACCTCCAGTTTATTTTGAAATGAAAATTACAATATGGAAATTGAATTGTCAAGAAAAATTTGTATAATGATTTAAAGAGTGATTTAAAGGCAAAAAGAAAAACGACATCCCATATTTGGAATGCCGTTTATACATATATTTTTTATTCAGTTTTTTCTTTTTCAAATGCTTATGCCTATGCACTGGGTTTGCACAAAACGCAAGTATGAATAGCATGGGCTCGTTCGGTAGTCGTTCCGCATCCTTTTTTTATAGTAATTCATGCTTGTTCTAATTCTTTACGAACACTTTGGATTGGTTCAAAATCACGAATTTGCCGGGCGTACTCTAACGCTTGCTTTACATGATGTTCTTCGATTAACATTTCTTCAGGGTAGCGCGGCTGCACTCCATAATCGGTTAAAATAACACAAGGTTTTATAATTTCAGAAAACTTTTCATTAAATTTTTCGCACATTTCACAAAGATCATCAAGATAATGAATCTTAGGAGGATTATCAATACCTTTATATATCAAGTACCCTTTAAGATATTTTTCAACCGATTGTTGACAATGATAACATATAATTTCATAATGCTGCGGACGATACTCAAGAAGGACTTCCGCAGTATCTAAATCCGTATCGGCAAAACGAAACCATTCCAAAATTAATCGCTTATCCATGCAACTTCACCCCGTCTCTTGCAATAACTCTTTCAAGTGTAGGACCGTTTTTGCGGCGATTAAAACCACTTGAACGTCCAATTAACAAATCCATAGGTTTTGATCTTTTTTTCCAAAGATCCATACGAATATTACCTTTCATTTCAATTATATCACCTGCATCATCCGGAACAACTACATAAATATCAATGTCGCTATCTTCTCTTGGTGTCCCATACGCATATGAACCGAACAGGTAAATAGCTTCTGCCTGCACTGTTTTCAATACGCTTTCCTTAATCAAATCAAGTTCTTGTTGAATTTTTTGATCCATACTATTTACCGTCCTTTCTTTCTTTTAATTTTATTATATGATATATACAAGATAAAATCAAGCAGAATAATTTCTTTTGCTCCCGCCATAATGGTTTCAACAACAAAAAAACGGCACTCCATATTTGGAATACCGTTCATACATATGTTTTTATTCAATTTTATAAATGCTTGTTTAAATTAATATCTTCCTAATCTTTCAGCGGCAACACTATAAACTTCATCATCTTCACGTTTTCCTATTATAACGATTTCAATTATTTCAATCCCTTCTTCTGATTGACGAAATACCACTCGTAATCCTAGTTTTTTGTGTTTTAGTTTTCTGCAATCCCAAAGATTGCCATGAAGGGGAATCCCGGTGTTCATTCCATTTTTTTCAATTTTCAATAAAGATTTTAATATCTGCTTTTTTTGGCTGCCATCTAAACTGTTATAATCTGATTTCGAAAAATCGGTAAATACAGGTCTATATTTCATTCCCACTCATCCTCAATCTTCTTCAAACCATCCCGCCAATTTTCTCCTGCTACTTCCTCAACGGAATAATAGCGTTTTGCAGAAAGCTCGAATGGAATTTTCTTATCGTTGACAATCCTTTTAAAATAAACATTGATCGCCGTCGTGAAATCCAAACCTATTTGAGACAAGACATCAGATGTTTTTTCTTTCAAATCAGCATCTATATTCAAGTTTAATCTTGCTTTTGGAATCATTTTCAATCACCCTTACATTTCTTTTTGCAGCAATTCCACATGACATATACATCACTTAAACGTGGAATTGCCGAATGTGAAGACATTTTATCTTTATACTTATCGTCAATTTAAAAATGTCTTCACTATATACTCATATTATACACCATTGATACACATATGTCAACTCTGAAAAACTCTTTAGTCCGTGTCAAGTTATTGTAGGACTTTTAATTGTAAAAGATTTGTGAAGCCGGAAAGTGGGTTAACCGAACATTTTCAAGATTTTTTGAGTGCCTGTGATTTTTCCGGAAATGGGCAAAGAGCCGATAGCGTCGGGGTTTGGAAGTCCGGCGTTCATGCGAGCCGCACCTCTGCGAAACGCCTTGTTCGCGCTCACTACGGCTTTTCG
>Ga0099364_10002242_pt1 | contig 30967 bp, 24 predicted proteins | sample TergutTh196P3_FD_73070 | JGI IMG/M metagenome (GOLD analysis project Ga0099364, IMG submission 73070) | Microcerotermes parvus P3 segment gut microbial communities from Pointe-Noire, Republic of the Congo - Th196 P3 | ecosystem: Host-associated > Arthropoda: Insects > Digestive system > Gut ... | reverse complement strand
AAGCGCAGCATAGGTGGGAGTTGAATCACCGCATAATGCGAAGCCACCTATTGAAACCGCAGCTTGCTGCGGATTCAGTGGGAGTCCAATCTCCCACTGAATCCCCGAGCGTAGCGAGTTGGATTGAAACACAACGCGTGGGGCAAGGCCGCAGCCTTGCCTTGCGTTGTGGAGAACCGGAGGAAGTTCGTTTTATGAAGAAAACGGTAGCAGTCATTTTCGGAGGGTACTCCCCTGAGTATGGGGTTTCGCTGGTCTCAGCCTATTCGATCATCAATGCGATAAACCGCGATAAATATGACGTATTTATGATTGGTATATCACGAGAGGGAAAATGGTATAGTTTTACAGGCGACACAGAGGACATTCGCAGCGATAAATGGATATCCGACGAACGTTGTCTGAGACGTGCGATTATTTCACCTTCGCGCGGCGAAGGGATATTGGAGTGTGAAAACGGATGCGCGAGACTAAGGCCGGTGGATGTGGTATTTCCCGTCTTACACGGTAAACACGGTGAAGATGGTACTGTACAGGGCTTGTGCGAGCTAGCCGGGATACCGGTCGTGGGCAGCGGTTCGGCATCTTCTGCTTTGTGTATGGATAAGGACAGAGCGCATAGGCTCGTATCGCTGCACGGGATAAGGCATCCGAAATCAATATGCTTTGAGCATGTTCCGGAGGAAAACGCGCTACTGAACGCCGCAGGCAAGCTGCAATTACCGCTGTTTGTAAAGCCGGTAAAAGCAGGCTCATCTTATGGCATATCGAAAGTGGAGCATAGCTCAGAGCTTCTTAAAGCGGTTGAAACAGCGCTGATATACGACGACGCTGTCATAATAGAGGAAAACGTAGAAGGATTTGAAGCGGGATGCGCGGTTATCGGCAATCATGATCTTATTACAGGCAGGATTGATGAGATAGAACTGGCCGGCGGTTTTTTTGATTATGATGAAAAATACACGCTGAAGACGTCTAAAATACATATGCCCGCACGTATCGACAAAGAGACCGAGCAGCGTCTTCAGGATGCGGCAAAAATAATCTACCGCGCTCTTGGCTGCCGGGGTTATGCAAGAGTGGATATGTTTCTGACAAAGCAGCGTGAGATAGTGTTCAATGAGGTTAACACGATTCCCGGGTTCACACCATTCAGCCGTTTCCCGAATATGATGAAGGGTGTTGGCGTGAACTTTGAAGAACTGGTGGACAAACTAATACAACTGAGTTACAGGGGAGAAGCGGATGACAGGCAATATCTATAGACCATCCGAAAACGCGAGGGCATGGGCAGAGGTTGATTTAAGTGCGCTTAAGCATAATGTGGCGGAACTGCGTTCAATGCTGCCGCGTGGTTGTGGGATTATGGCGGTGGTCAAGGCTAACGCATACGGGCTCGGCCTTAGCAGGATATCAGAATGTCTGCAGCGTGAAGGCGTTGGCGCATATGCTATCGCAACTGTGGAAGAAGGCATAGAGCTAAGAGAAAGCGGTATAGAAGGCGAGATACTGGTGCTGGGATATACGCACCCGAAGTATGTAAAACTATTAAACGATTACCGTTTGGCGCAGCTTGTTGCGGATGGCGCTCATGCCAAGGCCTTAGACAGTGCCGGACAAAGCATACATGTACATGTTGCGGTAGACACGGGTCTGCACAGAATGGGCATTGATTCTTCGGATTTTGCTGCAATAGAGAGCCTTTTCAATTGTGATAATATGATAGTCGATGGGGTCGCTACGCATCTTGCATCGGCGGACAGCCTTAGCGAGAATGACGCGGATTTCACGCGAATGCAGGTCGAAAAGTTCTACGCGGTCGTAAACGCATTAAAAGCAAAGGGTTATGATACAGGAAAGCTGCATATACAAGCGAGTTACGGCATATATAACTATTCCGATGTCAAATGTGATTATGTCCGTGCCGGTATCGCGCTGCACGGCGCGATGGGTCGCGTTGTTGACACTAACATAAAACCGGCGCTTCAGCCTGTTTTGTCGCTCCGGGCGCGCATTGCGGTGGTGAGGTTTATCACTGCCGGAGAAAGTGTGAGTTACGGTAGGACATTTACTGCTGCAAAGCCGATGAAGATTGCGACGGTGAGCATTGGATACGCGGACGGTGTGCCGCGGCAGATGAGTTCAAACGGAGGAGTGTGCATAGTAAATGGGATCAAAGTCCCTATCCTCGGTCGGATATGCATGGATCTGCTCATGGCCGATGTAACTGAAATAGATTCAGTCGCACCGGGCGACGTGGTCACGTTTATCGGTAAGGACGGGGACGAGGAGATTTGCTGTGAGGATTTCGCTAAAGCCGGCGGCACAATAACTAACGATATCTTGTGCCGTCTCGGGCTGCGTCTGCCCAGAGTGTACATTAACGGGGGTCGTTAGAAATGAGTCTTTTTGAATCGCAAATATTTTCATGGAAAAGCAAAGCCACGCAGAAAACGGAGCAGGAGGCATACGATAAGTGGGCGTTTCCGTACGGGCAGAAGCAGCGGGACAACCTTCAGGAACTGCTTTTCGCCGTGTACCCGAAAGAGACGGTTGCCACGACACTGATACCGTTTCTGACATGTAAAGAACTCTACGAGAAAGCGCTGAAAAGCAGCGAGTCGCGTGACGGCGCTGTTGATGCGCTTGTAAATAAGCAAAAAAAGTTTAAACAGATCATAAGAAAAAAAGACATGCCAATGTATATAGCGCTTGTTTTAGCTGATGCCGGCGTTGATGAGAAATGTCAGTATCCGACCGCCGAGGAGATCCGTCAGCGCGCACAGGAGATAGAACGGATCAGAAGGGACGAATAGAGTTAGTATGAGTGTGATTTTAAAGGCGGACAGGTTGAGTAAAACCTTTCGCTTGTCCGCTAAGCAGCAGAAACTTAAAAAGACAAAAGAGAAGACAATAACAGCCGTGGATAATCTCTCGTTCGAGGCGTACAGAGGGGAGATTTTCGGGCTGCTGGGACCAAACGGCGCGGGTAAGACCACAACAATGCGAATGATGGCGACCCTGATTAAAGCCGACTCAGGCGACGCGTTTATTGACGGTTCCAGTATAAAAACGGAACCTGATATAGTACGTTCCAAGATAGGCTTTTTGACAAGCGAGCTTAAGCTTGAGGACTTTTTTACGCCGAACTATCTCTTCGACTTCTTTGCAAAGCTGCACAGGATCGACACTCAGATAAGCGAGCAGCGCAAATATGAGCTTTTTAAGAAGTTCGGTGTGGATGAGTTTGCCGAAGTGAAGGTGTCAAATCTATCGACCGGTATGAAGCAAAAAACGTCGCTTGTTGTTTCTCTCGTTCATGATCCGAATGTAATAATATTTGACGAGCCGACAAACGGGCTTGACGTTTTGACGGCCAGAGTGGTAACTGATTTTCTTTTAGAGCTTAAAGCGCAGGGCAAGACGATTGTTGTCTCGACGCATATTTTCAGCCTTATCGAAAAGATATGCGACAGGGTTGGCGTGATAATAGACGGAAGCATGGTACTTTGCGACTTGCTCAATAATATCATCACCGAGAAATCACTTGAGGACGTGTTTTTCGACCTCTATGCGGAAAGCGCAGGGCAGACGGTATGAAGTTCAACATGAAAAGCGGAGTTTTGACCGTGCTGAACAAGGAGTTCGCACGATTTTTCGGCGATAAGCGAATGGTAGTGATGACGCTTTTGCTGCCCGGGATACTAATATACTCGGTCTATTCTTTTATGGGTACGGCGCTTGAAGGTATGTTTGCGCCGGACAGGGATCGCGTTCCTACTATATACGCGGTCAACTTGCCGGAATCGATATCAAAGTCTGCGGAGGCTGCGGGTTTAAGTATTGTGCGCATAGAAACAGGTGAAGTTGAAGTGGTTTTGGAAAGAATAACGCTTAGAGACGCAGATCTCTGTCTTGTGTTTCCTGAGCGTTTTGACGAACTGGTAGATGCATACGACGTGCGCGCACAAACCGGCGCCGCTCCCAACATCGCAATGTATTACAACTCTGTGGAACCAAACTCGTTTGAGTCTTATCGGGGAATGGTAGTGCTGTTGGACGTATACGAGTCTTCACTTGCGAACAAATTTGATATCAACAACGGTATTGACAACGCGGACAGGGCGACGGCTGAGGATATGTCAGCTAGTATCATATCGTCAATGATGCCCATGCTGCTTATGATATTTCTGTATTCCGGATGCGTCGGACTTGCGCCGGAATCGATCGCCGGTGAAAAAGAGCGGGGAACGATAGCGACGCTTCTGGTGACTCCGCTCAAACGGAGCGAACTCGCTGCCGGTAAGATAATTAGCCTCGCCGTACTCTCATTCCTGTCCGGGCTTGTCACGGCGGCGGCGACTATACTCTCTCTGCCCAATCTCATGGGAGGAGGGGATGAGGGATTCATTGACGCGGGCATCTACAGCGCGGCGGACTATCTGATGCTTGCGTTTGTGATACTCACAACTATACTGCTCATAGTCGCGCTGATATCGATCATTTCAGCATTTGCCAAGACAGTGAAAGAAGCGGGTACTGCAGTAATGCCTTTAATGGTAGTGGTGATGCTGGTCGGTGTGACCGGCATGTTCGGAGGCGCCAGAGAAGAGACTGTTTTCTATTTAATACCGCTTTTCAACAGCGTACAGAGTATGAGCGGCGTCTTCTCACGTGATTACTCTGTGGCAAACGTCGCGGCCGCATGTCTAAGCAACCTTGTGTACGCCTGTATCGGCGGTTTTGCGTTGACAAAAATGTTCAATAGCGAAAAGGTGATGTTCACACGGTAAAAAAGAACTAAAGTGCGGAGCGTTTAATGTCGATAACAAAATCGAGTCGGGTATGTTGTATATTGAAGATAATGTAGTTATCAAAAGAAAGAGTATTAAATGAGAAAGCATCAACAACGGCAAATTCTGGAATTGCTCAGAACTATAAGAGAAGCACAGTCTGCGTCGTTATACGCGGACTGTCAAGATGGTGCTCTTGTCGTCGGTGAGTTTATCGAGGAGATACGAGGCGAGGGTACTAAAACCGTCGCGCTTCTTGAGGAATATTGTGAGTTGGTTTTTAAAGCCCATAGCGGCGAGATCGGGGAGAGAGCGCTCAATAAGCATTTAGTGCAAATCGAAAACAGCGTGAAGAGTGAACTGAAACCGGACCGGGTCGAGATGGTGTTTCTAAGCTACAAGGCGAGCATGAGCGACAGCATCGAGTCGATATACCTCGCGGCGAAAGAAGACCCTTTTTGTGATGCTTATTGGATACCAATTCTTTATTATAATCGCAAAGCGGACGGTTCGCTTGGAGAGATGCAATATGAGGGTGCGGAGTTCTATGGCGAGAACATCGAGTGCACTGACTGGCGTGAGTACGATATCGAAGAACGCCGGCCCGATGTGATATTCACATTCAATCCCTATGACGCCGGGAATTATGTTACGAGCGTCCACCCTGATTATTACTGTGAACGGCTGCGCGGCCTGACTGATATGCTTGTATACGTGCCGTACTTTGTCGCCGGCTATGATATCCCCGATTATTTCTGCACTGTTGCCGGCTGCATATTCGCGCATAAGGTCATAGTGCAGTCGGAGAAGGTGCGCGAAACATATATCCGCAGTTTTAAAAAACAGTACAGCGGCATGTTCGGTAGGCCGGAGGACAAGTTTATAGCACTGGGAAGTCCCAAATTCGACAAGGTAATCAACACAAAGCGTGAAGACTGCGCGCTGCCCGACGAGTGGCGGGAGCTGATAAATGGCAAGAAAGTCGTTTTTTACAACACAGTCGTCACCGCGATGCTAAAAGGCGGCGAGCAGTATCTGCAAAACCTGCGGGCAACTCTTGAAAGATACCGTACCATGGATGGCGTCGCGTTATGGTGGCGTCCGCACCCCTTGGGCGAAACGACTTTGGCGAGCATGCGTCCGGAACTGGTCGAGGAGTATAAACAAATCGTCAAGGAATACAGGCGCGAAGGCTGGGGCATATACGACGAGACTCCAGACCTACACCGCGCCATCGCGTGGAGCGACGTTTATTACGGCGATTGGTCGAGCTTGTTGGCGATGTTCGCCGTTGCGGATAAGCCGGTAACAATCCAACAACCCGAAGCATCTGCGGAACCTTGCAGGCAGGACAGGCTGATGTTCGAGTGTTCATACGACGATGGCGATTACGTATGGTTTGCGGCATATTTCTGGAACGCGCTGTTTAAAATGGACAAGCGGACTTGGGTCGCGGAATATATAGGCGCCTTTCCGGGAGAGCCCGAACACGCGTGGAAGCTTTATACTGACGTGGCCGAATGCGGCGGCAAGCTCTATTTCGCGCCGTGCGGCGCCGCGAGGATTGTCATATACGATATGGCGGCGGGGTTGTTTGATACGGTAGATTTGAAAGAACCGGATAAGGCGGAGTTTCCGCGCTACGACAAAACTTGCAAATTTGCCAACGCAGTGAGAAACGGCCAATACGTGTACTTCATTCCGGGAATGTATCCCGCGATCGTCAGGTTTGACACCGAGGGCGGGGAAATTGAGTATATGACCGATTGGATCGAGCCGCTTGAAAAAATTAGAAACGAAGACACTTGGTATTTTTGTGGAAAGACTGTTGTTGATGATAAAGTTTATGTTTCTGTGCGCTGTGCTAATGCCGTGTTGTTGATCGACGGATTGAGCTTTGAACTAAAGCCGTTCGATGCCGGTGATGTTAATTATTGCGGCGTGTGCCATGATGGGAGCGACTTTTTGCTCGTTCCGTGCAGAGTGGTTCAGGGATTTCCCGCACTGATAAAATGGAATGAGAACACCGGCCGGACTTCTGTCTTATATTTGGATTCCAAGTCGGACAGTGCGGAACTGGAAGGCAAAGTGGCGATCGTTATTGGAATACTTCATCAAGATGGTTGTATTTGGGTATTCCCCGACTACATGAAACGCTCACTAAAGATAAATGCGGCGACCGGAGATATTCAATGCGCCGATGCATTCCGTAAGGAGTGCGAAATTGCCGCCCAGCCCGTGATTTATCGGACATACACAAAGTATTGGGAGAAAAACGGCGTACTCTATGCGCTGGGAGCGCGAAGCGGAGCCATTACGCGATACGATACGGTGACTGGAAAAATCGTAGTCGAGACCATGACAGAGGACTGCCATGCGATTATATCGGAAGGGTTGAACACCGTCAATCAGGGAACCGCAGGGGAAGAGATTTATTTTGCTATCGCAAGATAGTTGAAAGAGGAGAGGGAGAGTTAAAAATGCGTTTAAAAAAACTTATTGCCTGCGCGATCGTCTTCGCTATGCTTGTTATGCTCGCCCCTCTCCATGTTTTTGCCAATGAAGAGGCTGAAATGCCGCCGGAGCATGTGGATGGCGAAATAATCGATACAGGGGACGGCGACCCCGACGCTCCGAATACCGAAGAAACCGACGAAGAAACCAACGACGACGGTACGGAAGGCGGCACCCCAGACACCCCGAATCCCGAAACCGACGAAGAAACCAACGACGACGGTACAGGGGACGGCGCTCATGACGCTCCGAATCCCGAAACCGACGAAGAAACCAACGACGACGATGCAGGGGACGGCACCCCCGACATCCCGAATCCCGAAACCGACGAAGAAACCAACGACAACGATGTAGGGAGCGGCGACCTCGACGTCCCAAATAACGAAATCGACGACGAGTCGGATCATGAAAAAAATGAAAATAACACAGACGAGGGTGCAAGTGACGGAGATAACTTAGGCGAGGAAGAAGAAGACGTTGAAGACATCGAAGAAGGCGACGAAGAAGACGACGAAGAAGGCGACGAGGAGGAAGAAGATGAACCTGAAGAAAACTATCCGGTCCTTGATATTCTTGAAGTCACTATTCCCACGACCGGCGTACTGGATTTTCTCATAGATCCACAGGGTCTGTCCGGGCTAGCCGAAGGCGAAAGCGTGGCGCTTAGGGAACTTGCCGGAGGCAAGATATATCCTATGAGTAATATTCCGGCCTCTGTGCTGAACGAGAGTTCATTTCCCATAGTCCTCACAGTTGATATTCGGGCGCATTCAACAGCAGGCGGAGGAGAAAACACAGATACGGTGTGTTTTGTTCCTTTCGATACGGACTTTGAAAGAACAAAAGCCTCAGTGTTTGATGGCGACGGCCACAACGTACTGCTCTATGTCGTACCGTCGGGAAATGAAGTAAGGACAGTCTATGACGCTTACGTTCCCGCCGATATAGGATTCGTGATCACAGATAACCCTATCAGGTTAAGTTATATTCTGCCTGCAGCAGAATACATACTTATAGGGGAAGGTGAAGACAGTAGATGGCAGCTTGTTGATGGTACCGGAAACGGTATTCAATTGCAGGTCGGCGGCTATGTGAACAGCAACGCAAATTGGATGAACTTCACAAACGGTCACGTAGGCAGCGCACCAAGCGCAATAGGATTGACAGCGATGTTCAGCTACACGAGACTTGAGTTTGACGGCGACGAACAAATATACGCTGCGCCGTTTGCGGGTATAGCGCATTTACAGCACCCTATGACCAGAAACTCCCCCGGTTACGTCGTTCTGGACGCAGAATCCCAAAAAGCTCTCACAACTCATCCGGCGATTTATGCGGCGCCACAGTTACCGCACGAGTCGGCGCATGACCAATTGCCGGCTTTGCCGCCGGATGAGCGAGAATATGAAGATTTTGAAAATTAATCAAATGGAGGTGATTCAAACAAATGCATGGAAACAAAAAATCTGACGGGAGGAGTGGTAAAAGTACGACAAGGACGTCGAAAGAGAAAATGAAACCCAAGGCCAAGTATGTTTTTACTAAACGCGCGTATGGCATTGTAATTGGAGTGATGGTCGCCGCGTTGGCCGGGGTAATGATATTTTTTCTGACGAGAGAAGGTCCGGAGCCGGTGTACATCGAGAGGCCTCAGCAGCAGCAAACGGGAGGCCGCGGAACGGTAGTGACGCAGGACAACGTCCATGACATTATTGAACAGATGAACAGGCCGGTAGAAGACGGTTATTACACTGTTTCGATGAATGTCAGGTGGGAGTTCCCCAACGGTAGTTCCCCGTCCACGAACGCCCGCGTCAGGAACAGGGAGAGGAACACACGCACGGTCTACTTTGACGTAAACTTGGATGAAGACGGAAGGCTGGTTTACTCCTCGCCTTACATACCTCTTGGCGCGATGATCGAAAAATTCGCCCTCGACGAAAACCTCCCGGCAGGGGAGTATCCGGCGACAGTCACCTATTTCCTGGTGGACGACGACCACAACGTCATAACGGACGTCTCCGCAGGGGTGACGATAATAGTCTTGAACTAAAAAACAACCGGCATGACCGGTAAATGAAAGGAATCTAAAATACATGTCTAAAATGAGAAAATTCCTCGCGGTCGCCGTGGCCGTGACAATGATGACGGCATTCCTGATCCCCGTAGCGCAGGCGGCGGTATATGAAACGGATAGAGACGGCACGGGTACAGTTCAAGTGTTTGACATTGACTTGGACTTTGAGGTCACCCTTCCGACTGCCGCAAGCCTCAACTTCATCCTCGATCCGGACGGCTATTATGGGCTGTATAGCAGCCTTGAAGTAGGTGACACGGCTAACTTAGACGATCTCGCCGACTTCGCGGGCGGTATCGTATTCCAGCACGGCGCACCTGTGATTCTCAACGAGAGCGGCTTCCAGCTCAACACAGAGATCGGGATAGCGGTCACGGCGACTGGATCGGGAGCTGACGTCACGGCAGTAGCGGCTACGGGTATAGCGGCCAACACAAGCAATAACGTAGCTTTCACAGTGACTGCTTCCGCCATGAACGTGACTGACGTGGACGCGGGTCCGGACGACTTCTTCGGCTATATGTCCGTGCCTTTCGGCAAGGCCAGCGACGCGGTTACGAACATCGCCCCCGTGTGGCTTCTCGACGATGCCGACTACATCCTGACAAAGACGGCAGGCGGCCTTGATTTGGCGATGGTGCCGGACACCGGGCATGGTACACAACTCCTCTTCGCGGGCATCTGCAACGAAACCGCCGACTGGAGCGATTTTACGGACAGCGATTCATCAGCCACCGCCGCCGTAGTTACCTACGGAGGCTTAGCGACGCTTTTGGGAGCGATGACAGCAGACGAGGCCATCATCACCATCGGCGGTGTGGGCTATGAAAAAGTTACATCAGCCTCTGGCCCTACAGAATTTGAGGATGCCACAGGGCTTATCGCGTTGCTGAATGACGCTTTCGATGATATTTGGACATTCTCAATCAGCAGCGCCGACGTCCTTGCCACTGCAGACAATGTCGGCCCGATAGCAACGCACACCCCCCCGACTGTCGCTCCGGGCAATGCGGTGGTCACAGGCGACACAACAACAGCCAACAACCAGACGATCACAGGCGCGCTCGTAAACGGCCTCGCGGAAGGCGCGGGCGACCCGATAACTGCCACTAAGTCCGTCGGCATCAAGCTCTCGTTCCGCTATGACGACATCGCCAACGCCGGAGACGCAAGCTCCACCGTGCTGGCCGAGCCGGGCACCGCCGTGGCCGGTGGTTATGGCCTGAGGACAGTGGGCGGCCTTTCCTGGACAGGCACCGCGCCGGCATACGGGTTCCAGACAGGGACAGGGATGAGCCTCATTAGTAATGTACCGTTCATGGATGGAGTAATTCCATACAGAGGTGAGGCTACGTTTACATACGAAACAGGCTTTACAGAGTCCGCGGAACCGAAAATCCTGTTCACGTTCGATGATGATGATGCTGCTTTCGTTAGCTTCTGGTATTTCGGCGGCGGAACTATCTGGTATGATGTAACGGATGACGCAGTTGCAGATGCAGCAGGCTTGGTGTTATCGTCTGATGGTGCTTTCGCTGGGGTAGAAGAAGGTGAATGGGTCTTCGTAATATACACCGAAGACACTGAGGGCACAATTTCGTACTGGAAAGTTAATGCTGTGGTCACAGATAGCTAAACGGAATACGCATGGCACTGATGGTAAACTAATTAACGTTTTTTGATTAGTCGTTAGTTAGCTGCTACACGCACAGAGCATCCTCAGAGCGCGGATAATCCGTGCTCTGAGGACTGACTCCGGGGTATAGCACGGCGCTAGCTCACTGTGAGGATGTGAATATGAAAACCACAAGCAATGAGGCGAAAGATTACGCATTTGCGCTAATAAAAAGAGTTACCCCAATGCCCCTGCTGGAGAATTTCTCGGTGCACCTCGTGGAACACTGCAACTTAAAATGTAAAGGCTGCAACCACTATTCGCCGCTTGCAGAAGATGAGTTTTTGGACTTAACAACTTTTGCCAATGACTTTGAAAGAATTGCTTATCTTACAGATTCGAATGTTGGGAATATTTATCTGCTTGGCGGCGAACCCCTTTTGCATCCGGAATTGCTGGAGTTCATAAGAATAGCAAGGGATTTTTTCCCGAACACTAAATTGAATCTGCTTACAAACGGTATTTTGTTATTAGATGAAAGTGAAGAATTTTGGCATGCTTTAGGCAAGAATGATGTAACGCTATGTATTACAAGATATCCGATTCATCTGGATCATTCAGAAATCGAAGCAACAGTTGCAAATTACAATTTGGTAATGGAATACTGGTGGCATAACCCGGATGGGATAGAGTTCAAATCATGGATTTTTCCGCTTGATCTTTCAGGAAAGCAAGACCCCGTAAATAGTTTCTTGATGTGCCGCGATGCAAATAAGTGCATATTTTTAAGAGACGGCAAGCTCTTTACTTGCGTCATACCACCGAATATTCATCATTTTAATAAGTATTTTAATCAGAGCTTAGAAGTTTGTCAGCGGGATTACATAGACATTTATCAAGCCGAAGACATTGATGATATATTAAAATTCTTGTCAAAGCCTATTCCCTTTTGCAGATACTGCGATGTCAACGGCAGAAAGTATGACCTCGAATGGCAAACCAGCAAAAAAGAAATTGAGGAATGGATTTGAGTACGGTTAAGCAATGTTTCGTTTATAGCAACAGCGCCGAGATTATGATGAGGAAGAAGTGAAGATGAAAACTACAAACATATGCGAATTACCGATAATTCCCGAAGACTACGAAACAAACCATTACTCGCGGATTAATTACGACAACGTATACAGCGAGATGACGGACGTTGAACGACGCTTTATTAACGGTTTAATTCGTTGGTATGAGCCTAAAAACATTTTGGAAATCGGCGTATCAAAAGGAGGCGGCACAGTCAACATACTGAACGCGATTAGCGACTTGGATGCAAAGCTGGTCTCTTTAGATCGCATGAATACATGGTGGCTCGATGAAACGCATGAGATAGGAACTGATGTTGAGAGGCTGGGGTTATCAACTGATAAATGGCGGCTTATCACAGGAGTTGACCCATCGATGGTACTCGACGGACTTAATACCAGGTTTGATTTTTGCGTGATTGACACCGCACATCTGCATCCTATGGAAAGCGTAAATTTTCTATGTGCTCTACCGTTTCTCAATGATGGTGCGATAGTTGTACTTCATGATACGGCTGCATATCTATGTTTTGCTGCGGAGCGGCAATTTGCAAATCGAATTCTGATGTCTGCAATTTGCGCAGAAACTTTGGAACCTGTCACCACAGACTCATTTACCAGCTATTTAAACATTGCTGCATTTCAAGTAACGAAGGACACCCATAAGTATATGCGTAACATTTTCGATGCATTGATGCTGCCGTGGGAAATGGAACTTCAGGATTTTAACGAAATTAGCTGTTTCATTGAAAGGCATTACTCCGCCGAGTTAGTGGCTCTGTTTCATCGGGCTGCTGTTCAGCAGAAGCAAATTCCATTTTTTAAGCAGACAGGAAGCCTTTTACTTATGAGAAAACCTGACCAGACCATATTCACTAAAATGTTTGAACATTGGTCTTGTTTGGGCGACAACGTGATTTTCTATGGTGCCGGCCGCAATATGCGATATTTGTTGGAAACCGGTAAGGAATTAGGCTGGTGTTTTGACTATCCTATCTGGGACCTCAACGCTGAGCAAATCGGCGAGATCGTCGGATGCCCAGTGTTTATGCCGGATTTTGATAACCCTGCAAAGCCTGGAGCAAGTGTTGTAATCACCATTGACGATAAGCGAGTTTTTACGCAGGTGCGGGGTCAATTAGTTCAACTGGGATACCGCGTGTTTCACGGATTGGGCGAGTTGCTTGAAGATATACGCAATCCGCATCCAAAAAGAGCCTGCACAGACTGGGGAGGCTCGCTTGAGAGAGAATTTCCGGTTGAGTTTGACGAGGAAGCAATTAAGCTAGTCAGATATGTCGAGGAAAATGAGTTGACATCGTGTTCCCGCGCAAGGACATGCGCAACAATTCAGGCTTGTCGATACGCCGTGGAAAACGATATAGCGGGCGATTTTGTTGAATGTGGCGTCTGGCGCGGCGGTCAGGCTCTTCTGGCGGCATGGATGTTCAAGCAGATGGGCAGCGAGAAGAAAGTTTGGCTCTACGATACTTTTGAAGGGTTTGTAAACGTTGAACGGATATCGATGGACTATAACATTGCCGTAAAAGACATAGAAGCTCATAATGAGCATATTGACATGACATTTCACTCCGAGGAATCAAAAAACAGCTTAGAGAATGTTAAAGCTAATTTTGAAAAAGCAGGGTTGCTGAGCGACAATGTCGTATTCGTGAAAGGCGATGTGGTCAACACGCTAGAAAGCGAAAGCGTTCCCGAAAAAGTTGCGGTGCTGCGCCTTGATACGGATTTCTACGCGTCAACACTGAAAGAACTGCAAGTACTATATCCGCGCGTTGAAAATGGCGGTGTTTTGATAGTTGACGACTACGGCTATTGCGAAGGCGCTAAAACAGCCGTTGATGAGTATTTTAAAATCGTAAAGCGCCCAATGCTACAAATCATCGATGAGTTTGGCAGATCAGCTATCAAAGTTTTCTAAAAGGAAATGACTATGCAAGAAGCGATTGACAATATGACGGTCGAAACCGGTATTGGTACTGCAGGGCAATACTACCAAGGGCTTGGCTGCAATCATTTGGGAAAGAGTTTTGTGTCCTACGGGGGTATTCTGACATGTTTCGTGGTGCCATGCAGGTATTTTGATGTGGGCATGTCTTCTGACATTGATGGCATGTATGCCGAGTACAAAAGAAAGACAGATTCCTTTGTATTAGACAATATGCTCGGCAAACCGACGCTATGCAAAGATTGCTATCAACTGCAGCACGGCACATGGGAAACAAAGCCGCAGATAAACACCGTTAACATATCGTCAGACCCGGATGATTTCTGCAACTCCAAATGCGTGTATTGCGTAAAATATCCGAAACCATCAAATGATATTATACGAAAACGCGAGATGTATATTCTAAGCGCTGCTGAGTACTTCACCGCGAAAGCCAACGGCGAACCTCTGCAACTGCACATATCTGCCGGGGAAATCAGCGTATCATCCTATTGTGATGAAATTATGAAGCTTATAGCTGAAAACGAGAATCTGTATGCCGTCTTATCGACAAATGCTATCGTATTCAAAGAATCGATAGCGGATGCCCTAGCAACAAAACGTGTAGAGCTTATAATCAGCCTAGACTCAGGCACGCCCGAAACAATGATTAAGGTACGGGGGCTTGATTGCTTTGATTCATCCGTTTCAACCTGCATGAAATATGCGCAGTGTTTGCAACGTAAAACAATGCTGTCGATGAAGTATATCATTCTCGAAGAAATGAACGATAATGAAACGGATATTCGCCAATTTCTTGATATTGTGAAAAGAATAGGCTGCGTTGCCGAGCTTTCTGTCAACTGCCACTATCTAGGAAAAAAGGATTTGTCCGAGCACGGGCTGGAAATGTGCTATTTGTTCATGCGCATTTGCAGTGAGCATGCTTTAGCGTTCAGATATGTTGATTATTATTTTAACGAGAAAGACCGTTTTGCAATCGAGAAATACAGGCAGAAACTACAGTTATGAAAGGTACGAGGGCAGATAGTATGGGATCGAGCTCAATACACATAGCGTACGCACTCGACGACGGTTTCGCTGAGATGACGTGTGTCTCAATCGTTTCATTGCTTAGGAACACAGCAGAGCAGGTTGAATTTCACATTATTGAGAGCCGATTGTCTAACGTGCATATTGAGAAAATCAAAAATCTTGTGGATAGTTACTCTCACGGGGTATGCAAATTCTATCACGTAGATATCGACGGAAATGTGTATTCTACAACGAAGGAGTCTAAGGTGACAAAGGAGACGTATGCCTGTGGAATGCTGCCAGTTATCCTCTGCGAGCTTGACCGCGTAATATGGCTCGACGGTGATACCATCATTGAAGAAGATATAGCGCAGATATGGGATGTTGATTTAGGCGAATACTACGCAGCAATGGTTCCTGATACGAGTTGGGCGCCCAAAGAGCCCAAGAAAGCAGTGCTTGGAATAGAAGCTGCGGATTGGTATTTCAACTCTGGCGTCATGCTGCTTGACCTTGCAATGCTTCGCAGGTTCAAACTTACAGAATTGCTGGAAATACATTTAGAAGCCACGCACAAGTCTGTTCTGGACGCAGGTCTGGAGTGGTACAGAGTTCAGGATATGCTGAACTATTTGCTGAAGGGGCGTATCAAGAGGCTGCCTCTCAGATTCAACAGCTATTTTTGGATATCGCAGCTACTGGACGAAAACATTGATGAGTGTGTTGATGCGTACTTAACTCCCTCAATAGTACACTTTATAGGGACGCCAAAACCAACCGAGCTTGCCAAAATACCAGTCAACCTACCCGAATGGGAACGCTACTACAAATATAAAGCGCTCTCTCCCTACGCTGACCTCGGTGACGCTGAAAAGACAGCGGCTTACAGGATGCGCGAGAGAAATACGCTTGATTCGCTAATGCCGTATTTTGACGAAAACCTAATCCACTGGTACAGCTTCCCTTTCGCAAAGCAGATGTTTGAATTGTCCGCCGAGCGATATAGATTGACGGCTAATGGGAAGAAAATTGTCGTTTGGGGCTTAAATAACAGGACGTGGACGCTCGCGGTATATTTAGCAGCGCATGGGTTGGATGTCAAAGGAATTGTTGACGGTTTAGAGAGCAATCTGGGAATCAGAGTTTTTGATTATACCGTAGAACCGCCTGAGATATTGCGGGAAACCGTCGGCGACACTTTCGTGATGCTTGATATGCGAAATTACGACATTGCGCGACAGATAATGGCCGAGCTCCGGTCATGGGGGTACTCAGAAGACGATTTTTGCTACGTCTATGCGCCAATATGGGACGGCACGGGAGTGTTTGGGGAGATTACGGCAACATCAACGTCACGCTGAGTATTCTTTCGTTTTCTGCTCAAGCAGCGGAAAGTTGCAGCAATGACCTATCAGCTATTCGAGCCATTCGCACTCATGCTTACGTTATTTTGAATGTATTCGAGGCACATTGTTATGAAAAACGACACACATCTCTCAATAATAATGCCATGCCTAAATTCGGAGGAGTATATTGGCGAGGCTCTGGACAGTATTCTGGCGCAAACATTCGCTGACTTTGAGCTTATTGTTGTTGACGGAGATTCGGCTGACGGTACGTTGGACATATTAAAAAGCCGCGCTGCTTGTGACGCCAGGATACGTATTCTGCACTCTGAGAAAAAGAGCATGGGTGCGCAGTATAACATTGGCGTTGATGCCGCGCGGGGCGAGTTTATCGGATTTGTCGAAAGCGACGATTATATAGTCCCGGATATGTACGAGGTTTTGTACGAAGCGATATCCGGACGTGATGTAGATTTTGTAAAGTCAAACTTCGATATGTTTGTCGAGTTGCCCGACCGGCGCTTGTTTTACACCCACGGTCCCATGGCGGAGCATCAGCATGATTATTGCGGCAAGATATTGTCGCCGGAATATCTCTGTGAGCTTACGCGGCGCGACATCTTTATATGGAACGGGCTGTACATGCGCAGTTTCATAGCGGCACACAACATACGCTTTAACGAGACTCCGGGAGCGGCCTTTCAAGATGCCGGCTTCGTCGCGCAGACGCTGACGTACGCGAAGAGAGCTTTATACATAAACGACTCCCTTTACCGCTATCGCAAGGGAAACGCGGAAGCCTCATCGTCGAGTACTAAAACATATAAGTTTGTGATGGACGAGTTTGCTTATGTCATGAGCAAACTGAATCCGCAAACGAAAGATTTGTTTCTCCCCGCGTTTCTGCGCCGCTATTTCGGCACGTTTCACAACTGTCTGCGTCAATACTTACGCCATTACGGATGCACTGACGAATTGATGCGGCAAGTTACGCCGTTTAGAGAACTTTTTCTCAAACACTGTATCGCTTTGCCATTTCCGCAACTGTCACGCTCCGACCTTTGGCCGCCGCAGGATTTGGCGCTGTTCTCAGCAGACTTTGAGGAATACTGCAAAGCCAGCCTGACGCGGTATGTCGGCGAGTGCGCCGCGCATTTGCGGGCGGCGGAATATCTCGCGGAGCAGGATTCGCTAATAATATGCGGAACCGGCGAGAACGCGGCGAGCGTCTATTGCTATCTCACACGTAGCGGAGTGTGGAACATTGATGCGTTTTGCTCTGACGACGCGGAGGGCCGTTACTACGACAAAGAAATCTTGTCACCAGAAGAAGCGGCTATGAGATATCCGGACGCAACTTTTGTTATTACGCAAAGCGTGGGGAGTCAGAATAAGGCGAAGCATCGGTTGTTAACGCTGAGAATCGGTCTACAGCGAATTATCTACTATGGTGAAGGTTTGTTTCACCATAACTGGTATGAGTTGCCGATAAATAAATTAACCTCGCCTCGCTTTCAACGGTTTTTTTGAATCCGGGCTTTGATAAGGTGCTGTGCATCACAATTACTCCTTGGAGGTACAGATATATATGAGCAACACAAGTACTCCATTGAAAGTCGTTGTATTCGGAGCTGGACATTTTGGGGGCCTATATGCCCAACAAGAAGAAAATGTGGAAATCGTGGCATTTGCGGATAATAATGCCGCGTTATGGGGTAGATCCTACTTTGGTCACCGCGTTATACCGCCCGGAGACATTCTACGATACGAATTTGACAGGATAGTCATTTGCATTGACGATTATAACGATGCAGCCAGACTTGAGGGAGCGGTCGCAATGGATGAGGTTTTCCTCCAGTTGCAACGTTTGGGAATTAACGAGCAAAAAATTGCGGTCAATGGAATAGGCATGCGCAATGATCGCAGAGTTATAGATTTGCGAAAACTGGCTTATGAACTACGGGATATTAGCGGAGCAGTCGCTGAAAGCGGTGTTTATCGCGGACACTTCGCAGGATATATCAACGAAGTGTTTTCCGAAAGAAAAATGTATCTGTTTGATACATTTGAGGGGTTCGATATAAGAGATAAAAATGAAGAGCTGTCTGAATCTTCAAAAAGGTTTTTGGAAAGCTGGAGTGATTTCTTTCACCGCGGAAATGAATGGATTGCCTTAGCGCGTTGCACTTATAAAGAAAATGTGATCATTAGGAAAGGGTTTGTTCCAGAGACATTCTCTGGATTGGAAAACGAGCGGTTTGTTTATGTAAACTTAGATATGGATTTATACAAGCCTACTTTGGCTGCACTTCGCTTTTTTGTGCCGCGCTTGGTGAGTGAGGGTGTTATATGGGTCCATGATTATTTTAACGCCGAACTCTCCGGCATCAAACAGGCAATTGAAGAGTTCAATAAAGAATACAGCTTTTTTCGAATTCCCACGGGCGACGTGCTCACAGTTGCGTTACGCGGTTTTGAAGAGCGCGACCTTAAAAAATAGTAAGATTGATTCCACTGCAACAACTCCCGCCGCCATTGCCGATATGAACTGCCGATAATAAGGAAAGGAAAACGCAAAGCCATGAAGAATATAAAAATATTTGTATCGTATCATAAAGAAAGCAAAATCATTAAAAATAGCATTATCACACCAATTCATGTCGGCGCGGCCAACAGTTCTATTTATCTTGATATACTGCGGGATGACAGTGGTGATAATATTTCGCATAAAAACGACAGATACAACGAGCTTACAGCGCAGTATTGGGCTTGGAAAAATATTGACGCGGATTATTATGGATTTATGCATTACAGACGCCATTTTGCGTTTAAAGACATTCCGCAATCTGTGGAGTTAAGCGGTTTTATGAGTTTCCCATATGTTACCGATGCTTATATCGAAAACATTGGCCTCGATGAAAAAACCATCAGCGAATGTATTGGTGACTGTGATATTGTCTTGCCCCAAAAAGGTGGGAATGCCAGCGTTCATTTCTTGAATAACGAAGTGCAGTATAGCGGTGCGCCTTATCATAATGCGGAAGATTTCTATGTAATGTGTGAGCTTATTGTTGAGCTGTATCCCGATTATGCAGAGGCTGTTGAGGTGTTTAAGCAATCAGCGGGCAGCTATTGGTGCAATATGTTCATTTTTAGGAAACACATATTCCAAAGCTACTGTGCATGGTTGTTTAGCATATTAGAAGAACTGGAAGAACGAGTTGCCACCGCATTTTTATCTGAGCAAGAAAAGCGAATGGGTTATTTCTCCGAAAGACTGCTGAATGTTTATGTAATCCATCTTCTAAAAATGAAGCCGGAGACAAAAACGAAGTATTTGCAGTGGACTTTTGTTGAGTATGACACATTTAAGTCTGATTTAATTCCGGCGTTTTCTGATAATAATGTGCCAGTAACAGTGTCGTGCAATGAATACTATATGCCGTTTCTGGGGGTAATGCTCAGTTCAATGCTGGAACACGCATCCAAGGAGTATAATTATGACATTATCGTAATGCAATACAGGGCTAAAGCTGAAGATGTCACTGAGTTAAAACGACACACAAGACTGCTTTACAAGTTAGTAGGAAATTATCCGAACGCAAGTATACGATTTGCGGATGTTTCTGCGCTGCTGGGAGATACAGAGTTTCCGTTGACCTCCCACTTTTCGGTAGAAACATACTTTAGGCTGTTTTTACCGAAACTGCTGCCTGATTACGATAAGGTAGTCTATCTTGATGCGGATATGGTAATCTGCGGCGATGTATCGAAGCTTTATAATGTTGACCTAAACGGGAATATTCTCGCTGCTGCGCATGACCCTATTACAGCAGGTTCAAAAAAAGCGCTGGTGTTCAATAAAGGCGACTATTTTGAAAACCTTGGGATCAAAAGCATATATGACTATTTTCAAGCCGGGGTGCTGGTCATTGACTTAAAAAAAATGGCTGAGGATGATCTATGCGAAAAGATGGTGGAGTTTGCCACTACGCATGACTGCGAATTTGTGGATCAAGATGTGCTAAATTATTTTTGCCAAGGGAAAGTTCAGTACATTGACTTGAGTTGGAACGTCGAGATTACTCCTGATGTGCTGGAAATAGCTAAATATGCCCCGGCTGATATGTGGAAAGAGTATCAATATGCTCGTAAAAACGCAGAAATTTATCATTTCTGTGGCGTTGATAAACCTTGGAATGACCCGACAATTGATTACTCGGAAGTGTTTTGGGAGGCTGCACGAAAGACATACTGGTATGAGTATCTTTTCGCAGCTATGCTAAAGAGGGCGGCATTTACAACTTCCAAAGGAATCCTAAGGACATATTCCGAGAAAGTCGATGCCATTGCAAGGCCTTTGCGAAAGGCTTACTCTGAGCTTGCCAAGATTGGTAAAACCGATGATATAGCCTCTGCGATTCTTGCGGAACTGGAAGATAGCATAACTGTAATAACACGTATAGAAGCTACTGATAATTTCATTTTCTATGGCGGCGGGAATATGTGCAAGTTAATCCTTCTGTATTTTGATGAACTTGGCATGGAGTACCCCGCCGCTATTTGGGACAGGGCCGCCCGACCGGGTCAGCGGTTGTTTGGCATACCGGTGCTACAACCTGATTTTATTTCGCTGGATGGTAGGGACGGCGATACGTTGTGCGTAATAACAATTGAAAGCCAAAGGATTTCGGATGCTGTGAAGAGGTCATTCAATGAGAGTGGATTTTCAGATATTATTGATAACAGGGGCATTATGCAAGTTTTGTCACGAAAGCTCTGGTTGAAGCTTGAGGAAGAGCGGAAAGCAGAGGGGGGGGGGCTTACATGAGAGTTGTGGTGTTCGGAGCAGGGCGATTCGGAGGCGCGTACATGCAACAAGAAAATGCTGTAAAGTGTTAGCGGAGGAAATATGTCAGTATCTATAGTCTATTACGGTGCGGGAGAAAATCTGCGCAGAAACATTGAAAGCTGGTGCAATCAGGGATTATTCCCTGTATGCATTTCCGACATCAATCCGTCTAAGCAACACACCGTTTATAGCATGCCCGGAGGACAAGAGCGTGAAGTCTTACCACTTTATGAAGTCTTTGAGCGCTATCCTGATTATGAATTGTGGTTAACGCAAGCTCCGTTTAATTTACGTGCAGTTAGGAGGTCTCTGATTGATTGCGGAGTACCTCCGGAGAGAATACGTTTTTGTGAGCAAGTAGAATGGCGTATGGGTTGCGATATGTTGGGTAACGCGTTCGTATCAATAGGTACGCATTTTTCAACTTGCTGCTCAAAAAAGGCATTTCTATTAAAAAGTACGGGTGACTTCGAAAGCGAAATGAAATTATACATGGATTTTTGTAAACAGCGTATTAAAGAATTGAGGAACGGCTATTTGGCTGTTTGCGATGGGTGTCACCTCCTAAAAGAAGACTTGTACCCAATGGAATTATCAAGACCTGTGCATTTGAGCGTAACTTCAAATTTTGAGAAAGACAGATGTAACTTCAAGTGCATCTATTGCTATTGCGGACAAGAGTATCAAAACAGCGTTTCATATAAGAACGGGTTATTTGGCTATGACATGGTTTTGCGGTTTGTAGACGGCAAGAATGGAGATGATTTTGATATTGGCTGGAACAGCGGAGAAATCACTATTAATCCACATTTTGATGAGCTGATGGAATTATGGCTCGATAAAAATATTAAGGGCAGTATATCTACCAATGCTTCTGTGTTCAATAAAAAACTGGCATGGGTATTTCGGTACACTGAAACCGTTTTGGATGTTAGTTTAGATGCAGGAACTCAAGAAACATTCAAAAAAGTCAAAGGTGTCGATTATTTCTTTAGAGTTATAGAAAACCTTGAAAGATATGCTGATTTTGCGCACACAGTTAAGCTCAAATACGTTTGCTGTAAAGGAGTTAATGTTAATATCAATGATATGAATGGCTTTTTGGAAGTTGCGAAGAGATTATCCATAAAAGCCAAAGTTGATATCAGATTGTCGCATGACCATTCGCATTTACCGACAATTCCGCAGCTGACTGATGATGAGTTCGATTTTCTATGTGATTTCTACCAAAAGGCAGTTTCCATCGGATTCTGCGTTGATATTATGCGAGAATGCTTTCTTTCAACTGATTATCAAAGCTTGATAGAAAAAGTAGCCGGGGATACATAGATTGATTTTTGCCCAAAGTACATTGAGCGAACCGAATCTCAGAGTCAGACCAGACCTTGCATCCATAGACTCAGAGTACCAAAAATTTTCTTCTTCTCTTCAAATGAGTTTTATTACACATTTCATACCGACCGCAAGTAGAGCCGCTCCCAAGCCACAGCAGCGGTGTACTCCACGCTGACAGTTGCCATCACCACTCCCGCGCCTTGAAGCCCTGCGGTGTGTCGGCTATGGTGACGGAATCGCCGGACTGAACTAGCACGAATAGCCCGCAGTCATGGGCGTATTTGAGGGCATTCTGAGTAAACACGCCCGCTGCGATAGCTCCCAAAAGCTTCCGATTGTCGCCTTTTTTATCAAAGTATCCGCGTATGACCTCTATGCGCTTTATATGCTCATCGACATCTTTCATAGTCAGCTTTGTCTTTATTTCCACAGGTATCGCGTACTCGCCGTTTTCGATGAAGACATCAATCTCTGCTATCAGCTTTTTGTTCTCGTCTCGTATTGACTTGCGAACCGATTGCGAAGCGACATGGATGCCATATTCGTCGAACTTGTCCCACAGCACTCCCGAGAACATAGACTCAGCCAAGTCCCCGATGGAATTGCCAAGCCTGCCGATCTGCCTCTCCACTTCGTCGAATCTCTTTTGCGTCTGCTCATTTAGCTCATCCGCCCGATTTCGAGACTCGGCAACCTGTTTCTCGTATTCCATGCGAGACTCTTCCGCCCGCTTTTGAGACTCATCCATCCGTTGGCGGGTCTCCATGAGCGCAGCCCAAACCTTTTCAAACGTCAGGCCTTTTGCCGCTTCGGCAGCCTGCTCTGCTGTAATGATCCCTGTTGTGTTATTTTCCATGAGGTTATCCTCCCAGTACATTGACGACATTATATCAAAAGCGTGTTCGCATATCAATACACATTAAAGGCGAAAAATTAATGAAAAAATTACTAATTTGCGGCGGGGCCGGGTATATCGGATCGCACTGCGTCAGGGTTCTGCGCGGCGCGGGGTATGAGTGCGTCATCTATGACAACCTGTCCGAGGGGCACAGGGAGGCTGTCGAGGGGGTTGCGCTCGTGGAGGGTGAACTTGCCGACACTGCGCGGCTTTGTGAGACGATCAAGCGGTTTGAAATTGACAGCGTGATGCACTTTGCGGCGTTCGCTCTTGTTGGTGTGAGTATGCGTGAGCCTATATCTTACTATAAAAATAACATAGGCGGGACGATAAGTTTGCTGGAGGCTATGCGCGAAACCAACGTGAATCGCATCGTATTCTCATCAACATGCGCTACATACGGGGAGAATGTGCCTGTCCCGATAACAGAGACTGTTCCGCAGGAGCCGTGCAACCCATATGGCGAATCGAAACTGGCGGTTGAGAATTTGCTTCGCCGCTGCGACGGCGCCTATGGCATAAAGTCTGTGTCATTGCGGTATTTCAACGCAGCGGGCGCTATGCCGGACGGCAGCATCGGCGAAGACCACAGGATCGAGACGCACCTGATTCCGCTGGTGCTGCGGGAGGCGGCTTCGCAGTGGTCAGTGGTCAGTGGTCAGTGGTCAGAGATCGGGGATCGGGGAACAGGCGGAAACGGCGCGGTCAAAGTATTTGGGGTGGATTATCCTACGCGGGATGGGAGCTGCGTTCGGGATTATGTGCATGTGCTTGATTTGGCTTTGGCGCACTTGGCGGCGCTGAGGTATTTGGAAGGCGGCGGAGAGACGGATTTCTTTAATCTGGGTACGGGAAACGGCTCATCGGTGCTTGAGGTTATTGAGACTGCGCGAGAGGTGACGGGCATCGACATTGCGTATGAGATTGCCGACCGAAGGCCCGGCGACCCCGCTTCGCTTGTCGCTTCTGCGGAAAAGGCTAAAAGTGTTTTGGGCTGGGTTCCTGAGCGCAGTGATCTGCGAACTATAGTTTCCGACGCATGGGCATGGCACAAGTCGCACCCAAATGGGTACCGGCGCCTTAGCGACCGACAACGGTAGTAAATAACAAGATAGTATTTGTCGCTAAGGCACAATTGAGCGTTGAGAATTGAGAGTTAGGACGAGAGAACGCTATTCCCGTCTACTGACAACTGAGCGGCGGCATCCTTGACGCGCTGCAAAATTAAGGACTTATGGTTATGAAATATGATTTTTTGATCGTTGGGGCTGGGCTGTATGGCGCGACCTTTGCAAACAGGGCGCACAGCTTAGGGAAGCGCTGTCTGGTGGTCGACAGGCGCGGTCATGCCGGCGGGAACTGCTACAGCTATGAGGCGGAGGGGATACAAGTCCATAGGTACGGGCCTCATATATTTCATACTTCCGATAGGTCCGTTTGGGACTATGTGAATCAGTTTGCCGAGTTTAATAACTTCGTTTTATCGCCGATCGCGAACTATAACGGCGAAGTATATAATCTTCCGTTTAATATGAACACATTTTATCAAATATGGGGAGTTCAGACTCCGGCGCAGGCACAAGCGGAAATAGTCCGCCAAACCGCTCCATACAGTAACAGGGAACCAACAAATCTGGAGGAGCAGGCATTGTCGCTTGTCGGCGCGGACATTTATGAAAAACTCATCAAGGGTTATACGGAAAAGCAGTGGGGGCGGCCGTGCAATGAGCTTCCGGCATTTATAATCAAGCGTTTGCCCCTGCGCTACACTTTTGATAACAACTATTTTAACGACCGTTATCAGGGCATACCAACAGGCGGCTACACAAAACTGATAGAGTGGATGCTCGACGGCATAGATGTTGAACTCGGAATTGATTACCTGGCCGACCGCACACGCTTAGTCGGCGTGGCGCGTAAAATCGTCTATACCGGCCAAATCGACGAATATTTCGGGTATTGTCTCGGAAACCTGGAATACCGCAGTTTGAGTTTTGAGACAGAAATTCTCAACACGGGCAATCACCAGGGGGTCGCGGCAGTAAACTACACTGATCCGCAAACACCGTTTACGCGCTGTATCGAACATAAACACTTCGAGTTCGGCGGAGGCAATCCGGGAAAAACCGTAATTACCCGCGAATACCCCAAGCAATGGGAACCCGGCGCTGAAGCTTACTATCCGATAAACGACACCTCGAATAATGAACTGTACAGTCGGTACAAAGCAATGGCCAATGCTGAACCGGGGGTCATATTCGGCGGGCGGCTCGGGACATACCGCTATCTCGACATGGACAAGGTGATCGGCGAAGCGATTATGCGGTCTGAGGATGCAATGCATAATTCATAATGCATAATTAAGGAGACGAATTAGGAGACGAAATTAGAATGTTAACGGATGCGGTTTCAAAAAGTTCGAAATTTGCCATATATGGGGCTCAGGTGGTTGCTTATGGGGCTTATGTCGCTATTGACTGCTTGCTTGGGCGAAAGCCTGAATGTTTTATTGTAAGCGGCGCGGCGGGTAATCCGGATGAGATTGACGGTGTTGCGGTAGTTGCAGTCGATGATTGCGAATTTAAGCGGGAAAACGTCCTTATTCTCGTTGCGGTTACAGAGCTATTGCAGGATGAGATTTGCGCTGTGCTTGACAATAAAGGCTATCGCAACTATATACGGATCGGTGCGCATGAAGAGCATGAACTCATGAGCGCATACTTTAAGCGAATTGGGATGTTTCAGCCTCTGGAGCCTTCGGTGGGTAGTAAGGCTTGTGATTTTGCAGTGTATGAAGTACGGAATGATCGCGACAAACCTCTTGTAAGCGCACCGATGCTTAAAGCATGGGAACACCCGATACAGGCCGGCGCGGATGTTGCGGATATGCGGGTCGCTTCACTTCTTGACAACACGGGCCTGCATATATCCGCCAAAAACCGAATGTACAACGAAATGACGGCGACGTACTGGGTTTGGAAGAATACGTCGCATGCATGGAAAGGCATATGCCACTACCGAAGGCATCTTGTTATCAGCGGCACAGAGCCGGGGGACGGTGTCGTCGACGCGGTTTTGCTTCTGCCATACATTTGCTATCCGAACGCGCTGTCGCATTTCCAGCGCTTTGTCAGCATCGCTGTGAAAGATGCCATGCTGTCATCGCTTCAGGCGTTGAAGCCCGATAGATATAATGTATATTTATCGATCTTAAACGGTAGATACCATTACACCTGCAATATACTCGCCGCGCGGCGGGAGGTGTTCGACGCTTACTGTGAGTGGGTGTTTGAGATATTGGAGCACATGGAACGCTCGGCGGTCACAACGCCGGAGATTGTTAAGCCTCGCGCTCTGGCGTATACGGCAGAGGCGCTGACATCGCTGTATTTTCTCTCAAACTCGGATAATTTAAAAATCCGGCATGTAGAAAAAAAGATTTACACATGATGCGCTCTGCGGAGCGCAAGGGATTAGGGACCAGGGACCAGGGACCAGGGATTAGGCTCTTATTGCCGACAATCTGCGTAAAATGGCAAAAACTCCATAATTCTGCATTCTGCATTGCGGCTTGTCCGTATTAGGGATTAGTAGTCGTACTGCTTGATAGGAGGAGATTTTTTTGAGAATAGCAGTTATTGGTACGGGGTACGTCGGGTTGGTCACGGGCGTCTGTTTCGCAGAGATGGGGAATGACGTCTGGTGCGTAGACGTTGACGCCGACAAGATCGAAAAATTGAATACCGGAGTTATTCCGATGTATGAGCCGGGGCTTGAAGCTATGGTATCGGCAAACGCCGGAGCGGGCCGCCTTAAGTTCACAACATTGCTTCCAAAGGCGATCAAAGGCAGCGAGTTATGCTTTATCGCGGTCGGTACACCGATGGGCGAAGACGGCGGCGCGGATCTGCAGTATGTTCTGGCAGCCGCAAAGGAAATAGGCGGGTGTATTGACGAATACCTATGTGTTGTCAATAAGTCTACCGTTCCTGTAGGCACGGCGGAAAAAGTCCGCGAGGAAATACAGGCGGAGCTTAACAGACGCGGCGTTTTGGTAGAATTTGACGTTGCATCAAATCCTGAGTTTCTGAAAGAAGGCGCCGCAATAAGCGACTGCATGCGGCCCGATAGAGTTGTAATAGGCGTCCGCAGCGAACGCGCGTCGAAGTTGCTTAATGCAGTGTACGATCCGTATGTGCGTAATAATCGAAACATTATAATAATGGATATAGAGAGCGCGGAAATGACAAAATATGCCGCTAACGCTATGCTGGCGACAAAAATATCGTTTATGAACGAGATCGCGGGGGTCTGCGAGCGGGTGGGCGCCGATGTGAACAAAGTGCGAATCGGTATAGGCAGCGACAGCCGGATCGGTTACTCGTTCATATATCCGGGCTGCGGCTATGGAGGGAGTTGTTTCCCAAAAGATGTTGAGGCGCTTGTAAAGACGGCGGAGCAAAACGGTTTTGATATGAAACTGCTAAAATCGGTTGCGTATGTAAACGATCGGCAAAAGCATGTTATCGTAGATAAAGTCAAAGCAAGGTTTGACGGGGACCTGACAAACAGGAAATTTGCGATTTGGGGACTTGCATTTAAACCGGATACGGATGATATGCGTCAGTCGCCGGCAATAACAATAATAGGCGGCTTGACAGAAGCCGGGGCCATAGTATCCGCATACGACCCTGAAGCTGTAACCGAGGCAAAAAGCCGCTACCTAAAAGATGTCGACAGTATTGAATATTGCATCAGCAAGTATGACACGCTAAAAAACTCTGACGCGCTGATCCTCGTAACGGAATGGAAAGAGTTCCGCAGCCCCGACTTTTATGAGATCAAACAGAGATTGAGGACGCCGCTGATTTTTGACGGCAGGAATCAGTACGATGCCGATATGCTAGATAAAATCGGAATCGAATACCATCAAATAGGAGTGAAGCGATGAGCAGAGTACTTGTGACCGGCGGCGCCGGATTTATTGGCACGCACTTGTGCAAACGTCTGCTTGATGAAAGCAATGAGGTTATCTGCGTTGATAATTTGTTCACAGGGAGCAAAAGTAATATAGCAAAATTGCTTGACAGGCCAAACTTTGAGTTTATACGCCATGATATTGTCACTCCACTGTATGTCGAAGTTGATAAAATATACAATCTGGCCTGTCCTGCGAGTCCGGTTCACTATCAATACAATCCGATAAAAACAATTAAGACAAGTATCATCGGAACAATGAACATGCTAGGACTTGCCAAAAGGGTCCGGGCGCGGATACTGCAGGCAAGCACAAGTGAAGTATACGGCGACCCTGATACGAATCATCACCCGCAAAACGAATCATATTGGGGTAACGTGAACCCAATCGGTGTACGTTCGTGTTATGACGAGGGTAAACGCGCCGCCGAAACATTATGCTTTGATTATCACCGGCAGAGCAGCGTCGATATAAAAGTAATGCGAATATTTAATACCTATGGTCCTTATATGAGCGTAAACGACGGAAGGGTGGTTTCAACATTTATCGTTCAGGCGATAAAAGGGGATGATATAACTGTTTTCGGCGACGGCTTACAAACACGCAGTTTCTGTTATGTTGATGATTTGGTTGATGGAATGATCCGGCTGATGGAAAGCGATAAAAGCTTTATCGGGCCGTGTAATATGGGAAATCCGAATGAATTTACAATGCTTGAGCTTGCGGAAACGGTAATTAAGTTAACGGGCAGCAAATCTAAAGTCGCATTTAAACAGTTGCCGCAAGACGACCCAAAACAACGTAAGCCGGATATTTCGCTTGCGAAAGCCGCGCTTAACTGGGAACCTAAGATTTCCCTGGAAGAAGGCGCTGTTAAGACAATAGAGTATTTTAGGGACGTGATTTAGATGAACACAGCATTGATCTTCGCTGGAGGGACCGGAATGCGAATGAACACACGCGCAAAGCCTAAGCAATTCCTGGAGCTGCACGGAAAGCCGATAATTGTTTACACCTTGGAGCATTTTGAGACCCATCCGGAGATAGACAATATAGTCGTCGTTTGTCTGGAAGACTGGATACCTGAGCTAAAGCACCTGATTAAGCAGTATACTTTGGAAAAAGTCAACCGTGTGCTGCCGGGCGGCGACGGTGGTGACAAGTCTATATTCTATGGCTTGCAGGCGTTGAGTGATACGTGCGCGGAAAACGATATAGTTCTGATACACGACGGCGTTCGTCCGCTTATTAATGCTGAGTTGATTTCCAGAAACATTCGGCAAGTAAAAGACCACGGTAATGCTATCACCGTGGAATCGGCATCGGAGAGTGTTGTTCGTATTGACAATAGCGGAAGAATAGTGAGCGTACCTCCCCGAGGGGAAATGTGTTCTGCAAAAGCGCCGCAGTCATTTAGATACGGCGACATTATGGAGTTATATAAGCGGGCCCAGTGTGATGGGTTAAGGACCATCGACTCTGCGCATCTGTGCAGTATATACGGCGTAGAAATGTACGCGGTCGTTAGCACACCAAACAATATCAAAATCACGGCCCCCGCCGACTACTACATCTTCCGCGCGCTGTATGAGGCAATGGAAAACGAGCAGATTATCGGGATTTGAGTATGACAGTGACGGTTACTGTGACAAGTGCTCCCCACCCTCCGTGAGATGCCTGCCTCACCTCTCAAGAAAGAATCGCGAAAGCGGTTCTTTTTTCGTGAGCAGTGCCAAAAAACAGGTCGGCATCATGGTCAAAACAGAGAAAACTCTTTTGTAACAGCCTCTGCGTATCGCTCAACCGTGTGTATAACTGTTCCTTTATCCAACATAGCAGTTCCCTACACAGCGATTTCAAACTCAGAAAAATCTTTGTTTTTGATAACATAATATTTTGCTTTGAACATATCATCGATAGTTTCGCAGTCATTTTGATTCCTCCCTAATTATTTTTATCGCTTGTCTTATGTAAGATTGGTTTACCGGGTTATCTTTTTTGCTCAATTCACACCTCCGATTCTCCATGTGTACAGTATAACATGGCGTCACATATGACGTCAAACGATTCTTTTTTCGTTCTGTTGGACGCATTCGAGGCACATTATCATGAAAAACGACACACTAATACCTATAAATAATGCCGTGCCTAAACTCGGCGGAGCATATCTGTGAGGCCCTGGACAGCATTCTGGCGCAAACATGCGCGAAGAACGCTCTATACATAGAAGATTCCCTTTACCGCTATCGCAAAGGGAATTCGGAAGCCTCATCGTCGAGCGCCAAAACATATAAATTTGCTATGGACGGCATGAGGGGATTGTGGGATAAATCAACAAAAAGAGCGGCCATAAAATGACCACTCTCAAAACTGCAAACAAAAGGATTGAGGCGGGGCGACACTCCCGCATCTCCAAACAAGGGCGACGGCTGCCCGTTCCGTCCTCTCAATCCCTATAATGTTATTTTACGCTAGCTACTACATTATGTCAAGGGGAAAAGAC
>Ga0099364_10002241_pt1 | contig 30978 bp, 31 predicted proteins | sample TergutTh196P3_FD_73070 | JGI IMG/M metagenome (GOLD analysis project Ga0099364, IMG submission 73070) | Microcerotermes parvus P3 segment gut microbial communities from Pointe-Noire, Republic of the Congo - Th196 P3 | ecosystem: Host-associated > Arthropoda: Insects > Digestive system > Gut ... | reverse complement strand
TTTTTCATTTTGTGTTGTTTTCATTTTTACTCTCCTGATATATTTTTTATTTATAGTATATCAGAGGCTTTTTTCTTTTGCAAACTTCATTTTCAACGCTTTTTCAGGAATGCTTGTATAAGCCTTTCTGCTTGGCGATTGCGATTCCCTCGCGCTGACGCTCAAGCAAAATTTCACGCTCAAACGTGTTTATCGCTCCCAGCATCGTCAGCATCAGTTTGCCGTTAGGCGTTCCACTGTCAATCTTATCTTTAAGGCTGATTAATTTTATGCCGCGCTCGGTCAGGGTTTCGGTTATCTCTAAAAGGTCTTTAGTCGAACGTGCCAAACGTGAGAAGTCGTTTATGTAAACAGTATCTCCCGCGCGTACATAATCAAGCATCTGTTGCAGCAACGGACGTTTGGTATCCTTAGCCGATACTTTTTCAACATATATCTTGTAAAGCGGCAAATCTTTGAATGCCTCCAACTGACGCGCTTCGTTCTGCTCAATGCTCGACACCCGGACATAGCCTATTTTGGTTTTATCGTCAAGTTCCTCATTCGTTATCACTCTGCTCTCGGTTTTCATAAGTTTTCTCCGTTATGTATAATTTTGTAAGTATATTATATCATATTCTTTGTTTAAAGTCAAGATATTCTGCAATGAATGTTTATTAAATCAAAAATAATTTCAAACAAATAATAAAATGCGCGGTTTAAGTAAGTCGGCAAACTTTGTTTAGGCTATCCATTTCAGACCTCTTTCAATTCAAATCTATATATATTATCCATTTCAGACCTCTTTCAATTCAAATCTATATATATTATCCATTTCAGACCTCTTTCAATTCAAATCTATATATATTATACCACAAACATCAAATTTTTTCAAGCAGATTTTTCAGTCGGTTATTTCCAATAGCTGTGCTTTTTAAGCGCGCTCTCAATCTGCTGCGGCTGTATGCCGATGTATTTCTGCGTGACTGCCGGCGTGGAGTGCTGGAGGAGCTGCTGCACCAATACCACGTTGTAGTCGTTCTCTATATATATCTGCGTGGCGAAGAACTTCCGGAAGCTGTGCGTTGAGATACCCTCGTAACCCAAATAATCACATACCATCTGCAATTTATTCTGCACCGCCCGGACTTTGAACTTAAATATCTGCCCGTCAGGCGCGATGCCGTTTTCCAAGCAGTAGATTTTCAAATGCTGGTACGCTTCCGTCAGCACAGTAAAGAAGCGTTCCTTTTTCGTTTTCTGCTCTTTGATGTTCAATCTGTACCTGTCGCCGTCTTTCACGATATGAGATAAATGCAATTTCAAGACATCGGATATACGCAGCCCTATATTCGCTTCGACGACCAACGCCATCGCCATGTCTTTGTTCGGTCTGCATCCGGAGAAGCCTGTTTTCATTATATCAATAATATCGTGATACTGCTCGACGGTCAGCGTCAATGTTTTTTTATTCATGTTCAAAATTCCTTCAGCTCAATTATTTTTACTACTATTATACCATAAGTTTGCGTTAAAATCAAGAATAGTTTGCGTATTTCTATGAATATTTTGTAAACTCTGCATAAAAGCGAAAAAACAGTCTGCGTATAAAAGGCTTTATACGCAGACTGTTTTTTTGCATCTCTAGCGTTACCCTTTGTTAGAAAATACTTGACAAGATTTTTTTAATGTGCTATAATTTACGCATTGATTAAATTGCTAAAAGATTGGTGATTATGTACCAGATAATTAAGCGAATTGTTGACGTTATTTTAGCATTATTGGGAATAATAATGCTCTCTCCGGTATTTTTGATTTTAATTACGGCAATCAAAACTGACACTCAAGGTCCCGTATTTTTCAAACAAAAAAGAATCGGCATTTACAAGAGTAATTTTTATATGCTCAAATTCCGCACAATGAAAATTGATACGCCAAAAGATATGCCTACACACCTGCTCGAAAATCCCGATTAGTTTGGAAGATAGTGTAAAAAAACTTTGACTTGATTTTACGGAGAGATATAAAAACAAGGACTGGAAGCGGGGAAAATAAAAATGAAAAGAAGACACAAGCAGTTAAATTTTTTATTTGCCGACATAACGATTGTCGCGGGGGCATACTGGCTCGCGGCGTTTTTGCGGTATGAGGGCGCAATACCTGCTGAAGCGGCAGAACGATTAATGCTTGGCACTGCGATTTCAGTATTTGTCGGCGTTATTTTGAGTGTAATGTTCGGGTGTTATGACAGCTTATGGCAATACGCAGGATTCGAGACGATTTTCAGGCAGGGAATCGTGGCTGTTTTAAGCTCGTCGGTACTGCTCATAATAAAATATGCCCTGCTGAAAGAGATGTCCGGCTCTATCGCGGTGATATACGGGATATTGCTGTTCATGTTTACTTCCGCTATACGCACGCTTTCGCGCTTTGCCGCATGGTTTAAAGCTGCGCATTTATCAAAAGCAAAAGATGCCAAACGCGCGGTCATAATCGGCGCGGGGAATACCGGCGCAATGATTATAAAGAGAGCACGGGATGTCCAGCATGGCGAAAATTTTTATCCTGTCGCTGTTATTGATAAAGACGCGCAGAAAATAGGGCTGAAAATCTGCGGCGTGAAAGTTGTCGGAGACATTGGCTCAATCGAATGGGTGTGCAAGACGTACAGGGCAGAAGAAATAATCGTGGCGATACCTAACGCAGAACATGAAGATTTATATGATATTTACAGGCAGTGCATAAAGACTAACCTGCCGATTAAATCATTCCAGAATTTCATGGATATGAAAGAGCAGCTACAGAAAGATAAAATAGCTTTGAAACATATCACGATTGAGGACTTGCTGTTCCGCGACGTAGTTGAAAATGATATGAGCGCGGCACGGGATTTAATAAGCGGGCGTGTCATAATGGTTACGGGAGGCGCGGGAAGTATAGGCTCGGAGCTATGCAGACAAGCTCTTGCATTTGGTTGTGAGCAGCTTATAGTCTATGATTTTAATGAAAATGCGCTGTATGAGATTGACGAGGGTTTGAACGAGCAGTTTTCAAGTTTTGACAGAAGCAGGATAAAATTATGCCTCGGCTCTGTCCGCGATTCAGGCAGGTTGAGCGATGTCATTAAGAAATACAAGCCGTATGTAGTGTTTCACGCCGCCGCCCATAAGCACGTTCCGATGATGGAGCTTAACCCGTTTGAGGCGATTAAAAATAATGTTGCGGGGACAATAAACACGATAAACGCCTGCAATCAAAATAACGTAAAAAAATTTATATTGATATCGACGGATAAAGCGGTTCATTCTGTCAATATAATGGGCGCGTCAAAGCGCATTGCGGAGCTTATAGTCAAGAGCATGAACGGAAGGGGTACAGAACTCGCCGCAGTGCGTTTTGGGAACGTACTCGGCTCTAACGGCAGTGTTATACCGAAGTTAAAGCGTCAGATTGACGCGGGCGGTCCTGTGACAATTACGCATAAAGATATGATTCGTTATTTTATGACAATACCGGAAGCCGCGGGACTTGTCCTGACAGCGGGAGCGTTCGCGCAAGGCGGTGAAATATTCGTGCTTGACATGGGTCGCCCTGTGAAAATATATGATTTAATAACTGACCTGATTAGATTATCGGGATATGAGCCGGGAGTCGATATAAAAATAAAAGAGATAGGGCTTCGCCCGGGTGAAAAGCTGTATGAAGAATTATTCTGGGATGACGAAAGCATAGATAAAACAAAGCATAATAAAATATTTGTTCTTAAAGGCGATAATTTAGAGAATTTAAATGTCCGCCTTGACAATATAATTAAAATAGCAAACGAAGGGCAGGATGAGGATGCGCTTCGCGAAGCTGTTTTTGATTTAGTAAATTAATAATAAGGGAAAAACGCTGGAAGGCGTTTTTTGTATTCGGGAGATTTTATGCTGAAAATAAAGAAAAATAAAATTAAGAGAAGTTTTTACCCTTGGGCAATGGCTTCATTGGTTTGCATGATTGCTATATTCTGGTTTTCATCGCAGAGTGCGGACGAGTCAGGAGAATTGAGTGGTGCTGTTACGCGAATATTTGCGGTTGATTTGTTGGGGATAGTCTTTAGCGAAGTATTTATCGAGCTGTTAGAAGTAATTGTGCGTAAAGCGGCTCATTTTGTAATATATGCGATGTTGAGCTTTTGTACGGCTTATACAGTTCGGCAATTAACAGACAAGCGGCGATACATATTTTTGGTTTCTGTAAGTTGGTGTTCTTTTTATGCCATGACGGATGAGCTTCACCAGCATTTTGTACCGGGACGTGCCTGTATGTGGCAGGATTGGGTAATAGATACGGTAGGCACACTTTTAGGAGTCTGCGTAGCTTTTATAATTATGCGCTTGGTTGAAGCGCGGAAAAAAGATATATAGGATATCTTAATTAGGGAACAAACTAACTAACCAAGAATATTGCTCTGAAAAAGTGTATAAATAAGCATGGCCTCGCGCGCGGCTTGTTTGTTTGCTTGTTTTCCTTGTTTTTAAAATCTTGTTTTAAAAACAAACAAGACTTGTTTTACAAGTCTTGTTTTCAGGGGCTCAGAGTGCCCATTTTACCAAGGGTTTGAGAATGACTTGACTATACGGATTTGCAGACTTGACTATATTGATTTGCAGACTTGACTATATGCCTGATTTTTTTTAGTCGATTGTTTTTTCGGAGATATTGCCGATTTTACCGGCTTTTTCTCTGTTTTTTTATTAAATTCGAAAAAATTGAATTATCCCAAATGCAGAAACTCCCTAAAAAGACTCGACTATATTGATTTGCAGACTTGACTATATTGATTTGCAGACTTGACTATACGGATTTGCAGACTTGACTATACGGATTTGCAGACTCGACTGCATAAATTAGAATATGTTGTTACTGACTATGTTGTTAACAATATTTAGTTAATTGTTAATTTTAAAATAATAATATTGACAAATTTATAAATTATAATATTTTTTGAGGTGATGAAATTGGCGATTAAAAAAAATTTTTTGATAGAAAAGCAAAATGTATTAAATGAGATTCGAGCAAACAATATGAATTTGCAGGAGCTGCGGTTTTTCAGCATTTATTTGTCTAAAATAAACGCCCGTGATATTTCTACAAGGGTGGTGTCCTTTCCTGTCGCAGACTTTCAAAAAATCATGGATTTAGGGCGGCTCAATATTAATTACTTAATGGACGTAACAAATTCTTTGCTGTGCAAAGTGATAAATATCCCTGAAGAAACAGGGGGGTACAGGGGATTTCAGCTTTTTAAAAGATGTAAATTTTCCAAAAACGAACATGATGAATGGTCTGTTGAAATTGACGCGCATGATGAAGCCCTGCCTTTGATGTTTGATTTCAAAGACAGATATTTTACTTATGAATTATGGAACGCTCTGCAATTAAAAAGCGTAAACCAACTGCGAATGTATGAGCTTTTAAAGCAATACGAAAAGATAGGAGAGCGGATTATCTCTATCGTTGAACTGAAAGAATTGTTAGGCTTAGAAAAAAATGAATACCAGAGGTATAATAATTTTCGGGAACGTGTACTTAAGGCTTGTCAGGAAGCATTGGAAAAATACACGGATATAAAATTTACTTACGAACCGACAGGCGGCTTGGGACAAGGCGGCAAGGTTTTAAAACTTAAATTTATAATATCAAAAAATAATAATTATGTTGACCAGTTGTCACTCGCTGATTTTATAGATATTGGGAACACCCAGAATGACAAGTACGGCGACTTAAAAGAAGCGGAATTTATAAATGAGCGGTTAGAGTTTTTAGCCGGGGCTTGTGACAATGAGTTCAGCGAATACGAAATTCAAGTTTTATACAACTTGCTTATCCAGATTCTGCCTCATAAAACAGGTGGCACTTCTCAAGATTTTCAACTTAGGGCTTACGACCATTTAAAACACCGTTATGACGAATTAAAATGGCAAGCCGGGCGCAGAGAAATTAAAAGCCGCTTCGGTTATTTGAAAAAAATACTTGAGGCTGATATACTGCCTGAAAATTAAGTTATAATCACTGGCAACCTGAATAATTTGAAAAAGCATAGCTATTATATAAAATAATAAAACAGGAGTAAAAAAATGAGTAAGAAATTAAGTCATAAAGAACTTCGCCTTTTGCGGGACAAAAAGAATAACGGGCTTATCGCTATAGCGGCATCAATATTTTTTATTATAATAATGGCGGTTTTTCCGTTGTTTTTGTCGCATCTAAAATATATAAATATGACATATCATAAAGCGTATTTTTTATGGGCAGCAACAGGAATCGGGGCAGTATCAATGCTTTTACTGATACTCGCGCTAAAAAAAAGCCTGAGCATCGAAAATTATTATGCCGAAAATGAACCGGCAAGACTTTTTACCGTTGCTGAATGGGTGCTTCTCGCTTTTATCGTATGGACGTTTATAAGCGCGGCTATCTCGTCATGGCTGAACAATTTCGGCGATGTTGTCTGGCGCGGCTATGAAGACCGTTCCGAAGGATTTATAAGTTATTTATGCTACGCAATTAATTTTATAATAATCGCGCGGTTTTATAAGCCTCAGCGTCTGCATTTATTGCTGGTTGCCGGAAGCGCGGTATTGGTTTCGCTTTATGGTGTTATGCAGTTTTTAGGGCTTGATATTTTTAATCTGCTGCCCTACGACCATCCATCTTTCGTTGACGAGGCGGGGACACGGCTGTACGGTCCGATTTCCGCATATTTCCGTACAACGCTAGGCAACGTGAATATCGTGTCAGCTTACTGCTCGTTTATGATAATATTATTTACTGCACTGTTTGCGCTGTCACGCTCAAAATGGCAGTATCTGTATCTTGGCGCGGGCATTATGTCGTTTGCGCTGTCATTGGTCACAGGGAACAGCGGAGACGCGCATAAAGTTGCCGTATTCGGCGCAATGGTTCTGCTTATCCCCTACTGGCTCGCAGACCGTGAGAGGTTGGGCAGAATATTAATAATAATATCAGGTTGGTGCATTGTGTATGCGGGTCAAAGCGCGTATTTATCAGCATTAAAGAGAAACTCTGAAGCCGGAGAATATTTCGCGCCGTTTGACAAATCGTTTCTAGACGCGTATACGCATAAAAATATAACGCTTTTTATAATCCTTGCGGGTACTCTTCTGGCTGTTGGGCTATGCCTGATTCTTTTGCTCAAGGCATGGAATGTACGCATAATGAAAACCGCAGGCATAATTTTTCTGCTTGTATTGATTATCGGCGGCGTTATCGGCGTGGAAATCATAGGCGCACGTTTTTCGGACAATCCAAGTAATATTATCTGGCAGGCGCGCGAGATGATGCACGGCAGATTGGAAGACGATTTCGGGTCAGCCCGCGGCTGGATATGGAAACGCGCAGTTTCTGTTATTCCTGACAACCCTGTTTTGGGTACTGGTCCGGACACGTTTTATTACGCGCTCGGCGAAAAATTGCAGCTTGAGGCTATAGAGCGTTATAATGTTAAGTTTGACAAGGCTCACAATATATTTTTACAGATTACAGTATGCATGGGTATCCCCGCGCTTATCGCATTCTTGGTTTTCATCGGGAGCATATTCGTACCCGCAGTAAAGAATGCGTTTGAGCGACAGCTTCTATTGGCATTCGGCGCGGCGGCTTTGAGTTATACGATACAGAGCTTTTTCTGTGTGGAGGTACCGATTACTACGCCGCTGTTTTGGATTGCCCTAGGAGTGATGGCAGGCGAGGTCTGGATGTCTAAAATAGGATATGAGGAAATCCGTTTATAGTATATTTGACAGGACTCGAAAGTTTTAATGAATATTTAAATTTTTTTCAGCACATTGACTTTTTAACCGTTTTATGATATTATTATATATAAGTCAAAATCGGGTTAAAATAAAGACAAGAAATAAAAAGGGCGGTTATTATGAAAAAATTATTAGTATTAGTTTGTATATGTCTTATTATCGCGTTGCTTGCCGGTTCATGCGGGTCAGAGAGCAAGATTCCTGCGGGAAATATAAATAATTACGGATATGTTTTGCTTGACGGCAACGATATCTATTATACAAAAGTGATTATAACGGATTTAAGCTATTACAGCAATATTTATAAATATAACACGGCGAATAAATCAGAAACACTGGTTGCCGAAGTAGAAGTCGATTACTCGAATGAAATGAACGCTTATATGACGCTTTATAACGGCGAATTGTATTTTCTGCCGTATTTTCTGCACGATTCTATAAACGAAAGCTCCCCGAATATTTATAAAGTGAAACCGGACGGAAAGAATATCGTTCCGACGGCTCTTTTCGAAAAGGAAATAAGCTGTACATTCATGCAGATTAAAGGCGGCGTTTTATATTATTATGACGACATAGACGGCAAGTTGTACAGTATGAACCCGAACGGCACAAACAGGAAAGTTGTTTGCGAAGCGACGATGCTGAGCATTTCTATAGATGGAAACAAAGCATACTTCGCGGAAGACGAAATGCTCATGAGTGTGAGCCTGAAAGGCGGCGAACCTGTTGCTATATTTGATTTTTTAGAGCTTGATGAAGGATTTTTCCTAAAAGATATAGTTGCGGAAGGAAATTATATATATTATTCGGACGATGAATATATGCGTGTTGGCAGGATAGGCACGAACGGCAAAAATAACGAGATTATATATACGGCTGAATCGGAAGAATATGTCAACTTTTTTAACGTGAGTGGAGATACGGTTTTTATTATTGTTGAAAATTACGGAACGACCAAAGATTTTGCGATATTGTCTGTAAGCGCAAGAGGCGGCGAACCGCGGATAGTTGTCAGCGAAACTGAAAATTTAGGCGATATTCTGCCTGTGTCTATATGGGGGGATACGCTGTATTTAAACGGAATGCCGGTATACGACACGATACTGGACAGCGACTATGTGTGGTTTACCGTACGAAAGAGCGGGGGCAAACCGATACCGTTCAGACCGTTCAACGTTTACGATGAATTTTATGATGTTGATGAGGAGGAATGGGAAGATGAATACTCCGATGATTTGCATGAAGAAAACGAAGATTAATTTAACTATTGTTAATAAACCAATCGAAACTTAAAAAACAATTAAAAAAAAGCAAAAAAGGCTTGACTTTTGCTTAAAAATGTGGTAAACTATATTTATAACAAAATATAATTGTAAAAATAAAAAAATAGATGATTCGATTTTACTCGAGGAGGAATATATTATGAAAACAAGAAGAAATATATGTTTGATGCTGGCTGTATTTATGGTTGCCGCGATGTTTTCGTTCAGCGCACTGACAGTAAGCGCGAATGACGACGGGGAAAACCCTGCGGCTTCGCCCAGAAAGCCGGCTATGGTACTCGACTATGTGCAAGAAACTATTTGGATAAATCATGAGGACCCGCAGGGGAGGACGTTGACCGATGATTTAACTTTAAACGGAAATGTAGTCCTACTTTATGCTTTGAAAATTAAAGGCACTACGGACAATGATTTAGAAAAAGCGAAATGGTTGCCTACATACAGCGGAGCAATAAACGTGAGCAGATACGTTCCGAGGAGAGCAGGCAGTACCCCATATATTATAGCGTTCAGATGGTCTGACCAGATGCCGAAAAACGAGAATGTGACGACAGTTGAGCTTAAAGCGCGTCAGGCAATAATGAAAGGGGACGTTTGGTATGATACAGACAATCAATATATAATTGCTAAGGACAAAGGTTTCGAGGTAAGAATCGGCGACGATGTATGGTATGGCAATGATGGCACAGGCTGGGGGGAATTAATCGGTAACGATACCGGGTCAGATGACAGTATTCCAGATAAAGACCGTCCGCTGTGGTTGCCTATGAATTTTCTTCCGACAGGCGGCGTAGCCGTTGCGAGAAAATTGCCGATAGAAGAATATATAGGTCCGGACGGAACAGTTATAGAAGGGCAATTCGCTTCGTCGGAATTGAGAATCAAGCTGCCAAGACCATCAAAGGCGGTAGAGGCAAGCAAGATATCGATTATACCGAAAGGCGGCAGGGTTAGCGCGGCTTATTTCAAAGGCTTCAGCGACAAAATGGAAGTATTCCTAGGAGAAGTCGAAAACAACGGGCAGCGAACTGAAATATGGGAACCTGTAAAAAGAAACATGAGTATCACTGAGTTTGACCAACTATTCAAGGCGGACGGCAAAGCGGACGGTTCCGGCAAGGATACCAGCCGTTCTGACAAGTATAGCTTCAGGGTACGGAACAGGGCGAACAGAAATCAGCCTGCATCGCTTGAAACAGTGCTTGAGTTCGGCAAAGCAGTCTATGACGAAGCTCTTGCGGACAATAGTGCGAATGGTAATAATGGTCAGAATAACGAAACTTAAAGTACGCCAAAATAAAATAGTATATAGTTTTGGGTTTGTTATATGATTTTTAGTGGGTGATAGAAAAAGCAGTTGAAGGAATTAATCCAGAAACTGCTTTTTGCTTTTAACGGCGGCATTAATTAAATTTTTGTAAATAAAAATAAATTTTCCAAAAACCCCTTGACAAATAAAAAAGACGGGTGTAGAATATATATAAGACGAATGTAGAATATAATGGAGGAGATTTATGAGCAGGATAAAAAGACTGCCCGAAGCGGAATTTGAAATAATGAAAGTAATCTGGGGCAGTAACGTGCCGCAAATTTCAACGCTTCAAATAATAGCGGCATTGGGGGATGACAAACGGAAACCGCAGACAGTTTTAACGCTGTTAGTGCGTCTGATTGAACGGGGTTTTTTAAGCAGTGAAAAAATAGGCAAAGAAAGGCTGTACAGTCCGGTTGTTGACGAACAGGATTATTTACGGACTGAAACTGAATCTTTTATTGAAAAGTATCATCAAAATTCACTTTTAGGGTTAGTAAATACTTTATATAGGGGGAAAGATTTATCAGAAGCAGAAATTGAGGAGTTAAGAAAATTATTGAACGAAAGGACGTGATTTTAAAATGGAAAACTTGATAGTAGCGATTTTAACAAGCTCGCTGATGATGTCGGGGGTTATAATTGGGCTGATTTTGTTTAATAAGCTGTTTTCAGGTAAATATTCAGCTAAATGGCGTTATTATATATGGCTGATAGTGCTGATTGGCTTGATTATACCTTTCAGACCGAATATAACTCTGCCGTTTGAGCCTGTGCGTGTTTCTGTTACAAACACGGAACAGCCAATATTAAATAATTCTGCCGAACGCCACACCTACGAAAACAGCGGTTTACAGTTATCAATCACAGAGAGCGCGTTGGGTAGCGACACAAGGGCACTTTCAAAAGCTTCGGTTATATTTATAGTCTGGCTAACAGGCGTGGTATTTGCTGTTGCATTTAGAATTCGGTGCCACGGTAAATTTACAGGAATGGTCAACCGCTGGGCGGAAGATATAACTGACGGTAATCTGTTATTTTTATTGGAACAGGTAAAATCTGACCTGAATATAACGCGGAATGTTGGGCTGAAAAAGTGCTTGTTTATAACAAGCCCAATGCTTGCGGGTTTTATCAAGCCTGTAATTTTACTCCCTGACAGGCTTATTCATGAAGATGAACTGCTCTTGGTACTGAAGCATGAGCTTATACACTGCAAGCGCGGGGATTTATGGGTCAATCTGTTGGTAGTTGCCGCTACCGCTGTTCATTGGTTTAATCCATTTGTTTATATCATGGCATCGGCAGTGCGAAATGACTGCGAAGTATCGTGCGATGAAGCCGTACTCGGCGGTACAGGCATAGAGAACAGGCGAATATACGGCGAAACGATAATAGGGTTTATCGGAACAAAAAAGGCGGTGCGAACCGCATTAACAACAAACTTTTACGGAGGGAAGAATACCATGAAAAAGAGAATAATATCAATGATGAAAACAGGCAGGAAAAACAGAAGATTTGCGGTTTTATGCGCTGTTTTAGTATTAGCGTCAACTTTAATGTCCGGCTCTGTGCTTGCTGCCGGCAATAGTATAATACAGCCCGCGATAACGCCGGAACAATCGGCGCGGGCAATAGCTCTGGCAGAAGCGGGCGGCGGAGTAGTCATAGAATTTGAGCGCGATACTTTCAGGCATAACGGAGTGCGAGTAAGCGTCTATGAGATTAAAATTATTAACGGCACTTCTATGTATGATATAAAAATCGGCATTGCAGATTCTGTTATTTACAGTTCAAGAGTATCGGCGAGCAAAAAAGCGTTTGTTTTCCCGGCGAACCTGATAACACCTGAAAAAGCGGAAGAAATCGCTCTTGCGCGTGTTGGCGGCGGAGTTATTGACGAATGGGAGCTTGAGCTTAAAAAAGGCGTATGGATATATGAGGTTGAAGTTAAGTATAACAGGACAGAATATGATATAGAAATAAACGCGATGACGGGGGATATATTAAAATTTAAGATAGACGATTAACGTCGGGCGTTAATAAGAATTATTTTTAAATAGAAAAATTTTAACCCGCCCGTCGTACAATATCTTTTGCCATGTCAAGGTCGCTTTGCGAGATTGCCCTTCTGCCGCCTGTATAAACCAGAGTATTAAGCAGCGCGTAATCCCCCGGATTATCAGTGACATACCAGATTGCCGCCTGCGTAACGGCAAATGACGCGTTTTCTTGATTAAGCAAGTTTAATACTCTTACTAATCTGGGATTATTATTAATAACCGCCGCGCTGAAATTATCATTAGAGCCGGGAATAACCCTACGGATATTCATGCAGGCCGATGCAACGCTAACTCTGTTACTGCTTCCGGCGGAAATTGTCGTTGTTGTGGGCTGACGGACCGCCATATTCTGCACGCTTGCGCTTGCTGAAGCAAAATACGCGCCGAGGGGAATCGTAACCGTTAAACTCCGGTTTGAATTGTTCATAATATTTACAGTAGTATAGTCTATACTGTTACCCGTGATACTGACCGCAATCGTGCCGGAGTTAAGCAATTCAATGTAATCCCCGACAAAGAGATTTTTTATATTTGTCTCGTCTTTGTGCCCGGGGTAATCGGCTAAGAAATCGTTAATCATTCTATCGGTAGCATTATTAGGATTATTAAGAATATGCGCGGATATAGTACTGTTGTTCCGCATCTCTGCGATATTTGTACTGGCGAGCTTTACAAATTCAGCCGCTAATGGTTCATCTCTCCAGTAATTAACAAAAGCCAGTAATTCTCTTATATTCTTTGCCGATTCAAACGCAGACTTTGCATTTTCTATTATTATCTCATCAATTTTTACTGCGGCAAGTTCAACAAATTCAGATGCTAAAGATTCGTCGCTCCAATTTCGGATAAACATTTGCAGTCCGGTAATATCAGATGCAGAGTCCAATTCAGACTTGGCTTGGGCAATCAGCATATTTCTGTATAGTTGCTTTGCTTCGTCTGCGCGTTCGCTGTCCGGAAAGTAAGTATAATACAAACGCATGTAGTCAATATCGTCGAGAGCGTCCTGCCAGAAAGATTCGTCGATTACAGACAGCATACCAAGGCTTTCAAGAAAGTCGCCGAAATCATCGAATTTTGCGTAAAAATCCCTGTATTCTTCCGGGCTGAAATTATTTTTATTATTATACTCGTCTATAACGGCAGTATAATTAATATAAACCTGCATTTCTTCAACACGCTGTCTGCCGTCGCGGTATTCCTGCTCGGCTAATCTTTCGAAAATATCTTTGGCTTCATCGTAAAGATTGTCTTGAAAAAACTGCTCGGCTCTCTCGTACAGTACTTTTTTATTTATTTCCTCCCGTGCGTATTCTGCAATTTCAAAAGAATCTTCAAAATTTAAATCCTGTAAGATTTCCAACGCTTCTTCATATTTCTGCTCTGCGAGTAATTCCAGAGCTTTATCATAAGCTCTTTGATTTGAGGTGCACCCCGCGATAAAAACAACCGATATAATCAGCAATAATAAAATAATAAATTTTTTCATGTTGCTTTTCCTTTTTTTATTTAGCAATTTCTTTTATTTTCTATTATACAGAATCACTTTTGCACTTTTATGTACAGAATTATTGTAAATTGTAAACAATATTATTTTATTATGTACGTATATAAGCGCAGGTTTTTTTGTATAACTTTTTAACTAAACGACTATCAGCTAAAGCTGATAAGTTTGGAATTTCGGCGGACTAAACTGCCGACTGAAAGAGAATGTGCCTGAAAGGCGGTGGTTTCAACCACACAGCCGCTAAAGCGGTCGCATACGGCTAGGCTAAAGCCCTGTCATGGAAAATGAAATTGACAGGCAGGAAAAAAGATGATATAATAAAATTATCAAAATGTTAAGAAAGGCGGAAAATACACATTATTACTGGCAAAACAGGACATTGATTTTTAAAAAAGCAATTAATTCGCGTTCCGGCTACCGGTTATACTGAAAAGAAAAAATAGTGTATGTTATGCCAAATCTTGTAACAGCTATGCAAATAGCGGAAGGACAACATAGGACAAAAAATTCTCCTTGAGATATAATGATATAGGTTTCGCAAGCCAATATCAAACACAAGTCTAGCTAAGAATTGTCGTGTTTTTTGGCAAGCTTGATACCCTCTGCCTGCCGCTACTTGATGTCCATACGTTCCGTTTCCGCCACATAAGATAAATCTGCAAGACTATATCAGCGATAAATGTCCCGGTGAAATCTCTGTTGTTTACAGTTGTATCAAGTAGCGGCAGGTCAAGCACTTCTATGTGTGCTTTAATCTCTTTGGTTATCATGCGCCATTGCTCCGTAATATCATTGTAATTCCTACCTAAACGGTCATGCTTTTATGATGAGCGTATCGCCTTCGCGCAACGCCCGGATTAATACTTGATATTCAGCGCGGTTAAAATCTCCCTGCCGCTTGCCTTATCAACGAATATAAAGCGTTCATCAACTCCAGCGGCAGTCAACGCTTCAATTTGCCGTCCCTCGTTTTGCTCATCTGTACTGACTCTTGCATATACGAATATTTTATGTATACTTTTCCCCATAAAAAAATCCTCTTGTTTTTTAATTTATTGTATCAAAACTATTCGCAAAAATCAATGCAAATAAATGAACGTCCGTAAAATTAACTTAAAACTTTACGGACGCATCAAATGGCGATTTTATCATCTGCACATTACTGTTTGGCAAGGTTTTACAACTTTATGGACTGCGTTTGTTATATAGCCGCCTAAAGTTTCTTCATGTTGGCGATAAATTTCTCGCTTTGTCAGTTAATCATAATTACACGATTATTTGTTATGAAATATTTTGAGTAGAGTTTTTTTGTTTGCCCCGATTGCTCTCTTATTATATCTTACAATCTTAATTTTCATTATTTTTATTAACTGTTTCATAGTCAATACGTTTCAACTGATTATTAAAAAAGATTTTTATTTGAACAGTAGCTTGTGTAAATAATTCTGCTTTTAATAAATATAGTAGAAAAATGTATATACATAACGAAATAATCGCAGATATCGAAAAGAAAAGAAATAGCGTAAGTCTATTTCGGAATATTTCTAATAAAAAAAACGAGGAAACCATTCCCAATGTTGCTGTAAAATATTTGAAAATATTCTTTAAAAGCCCAAATCCACCAAAAGCTCCGCATTTTAAACGAAATTGAATAATAGAAACAATAAAATATATAAACGAAGCAATAGAGGTTGCTAATACTAACCCTGCTGCTTGCATATGTCTGATAAGAAGCAAGTTAAATAAAATATTCGATGCGAACATTATAATTGCAGCGATTTGCGGGGTTATAGTATCCTGTATACTATAAAATAAATTGTTTATCAAACTTGAAACACCTGTAAAAATTAACGATATAATAGCGAAAGCAAAAAGGTTCGCCGTTAATGCAGTTTCATTTGCTGTGAAAACGCCACGTTCATAGACGATTCTGGTTATTTCTTCGGCGTAATATATGCTTATTGCGATTACAGGGAACAGAACCATGAATAAAAATGAAATTGTTTTATTTACAGTTGTTTTTAAAAGTGCAAACTCTTTTTGCGCAGCATATTTAGATAACAACGGAAAAATGACCATAATAACAGAGGCTGTTATTATGCTGTCAGGCAGACTGCGTAATTTTGAAGCATACATTATTAGAGATATGCTTCCCTCAGAAAGTCCTGAAGCTAGAACTTTATCTATAATGATGTTTATTTCCCACACTGCGACACTTATATATACGGGGAAGCTCAATTTAAGAACTTCTTTTAATTCGTTATTCGTGAAGTTTATTATATATTTGAATTTAAATGTCTTCCGAGCATATAGTACAAGAATAAGCACTTGCGTAAATAAAAATAATATATAACCTATGACTAGGGCATATATTCCGATTTTATCTGAAAATAAAACAATAGAAACAACAGTAAATATACTGAATGGAAAATTTGCTACAACTGTTATGGAAAATTTGCCATGGATTTGCATAATAAACGTCATAAAGTTGGATATATTTATAGCAATAGTAAAAATGAATGTTATTCTGATTATATTTATTGTCAATTTAAATGTATCAATATCAAAATCAGGGGCAAAAATTCGTACTAATAGCGGCGCGGTAATTATTCCGAAAATTGATATAAGCACATAAAACAACGAAGTGATACATAATATATTGCTTGTGAATGCATCTGCGACATCTTTGGATTCATGAATCCGCTTGTTGTTATACATTGGTACGATAACAGTCGCAAATCCCGTGGAAATAAGGGCAGTTGATAGTCCTAAAATAAGAATAGCCATATTATATGCATCAGTCTGGTATGTTGCACCGTAATATGCGGCTACTATCATTTCGCGTATAAAGCCTAATAATTTTATAATAATTAGCAACACCGTTACCATCGATATTGCTCTTGTTGTTTTATTCATGTTTCATTTATCCTTTGAACCTGAAGGTGATTCATTTTGGCACATATGCATACATTTTTTGCCATCTTTCTTCGATTATATAATTTGGATTACTATCTAAGATTAATCCACGTAATATTTGCGGGTCATCTGGAAGGTGATAAGTGCAGATTGCAATTTTCGGAGCAAATTCTTTGAGTATATTTTTTGCTCCCATAATCATATATCGTTCAGCCCCTTCTATGTCAGCCTTAATAAAATCTACCCGTGGTAAATTATTTTTTTCAACAAAAGTATCTAAGTCTATCGTCTGAACTTTTACTTTTTTTGACTTTTTCAAGGGCATGATAAAAGATGAACCCATGATGCTATCTGTATCTTCATCAAAGTTCAGTTCACCTGCTTTGTCGGCAAGCGCATATTTGCAGAGCGTTATGTTTGGATTCCATTCGATAGTCTTCGAAAGAAAATTATTAATAATGCGGGGTATCGGTTCAAATGCATATGATTTACACTCTCTAACCCCTGCCAAAGCAGAAAATGCTCCTATGTTAGCACCGGCATCAATTACTATATCATCTTTTTCTAATCGGACTGCTTTATATTCATATAAGCCTTCAAGCCAAAAAAGCGTATGTGAATATATTGCGTATAATTTATCTATGTCTATATTATTCAGTAAATAAGCTAAAATGCTATCAATTATCATGTGCATATAATTCTCGTATTCTCTGTCATTTGCGGGAAGTGGCAAATTAATATCATTTAGTATTATTTTACCATCTTTTATGAGTTTATTTATTGCGGTTTCAGTGACAGATTTGAGTTTATGTCGAATAATTATGCCCGGCAAATATTTGTTTATCTGGGCTAATAATAATTTGTTTTTAAGATAATCTCTGTACCATGATAAGTAAAAGTTGGGCTCTAATAATACATTAGTATTATCAAGAATTTTTAAACATGACTGCAAATTTTTAACTTCGCTTATTAATTTGCCTGATTTTCTAAATTCAATACTTTTGTTTATTTTTAGTAAAAAATCCATAAATATTATACCTATTCTTAGTATTAATTTCTAATTAAATAACATTTTACTTTTTTTCCGATTGCTAAGTAATTGTAAAAATTTATATAGATTTATATTAATTTTTATCGCAGCTATTTTAATTTTTTCGTTTCTTGTAAAAACACCACTTTTTAATATGAATATGCAATTTTCTCGCAGTAGTGTTATTATTTGTTTATATTCAGGTATCTTCGTATAAGCAGTGCTAAAAACAAGTTGTGTTAATACGTTTAAATTTGCCTTTAACAATCCGGCGTTACCGAGTTCTATGATATTTTGATAATTATTTTGGAGTGCTATTAATATTTTTTCCGCTGAATCTATATGTGCCATGATTTTTAAATTGTATCCACAGTGCATAATACTTCCTTTTCTTTGCCGGTAGTAATATTTAGGGACATTAACGCTGACAACACGGTTTGTTTGGGTTAGTATTTTAAATGAGATTATAGCATCTTCACTGTATAAAACACCAATTGGAAACTGTATCGCATCAAAAAGAGCTTTTTTGTATAATTTTCCTGACGCGGACCACGATATATGCTTGTTTAATAGCATTTGTTTTATTGCTTGTACGCTGTTAAATATCAAAATTTGGTTATCGTAATCTGAGGATATATTTGAATTAATATATGAAGTATAAAAATTACAACAAGACATATCAGCATTATTACTGCTAAGAATCTTATATAATACCTCAATCATATCATGCTCAACCCAGTCATCACTATCAATTAAACATATATAATCTCCCGTAGCAATATTAATACCGACGTTTCTTGCATCTGACACTCCTCCGTTTAATTTATGTATCACTTTAATCCTGTTGTCTTTTAAAGCGTATTCATCACAAATATATCCGCAATTATCCGGGGAGCCATCGTTTACAAGTATTATTTCAAGATTAGTGTAAGTCTGCGTAATTATGCTGTCAATACATTGACAAAGATATGGCTCTGCTTTATACACAGGGACTATTACGCTTATCTTAATATATTTGATATTCATAAATGAACCTTTCATTTAATTGTATAAAATATTATTTTTCATCAAGTCATTAAATGACTGCAAAAATTTATATAACTTTACATTTATCTTCAATGAAATTACTTTTATTTTTTCGCTCCTACTAAAAACATTATTTTTTACCATAAATATATAATTATTTCTGATCTTTGACAACAGATTTTTATATTCAGGAAGCTGTTTGTAATTTACAGTGCCTATCATAGTACATAACACTATTAGAACCGCTTTTAATAGTCCTGCATTACCAAATTCAACGATATTTGGATAATTCTCTTCTATAATACTTAGATTTCTTTCTGCTGCTTCTATTAAATCCAACATTTTTGGAGTATAATTTCTATGGACAATACTACTCTTCCTTTGCCTATAATAATATTTTACAACATTGCATACAACAATTTTATTTGTTTTCAAAAGAATATCTAACATTATAAATATATCCTCGTAATGTTTGCTTTTCGGTAATCTCAAGTAATTAAATATATTTTTTTTATATAACTTCCCCCAAAAGAAAGTATGTATCCTTTTATTAAAAAAGATTTCTTTTACTGCTTCTTGTTTTTCAAATAATATAATTTCATTATAATTATTTAACACCATGGTCGAATTCATATAAGCTAGATAATAATTACAACAGGATATATCAGCTTTATTATTTTCCAAATTATCATATAAAAATTCAACCATATCAAGTTCAATCCAGTCATCGCTGTCTATAAAAGTTAAGTATTCGCCTGAAGCAATATCAATGCCAATATTTCGAGCGTCGGATAATCCGCCGTTTTCTTTATGTATAACAATAATCCTATCATCTTTTTTTGCATACTCATCACAAATGAAGCCGCAGGCATCCGGCGAACCGTCATCTACAAGTATGATTTCCAGATTATTATATGTTTGCGCGATTATACTGTCAAGACATTGGCGCAGATATAGTTCTACTTTATATACTGGAACTATTACGCTTATTTTAGGCGTTTCGTTCATGTTCTTTCACTTATCCTGATATTTAATTTTTTTAAAATATTATTTATGCCACTATTTCTAAGAGTAAAAATTGCCGTTATAATATATAAAATGCTCCCCGAAATCTTGCCGTATTTTCTTCTGTATTCAGAAATTACTGCTTTTTCTTGCTTTTCCGCAATAGTCAGCCATGAGCCGGAAAAATGGTGTATTGCATATGTATTTTCTGTTATATATATGCTTCTGGTCATTACATCTATCGGGCAAAAATATTCTGTGGGATAAACTGTAACAGCGTTTTTAGTTTGCTGTTTATTGTTTATTTTAAAGTTCTCTTGCCTCATGATTTTAGTATTATATACGGGACACGAAATCATATTAATTGTGCCGTTTTTGTTTATAAAAGATATATTGTTATATATATCGAGCATTTTTTTTACTATAGAAAAATTTTTCTCTGCTCCAAATCCTAAACCGGTATTTATTAGTCTCTTAGTTTCAAATCCGATAAACATGCTTCCGTTTAAAAGGTCATCTATGGGTTTTATCAGCTCGACATCTGTATCTAAATACACACCGCCCTCAGCATATACCGCATATAATCTGGTAACATCAGACACAAATGCCCATTTCTTATTTTTATATGCTTGTTTTGTATATTCGTTATAATTAATATCAAAATTGCTTTCATTCCACTGTTTTATTTCGTAATCTGGACAATATTTTTTCCAACTTTCTATACATTTTATAGCAAGTGGGGGGAGCGGATTATTCCCGAACCAGCAATAATGTATTATCTTGGGTATATAATTCATAAATTTTCAACATTTCGTTCATTACATTACTTAAATTAAATTTGTTTACAGCCTTTTTGTTATATTCGCCCATTTTATAACGCAAATCATCATTTTCTAAAAATTTCTTAACAGCATCAATATATTCATCTATCTTATTAACTTTGCACGGAAAACCACCTTTATCATGTTCAATCAAATCAATATTTCCTCGAATCCGTGATACAACGCATGGCAGTCCTGCCGCCATCGCTTCCATTAGCGCGACCGGCAAGCCTTCCTGTAATGATGGAAACAGAAAAATGTCAGACATGTGTAATAAATCAACCGTATCTGTTCTGAATCCTAAGAAAATAACTCGGTTTTCAACTTTTAATTTTATACACATCTTTTCCAGATAATTTTTTAGGTCGCCTTGACCGCAAATGACATAATATAAGTTATCTGATTTCATTCTGCTTATAGCTCTTATCGCAACTTGATGATTCTTTCTTTTGCGTAATTCGCCGACTGAAATAATAACATTTGCATCCAATGGTATGCCTAATTCATTTCGTTTGGTATTCCTGTCAATAATCGGTTTTGAAAATTTGTCTGTATCAAGACCAACACCGGGAACATAATATAAATTTTTGGCTTTCATTTTTAAAGCAGCTATTTGGTAATCTTCTTGATTCATCGTGGTAAGAGCATCTGTATGTTTAGAAAGCCATTTTTCCACCGGATAGTACAACAACCAATTTATTAATGGTGCCCCTTTGTAATAATAGAAACCGTGAGCGGTGTATATCATTTTTGTGCCTGATTTTCTGAATTTTTTTCCACACAATCTTGCCAAAACCCCTCCCATAGGAGTATGCCCATGTATTATATCATATTTTTCTTGTTCCATAATAGCTTTCAGTTGACGATATGCGCTTATATTCTTCCATTTAAACGGTGAGCCTTGAATTGAGATATTGTATATTTTATCACAATAAGGAATATCAGCATCTTCCCGTGCGGCGACATGTACTTCCCATCCTTGCTCTTGAAACCATTTTAAATAGGGTAAGTGAAATAATTTTATATGTAATTTTATTGTATTGGCAACAAACAAACATTTTCGGCGTACCGTTTGTTGCTCAGATTCATTAATAATTTTATTCATATACAGCTTCCGTCTTTAATTAATAACTTGTTTTACTTTCTGCCTTTCCAAAAAATACAACAACAATAGTCTTAATAATAATTTTAATATCAAGAAAAACACTTCTATTTTCAATATAATATAATTCCATATCGATTCTCTCTTTATATGCGGTGCAACTGCGACTGTTCACCTGCCAGTAACCTGTCAAACCTGGCACAACACTTAGCAATAACTCTCTATCTTTACCGTATAATGCTGTTTCTTCCTGCAATACCGGTCGTGGTCCAACGAAACTCATCTTCCCTAAAAGGATATTAAAAAACTGGGGTAATTCATCAAGGTTTGTTCTACGCAAAAACTTGCCTATCCTTGTGATTCGGGGATCGTTATCAAGTTTATAGTTTCTTTTAAATTCTTCCATCTGTTCGGAGGTGAATATTTCATCAAGCGGCTTATTGGTACATATCATACTCCTAAATTTATATACATAAAATTGTTGACCATGTAAACCGACTCTTTTGTGTTTATATATAGCCGCTCCTTTTGAATCTGACTTGATTAAAACACCAATGAGAATCATCAACGGTAAGTTCAATACGATTGCGAACAAAGCCATTATAAAATCAAGTGTTCTTTTTAAGACATCAAATACTTGGTTCGGATACAACCTTCGCTCTTTATATCTTTTGTAAGGTTTTGAAAATTCTAGCAAATTTTTTTTATAATTGTTATGCATACTTCCCTCCATTTAAAATTTATTTTATAATTCTATGTTCTTATATCCGATTTTTGTCATCCAAACTTCACTTGCCATAATGCCGAGTGCAATCCAAAATAATGGTGCTATTATAGGTCCTTCTATAGAGAAAAAACTCTGTATCATATAACTTAACGCAGCCGCGCCGAATGCAAATAAAATCGGCCGCTCAAACGCTCGTTTAATTGCGGGAATGAATATACTACCCAAGAAGATTATATATGCAAGAAGTGCAGGTACACCCATACCCACAGCAATTTGCAAAAAAATATTATGAGCTTTATCATGCATGAGAAGATATTTTTCAGCGGATTCAGCTTGCCGCTCTACACCTAAAGCATGATAGAAAGTATCCGGTCCAGTTCCAAAAATTAGATTTTCAGGAATGACTTCAACTGCGTTTCGCCATATCCAAACACGATAAGTTCCAAAATCATCGTCAAATCTGCCGTTTATCATTTCGCGCGCCTGCCAAACAATATTATTAGAATTATCAGGTAATCGAGAGCCTATTATTTCAATCCCTATTAAGCCGCTTATAAATATGACTGATAAAAGGGTTATCCCTGCTATTTTCATAGGTTTTTCAGCCCATTTTTTCAATAACAAGAGTAGTGCAAGTCCAACAGCAAGTAATATAGCAGCAATGATTGAGAGTATAACTATATTTTTATCTGTATATACGCTTAATAACTGCCCGTCATACTTCGAAAATAGCACTCCTGCTTCATATTGCCGTTTCAGCACAGACATATATGCACTATGAGCTGTATATATAATGCACCAACTCGACAGTACGATTAATATTCGCCCTAATCGCTCACGGCTTGAAAACCAGTATGGGATAAGTAAAATCATTGAACCGAGTATTGCAACTTTATGGGCATCCCCGCTAAATCCTGTAGCAAGCGATAAAGCAAACGAACACAAGCAAGCGCAAAGATAAAGATATTGACATTTAGAACGTGAAATTGTGAAAAGTGCGGCAAACAGTAGGATTACAAATGAGCAATATGATGACACCAAGTTGACATGCCCCAATGTAGTGCGGAAATTAGTAGATAATGGTCCTCCATGGGGAGTCAATTTAAAAATATCAAGTCCAAAAAACTGAAACACGCTAATAAGCGAAACTAAAATTACGCTAACCCCAAGCAATTGCAGATGCAGATGCTTAATTTTGTAGAACCGCGCTATAATTATAAAGGAAGCGGCATAGCATAAAAAAGTTATGAATCCTTCATATCGACCACTTGCACCGAACCAAACGCTTGTACTCCCGAAACCGGTTTTTGCCCATTCCGAATTAAACAATGCTGATAAGACTGCGCTTGTAAGCGTCCATACGATAAAAGCTAAGAGTGCCCATTCTGCGATTGTAATTTTTCTCTTCGCTTCATTTTCCAAATAATAACTTTCCACTTTGAACTTTTCTTTTACGCAAGTAATCATAAAAATGATTGCCGCAGCAACAATACCCGCAGTTATCCAGAAGAACAAAGCTTTTTTATAAGTCATTCCACCATAGCCTCCCGAACCTATGAAAAGTGGGTAGAACGCTGTGATTGTGATAAAAAAGGCTGCTGCTATATTAGCAATCATTTCGTTGATAATTACATTATTTTTTTTATCCAGCAGAAATTGCCGTTCTTTATAATCTAATTTTTCCATAATATTTCCTTATTCTGCTTTCTTTTCAGCTTTTTATTAGCCCTGACATAAGTTTTGCTGAACAGCGTCATCGAGTACACATGATGGTCTATAGAAATATAGTCAATTTTGTCTTTTATTTTAATACGTAGCAGATAAAGCACAAGCGTAATATCAAGCGACCCGTAAAACAACAGCACAAAAAGCGGTAGTACATACATTATTCCGCCCGCGCTCCGAAAACTTAAAAAACATAACGGCAAATACAGCAAACCAAATGGCACAAGATTAATCATAATGACCTGCCATACTTTCAACGCCTCTTTACACTCGCATATCGGCACAGCCTTGCTTTTTAATATTTTTAGTTTTATACTGTGATGTTTATCTTTGCAAAATATTATCGTCAATATCAGCTTTATCCCTAAATATGTTAATATAAACGTAATTATATAAGTGAATATAGCAAGAACAGTAGCTATTTCACGGTTGAATAATTGCCCGAAAGCTCCGAACATACCATTGGCGAAATTAGCAATACTATCAGCTATTTGCGTGAAAGCTGCGAGGAATGAATTACTAAACGGTGCGAGCAAATCTACCGCATTTATTTCGCCGATTCCCAAATCAAATATAAGCCATATTATAGCAAAAGCAGTTCCGAACGTGAAAACAAACATCAAACTTCCCCATATCAAAGCTACTATCGAACTTTTAGGTACTTTCTCATGCACGGCGTAACCACGTTCACGCAAATCATGTTTAATCATAAATTATACCTTTCTCTAATTTTTATTTTGTGAGTCTATATTAACACTATGCGAGAGAAAAATAAACCACTTATTCATTAACGGTCAAAAATCGAATACGAGCGGTAAAATAAATATACATTTGTGCTGTGAACCGTAGGGGCGAACTGTGTTCACCCTCTACGGTTTCATGACAACTTTTTTAAGATGAAAAATTAATTCTTAACTTCTGCAAGGAGCTCCATGTTCTCTAAAATATCTATGTGCGATATCATTGGGACAAGAACTATGACAACTTAAAAAAGTTACTGTGCAGATATGGCAATAAACCCAAGTACAAGTACTCATTGTTACTACTGTATACTCTTCTTCTTCAATCTCAACCAATATGAAATCTTCCACAGCACATATCCCAGTGTAGCATTCATCGGTTTCGTATTCATCTTCTGCAGCAAGTGCTCCAAGAGTCATCGGTGCCAATACAAGCATAAATGCTAAAAATAAAAACATCGCTTTGCTAAAGATTTTCTTTTTAATTGCTTTCATTTTAAAAATTCCTCCGTTTAAAATTTTTATTTTTTTCTCACTTAAAAACCGCATGCTTAAATTGCTTTTAAGTAAATTTATATAACTTCCCGCCAATTTTGCGATTGATGATCAGGCAATCAAACCAACGAGGAATAAGTTATTCTCTCATACATAATAAAAATCCCGTATTACTGTCCTCTATTACCAGTCGGTAGCGGAACTAAAACGAACATTAATGCGAATATTTGAATGTGCTGCAGAATCACAAATAAAATCATTTTCATTTATTCCATATATTCTAAGCATATGAATATAACTTATATCGTCCCACTTTATATATTCATTCCAATAATCAAGTATTTCCGTAACTTCCCTTGCACTCGCACTCTTAGTAAATATATAGAAATCTCCTCTACCTAAACCTAAAAGACCATAATAGGCTCTCATTTTACGATCAACAAAAGTACCTCCCGGCATATTTTTCATCAATTTTTCAAAAACAGATTTTTCAATAACTCTTGGAAGCCTTGTCAAGACTCCTCTTGATATTTCAATGTAGTCTTCAACAATTGCTATGTTTGAGTCTATTCCATGCGTATTAAAAGTGTTTCTATTTGCAAAATTTATAAAACTCATTAGCCCAAAAAAGAGAATAATTATTACAATTGTCGATATTATTTGTTGATTTACTTGCATTTTTTTCATGTTTTTTTTGTAATTTATTGGTTTATTAACCAATATTTTTATAGGATCTATGAAAATATCTTTTTTAAAATATTCTCTATTCATAAATTATACCTCTTTCTTTAGAAGCTTTTTCTTTGCCGTTACCAAAGAAAGCATATATAAACATAACGTAACGGTTATAACAGTCACTTCAATATTTCTATTAAAATAATTTAATAGAAAAGTTATAATTAAAAAAAATATTATACTTATTCGAACTACTATTTTCGAACGATATCTCACGTTTTTTTTTACTGGATGATTTATATTTATCACAGGCTTTGAGATAAATATAAATCCGCTAAAAATTACTGTTAAAATTATATTAACTATAAATTTATCCATCATCAATATAATAAGAGCATTTCCAATAACTATACCAATTACCATTGTAAGAAGGCACTTTAATGGCGTTTTTGCGTGATAGCCACCTCCGAACACTTGAAACAGCCCGAATATAAAAGCCATTATCGCGGTTTCGTATAATTTGCCGAACATATATGCCAGCGAAAATATGATAGTTAAATCTATAATATAATAATATAAAATCTGCAAACCATATTTGTAGACTGCTTTATCATCAGCGGAATTTATTTTTACTCCGTAATTTTCAAGAAATACAATATTTTTTTCTATAATTTTATTAAGCATAACAAGCTCCTTAATATCCGATTATATTTAACTTCAATAATGTTTCGTATAAAATAATATCTGTGTTAAACATCATATCGTCTATTATTTCTCTTGTAATTTTTACTATATTTTCAAAATCCTCGTTTTTAATAACTTCGAATACTTTTACATAATATAAATTTGCATACAACGCCGTTATAGTAAGCTTTTGACCGCCATGTCTCAAATAGCTTGTCAAAAATATTTCGCTGAATTGTGGATCGTTCGCGACATTTATGATAGACGCGACATCCCAAGCGAAACTGCCCGCTTTGCCGGATTGATAATCTTTTTGCCAATCTGACCGGATTATATCCCACACTAAAAATTCATTTTTTTTCGGTAAGGCATTATGAATTTCTACCTGAGCCATGGCTTCTAAAGCTGTAATTATATCGCTTTTATATTTATTATCCTCGATTTTAGAAACTTGCTTTATTATCCATTGCGCATTATATATTTCAAAATTTTCCTTATCTATATTCTGCGAATGAATCTTAGCAACATATTCCGCAAGTTTTCCTATATTTTTTTCATTTCCTAGATTCTCAGCCAGAGAATATCTTTTTAACTTGTAAAGCTGTTTGTTTCTTTCACCCTTTGGGTCATAGTTCAATACTAAAATGGTTATTCACTCTCTTTATCTTTAGGTCTTAACACAGCTGGCATTTCTGGTTCGTATGGACCCCACCAACTTATAGTTCCTGTTGCTGTACTAACTATAAACAAACAAACGGCACTGATAGCTTTACTAAGTAATTTTAAACTTGAATTAAATATTTTTTTCATAATTTTGATTTCCTCTCACTTTATGTTTGTTTTATTTTTTGATTATAGTATAACATAAAAAGTGTGTTCAAAAAAAAATTGTTACCAAATATATAAAAAAAGCCATGAAGAGAGAAAAAATCCTTTTCATGACAAAAAATAGCTATTTCGTGACAATATTTAATATTTATTTTGTAGATTAGTCACCCCAACGGTATGCTTACATGCGTAGTAAAAGATTCTGCTTCCGCTTTAAAATCGAAAATTCCTCCGTAGCTTTCAACTATCGACTTTACATGCCCCAGACCTATGCCATGAAGATCACCGCTTTTAGTTGTTTTTAGTTTACCATTTTCGAAATTATAATCGCCATTAGTCGCGTTTGTTAGTTTTATATTGAGTTGATTTCTAAAAATTAACATCTCAAGATTAATATATCTGTTTTCGTTCAGTTTACAAGTAGCCTCGATTGAATTATCAAGCAGATTAGATAAAATTGAGCACAAATCTGTGTTTTCTATAAGAATATCATCTTGCAGTAAAATATTATGTTCAAATTTTATATTATGTGCCAAAGCTAATGCCGCTTTCGCCGAAACGATCGCATCAATGACCAAATTTCCAGTAACAATTTCTAAAGATGAACTTTTAAATTTCTCGTCCATATTCTTTATATATTTTATCGCTTCAATTTTACTATCACTTGAATCTGCCTCCAGCATACCTACGATTAACTGCATGTGGTTGGCATAATCATGCCGCCATTCTCGCATTCTTTCATATATTTCTATCACTTGACTGTTGTGTTGCTCTGTCATTTCGTACTGTTTATGCCTAGCTATAAGTATGTAACTCTTCTCCGCTTCTTGATTTATATATTCATATAAAATAAATACTGTTATATTTATCAATAAATAGCTTATCGAAATAATAAATATAATATTCTCCGGTATATAAAGCCCACCAATGGTTAAAGCATGGATAAAAATTACTATTACTAAACTTATTAACGGAATTGTAAAGCATATCAGCATTGGTACAGGAGATAAAATATTTTTTACTTCATATTCCCGTTTTTTCTTAGTTAAAATATAAAATATAACTATCTGGAGAGTTTTTGCAATAATCATTGTCAATAGTAGCTCCGTTGAATTTAGCGCAACTGCGTCTATACTATTAACATTTCGTATTATTGCAACAATTGTTATAGATAAATAAGCAAGAGACGATAGAATGGCAAATGTAATGAACGTCCAAAAAACTTTTTTTAATATGCTACCATTTCTAAAAAATATTAAATATAGTAAACAGGATAATATACCTAAAAGCTCTGCTATTTGCAAATTATTAAAAGAAATAAATTTAAATAGAAATGTTAAAGAAATATTAAAAATAATAAATGATAAAGTGGGTATAAAATTTTTATACTTCGCTGTAAATTTACTACACAGCAGATAGAACAATACACTAATTTCTATTGTAATAACAAATAGCTGTATAAAAATCCATTCTAACGGCATCTGCTTCACCTCACTTTGCTGACATTATATTTATAAAACTTTTCGTTTATTTCTTTCACCATGTTCTTGCTCAAGGGAACTTCACTGCCATTAGACATAGTAGCAAACGTCCTAGACATAGATTCCATGTGCCGAATATTTATAATATAGGATTTATGACATTGCATAAATAAATGGCTGTTCAGCTCCCCGAGCAGCTGCGCTATCGTTTTTCTAAACGTGTAGTCACTTTTAGCAGTAATCATTGTAGCGTTATGTGCGAATTTTTCGATATAAATTATATCTTCATGCGGGATTCTGAAAGTTTTGTCTAAATCATTAAACAAAAAATATTTTTTAATTCTGTCGCTCTGATAAACTCTGTCAAGACAAGCAAAGCAATCCTCTTTCCGTACGGGCTTTAGCAAATACTGCATTGCATCGACAGTATATCCTACAATCGCATATTCTTTCATACTCGTAGTAAAAACAATCGCTACATTTTTATTAGTTCTGCGTATTATTTGAGCCAGCTCTACGCCGGTTATTGATCCCATTTTTATATCTAAGAACATCAAGTCATAATCTTCGCCGTCTTCCCATTCATATAAAAACTTTTCGGCGGCTATGTACGTAAAAATTTCCACTAAAATATTTTGTTCTTCTGCCCATTCGTTTATATATCCGATAAGTTGGTCTGCATATTTATATTCATCTTCACAAATTACTATTCTCATGCTTGAAACCTCATTTTTATTTTTCTTAATTCTCTACTATCCGAAATTCAAATGTAGATGTAGCCAGTATTTTCCTTTATCTTATTATATCAAAATCAAACAAAATTTGCAATATATTTTTAACATTATTCAAGTATTTTGTGCGAAGTAACACTGTTTAAACTTTTTTTATTAGTGTTTTTAAGCTTTGCAAGATACTTTAAGAGACGCAGTTCACTTTGAATATCCTCTAGTTCATCAAGATATTCTTTTGTGCCGGGTTCGCTACTACTGGATTGTTCAGTTATTTGTAAATCGTCAAATGCTTTTTCCAGCCTTAACATATCAGAATGATTGAGATTATTTTTAAAACAATAATAGCATATTGACTCCATAGGGCATTTAGGATTAAAGTCACGTTCTTTCAACCATTTTTTTAAACAATCTGACACTTCTTCGAGAGTCATTTTAAGACCGAATCCTAATAGAAACACAACTTCACGTCTAACAGAAGTTTGTTGCAACCAATTTTTTACAAGCTGTTCGTTGGATAACGGAACTTCGTTTTGAGCAAAAATTTCTATTATTTTTTCTTTATATTCTTTGATATCAATATTGAAGTTATCTGTCATATATAGCGAAAGCACTTGACAAGAGTGAAAAAAGTGATAAAATAGAGATATGAGTTATGATAAAAAATATAGAGAAGGAGTACTTGCACTCATAGATAGTGGAAAAAAGCAGGAAGAGGTGCGGGCGACGCTTGGTTTGGAAGTAAACACAATCACAAAGTGGAAAAAATTGAGAGCAGAAACAGGTAGCGTAGGAGATAAGCCGTTAAGAAGGAAATGGCGAAAAATCGACCCTGAAAAACTGCAATCAGACGTAAGCGAATACCCCGATGACTTCGACAGCGAAAGAGCAGTACGACTGTGTTGCAGCGAAAGTGGAGTGAAAAAGTCAATGAAACGGCACAAAATCACACGAAAAAAAGAGTATAGAGTACGGAGAACGTGACGAAACCAAACGAGCAGAGTACCAAGCAGAAATAGCGGAAATACCTG
>Ga0099364_10002240_pt1 | contig 30980 bp, 26 predicted proteins | sample TergutTh196P3_FD_73070 | JGI IMG/M metagenome (GOLD analysis project Ga0099364, IMG submission 73070) | Microcerotermes parvus P3 segment gut microbial communities from Pointe-Noire, Republic of the Congo - Th196 P3 | ecosystem: Host-associated > Arthropoda: Insects > Digestive system > Gut ... | reverse complement strand
GGGCAGCCAGTTTTTTTTTCGATGTATTTGTTCAAATGTTTTTTTTTGTGTAATTTTGCGAAAAATTTTGAACCTTGTTTTTTGTATAAAATAATTTAAAAAATGGCAAAAATAAATTTTGGCGGGGTAGTTGAAGATATCGTTACCCGCGAAGAGTTTCCTGTTAGTAAGGCGCAGGAAGTATTGAAGAACGAGACCATTGCCGTTATCGGCTACGGCGTTCAGGGACCGGCTCAGTCGCTCAACATGCGCGACAACGGTTTCAGCGTTATAATTGGACAGGCGCCCGAGTTCAAAGCCGATTGGGACAAAGCGGTAGCCGACGGATGGATACCCGGCGAAACACTCTTCCCCGTGAAGGAAGCGGCAGAAAAAGCAACAATAATCAAATATTTGGTTTCCGACGCGGCGCAACGAGCATTGTGGGACACTATTAAACCATGTTTGAAAAAAGGCGATGCGCTGTATTTCTCACACGGTTTTTCAGTCACTTACAAAGAACAGACCGGAGTTATCCCTCCCGACGACGTTGATGTTATTCTAGTGGCTCCGAAAGGCTCAGGCACTAGCGTTCGGCGTAATTTTTTAGCTGGGGCGGGCATCAACTCAAGTTATGCTGTTTTCCGCGACGCTACAGGTCGTGCGCAGGAGCGCGCGCTTGCGCTGGGTATAGCGATTGGCTCGGGGTATCTGTTCCCTACAACGTTTGAACAGGAAGTTTACAGCGACCTGACCGGCGAACGTGGCGTGTTGATGGGCGCGCTTGCGGGAATCATGGACGCACAGTACAAAGTGCTGCGCGACAACGGTCACTCGCCCAGCGAAGCCTTCAACGAAACAGTTGAAGAACTCACACAAAGCCTGATTCGTTTGGTGGACGAAAACGGTATGGACTGGATGTACAGCAATTGCTCGGCAACTGCGCAACGCGGCGCCCTAGACTGGCGTCCCCGCTTTGCCGAAGCCGTCATGCCCGTGTTCGAAGACCTCTACGCCCGCGTGAAAGACGGACGCGAATGTAAGCGCGTACTTGATTCAACCAGCGGCGCCAACTATAAATCCGAATTGGAAAAAGAGTTGAAAGCGCTGCGCGAATCGGAAATCTGGCAGGCAGGCGAGCAGGTGCGTAAATTGCGCCCGGGAAAATAGCGATTACCTGACTTTATGGAAAGCGTGGGCGGCAACTTCAAAATATTCGCTGATGTCCACAAGGGTTGCGCCGGTTGAGCTGTCAAATTCCCAGGTTTCTTTACCGTTGCCGGCTTTGGTTGCGCCCATTTTTTGCGTGCCTATTTGGTTGGGATTCTTGCCGACCAGATAGGTTGCCATGGCGTTCATGTTGTCCTTCCAGCCTCTGCCGGGCGTTTTGTCAGCGTCTAAGCCTACCCAGCTGGGGTTGTAGGCGTTTTTGCTTTTTTGCCATCTGTCGCCTTTTGTGTTGGCAACGGGGCTGGTTCTTGTCCAGTCGATAGCATAGGCGGAGCCGTCGTCTTTCAGTACCTCGTAATTTCCGGCAGCCATTTGCTCCCAGTACCAAATGGCGTTGTTTTCAAACCTGAGCCATGTTTCGATACCGTAGGCGCCGTCGATGTTGGCGTTGGCGTAAACTCCGCGCGTGGGCGCGCCTTTCAGCGTTAACGTCTCGTTGCCGATTTTAATCTTCCGGGCAAAGAAGGCGTTCCCCTGATTTGCGAAATCCGCTTCTGCAATCTCTACGTCTTGAATCTTGTAGACGTAAGAGGGCGCTTCGTCGCTTCCTTCGTTTGTACGGGTGACGGCAGCCCATGAGTAGGGCATTTCCATTTCGTCGAAAACAACCGATTTGATGAAGCCTTCCTCGACCTCAATCTCAACTTTTCCGACGTAGTGCGCATGGACGACTCCATACGCGGTAGCTTCGCCGCTAATCCCTTTCGGGCTGCACGCGAAAAACATGCAAAACGCCATCATGGCGATGAATGATACAATAACTGATCTCTTTTTCATTGACTTTTCATTAAAATGAATAAAGAGGCAAATGTAGGAAAAATTGTTGAAATTAGAAAAACAATCTTTAAATTTGCTCAAGAAAAGTCTGGAACTCGGTATATTCCTTGAAGATAACCAACCGCGGGTCGGAGATCTTTACCGTATTGGTCTGGCTTCCTGTAATCAGCAACTTTTGGTTTTCGCTACAGGCTTGCAATACTTCGGAATAATACTCGGTCAAATCAATTTTTGCCAAACTGGCTACTGAAACAAGGTGGCTATTCGGATATTTTGCAAGTATATCCGCTAATTCTTCCGATGGGAGCGAAGCGCCCAGGTAAATGGTTTGAAATTTCCTTTTTTTGGCAAGGTAATTGCAGAAAAGCAATCCATAGTCTGATTGTTCGGATTTTGGCAGGAAGAAGATAAACGTCTTGCCGTCGATCTTATCCGCCGGTTCCAAGCCGTCTATAGCCACGCACAATTTTTGTTTGAATAACGTGGTGATAAAATTGCTTTGGGCTACTGTTACGGAGCTGGTTTGCCAAAGATAGTTCAATCTTTTGAAAAAAGGAATCAGGACTTTCATGATCGTTTCTTCAATCCCCAATTGCAAAACCAAATGGCTGAACTGCTTCTCGAATTTGGCTTCGTTCATTTCCACCATGATTAATTTTAGGTTTTCTATCTGGCTCTCGATCTTGTAATCTTTTCCTTCCGACAATTGAAATACTGCCGAAGTAATGTCGGAATCTGACATTTTGGCAACTTTTGATATTTTCAAGCCATTGTTGTTCAACAACGATACGCTCAGAAGTTTGCGCAGGTCTTTGTCGGAATATCTTCTGATGTTGGTGGGCGTTCTTTCCGGAAACAAAAGATTGTATCTTTGTTCCCAAATTCTTATGGTATGAGCTTGAATACCTGTCAGGTTTTCAAGGTCTTTAATGGAATAAGTCGGCATAATCATTTATTGTTAAAAATTATTAAAATTATAAATTTGTATAGAAACACTTGAATATCATAGTATGTTCATTATTTTTTTCTTAAAATGAACATACCGTCACGATTTTGTACAATTGCCCTTTCAATACGCTTATCCGTTCGGACGTAATCATTAAAACGACGCAATTCTTTTGTTGTTTCATCTTGGGCATGTGGGTTGGCCACCTTTCCATACCACAGGATATTATCAACGAGAATGAATCCTTTTGACCTTACTTTGTTGATTATCAAATGATAATACTCCAAGTACTGTTTTTTGGCTGCATCAATAAAAACTACATCAAAAACTATGCCAAATTTTGGGATGATGTCAAGCGCATCGCCAATATGTAACACAATTTTATCGGCAATGCCTGCCTTTTCAAAAAAAGCGGCTGCAATTTCTGCTTTTTCGTCGTCTTTTTCAATGGTGTGCAAGCGTCCGTTGGTTTTCATCCCTTCAGCCAAACAAATGGTCGAATATCCTGTAAATGTGCCAATTTCGAGTATCAGTTCGGGTTGCGCCATGTGACTGAGCATACTGAGCAAACGTCCCTGTTCGTGTCCCGAAATCATACCGGGGTACGTCACATTCAGGTGGGTATAGCGGTATAAGTCGGTTAAGACGCTATTTTCCAGACCTAAATGCTCGACAATATATTCCTCTATCAGTCTGTCCATATCAATGATAGGTTAAAACGCTCATATTGTCAAATACTTGATTGGCTATTTCGCACAGTCGCTCGGCGCTTGTTTCATTTATGGCGCTGCAAATATCGTGCAAATCATCTATATTTTCAAACATTAATATGCTTTTCCCCGCCGATAACATCCGCGCATCGTTATTGTCCGAAGCGATCGCCAATTGCCCCATCATCTGCAGTTGCAGTCTTTTCAACTGTTCCACAGATAACGGCTCTTTTTTTAATTTGTCCAATTCTTTATCTATCTGCGCCATACATTTTTCAATTTTTGTTTTGTCGCTTGCAAAATAGACGTTGAACAGTCCTACATCCGAATAGGGTATATAGCTGGCTTCCACGTGGTATACCCATCCGTTTCGTTCGCGCAGCGACATATTCAGGCGGGTATTCATTCCGGGTCCGCCGAGCAGATTTGCCAACATACTCATTGCGATGCGAAATTCGCGCTCGGAACTGTCGCACGTAGCGCCTATGACACAATGCGACTGATGGTTTCGTTTGCCGACCGTCTTTTTGAAAGGAACGTATTTTCCAGGGGCAGTCCGCTCATTAGATGATTGAGCGCTTGCGGCGACGCCTCCGAAATATTTTTCAGACCAGGCGATCAGTCGTTCAAAGGGGATATCCCCAACCGACGATAAAACCATTCGGTTCGGATGATAATTTCGGGCGGCAAAACGTTCGACTGCCATTTTGTCCAATCTGTTGACAGATTGTATCGTACCCAGCGTATTGTTGCCTAAGGGATGTTTCGGGAACAGCAGGTTGTCAAATTCATCGAAAATCACCTCTGTAGGGTTGTCTTTCGAGGATTTTATTTCGTCAATCACCACGTTTTTTTCCAATCGAAACAGTTTTTCGTTCAGTTGGTGGTTGAATACTATATCCGCGAACAATTCCAACGAACGCGCGTAATGATGGTTCAAAAAGGCGGCATAAATGCAAGTGTCCTCTTTGGTGGTGTAGGCGTTCAGTTCGCCTCCCACGTTTTCCATGCGGCTCAATATATGATGCGCCTTGCGTTTACCGGTTTGTTTAAACATAAGGTGTTCCAACAGGTGCGCCGCGCCGCGCTCGTTGGTCAATTCGTCGCGCGAGCCCACATTCATCATTAATGCACAATAAGCCACCGGCGATGCAATTCTTTGGTGAACCAGCCTCAACCCGTTGGATATGGTATGCCGTTCAAACGGCATGAATGTCGACATTCTTTTTAGGAAAGAGGTAACTTTTCCTTTCGTTGAGTTCATAAAATCAACATTTGATGGTGCAAAGGTAAACAAAAAAAATCATTTGGTCAATATTTGAAAATGATATATTTTTGTTTTTTTTTTCCGGGTGCGTTTTGGATGACCGGTTTTTTAAGATTGGAAGAATTTTTTATAAATATTGTATGCAAATATCGTATCGTTGGCTGCGGGATTATATCCAAACTTCCCTGTCGCCTGAAAAAATAGGCGAGATATTGACGTCCATAGGGTTGGAAGTCGAAACGTTAACTGAATATTGCCCGGTAAAGGGCGGTCTGGAGGGTTTTGTTGTAGGCGAAGTGCTTACCTGCCACAAGCATCCCGACGCCGATAAGTTGACTGTTACCACTGTGAACGTGGGTACCAGCGAACCGCTCGGAATCGTTTGCGGAGCGCCCAATGTGGCTGCCGGACAAAAAGTGGTGGTGGCTACCCCGGGAACAACAATTTTCAAGGGAGATGACAGTTTCAAAATCAAGAAGACCAAAATACGCGGCGTTGAATCGACGGGGATGATTTGCGCCGAAGACGAAATGGGACTTGGCGATTCGCACGAAGGCATCATGGTCTTGGACGTATCGGCGGCGCCGGGAACCTTAGCAAAGGACTATTTCAAAATCGAAACCGACTGGATTTTCACCATCGGATTGACGCCCAACCGTATTGATGCGGCTTCGCACATAGGCGTCGCGCGCGAACTGGCGGCATATCTGGCAGTGAATACAGACGATTTTGCGAAAGAGCGCGACTTTTTCATGCCGTCTGTGGATGCTTTTGCAGTGGATCATCACGACTTGACTGTTGAAGTGGCAGTGGAAAACACCGAAGCGTGTCCTCGTTATGCAGGGCTGACCATCAGCGGCGTTACCGTGGGTCCGTCGCCTGAATGGCTGCAAAACAGATTGCGCATCATTGGTCAAACGCCCATCAACAATGTGGTGGATGTTACCAATTACGTGTTGCACGAAATGGCGCAGCCTTTACACGCTTTCGACGCCGCTAAAATTACGGGCAAGAAGGTCATCGTAAAAACGTTGCCTGCAGGAACGCCTTTAGTTACATTGGATGGCGTGGAGCGAAAACTCGACGCCGAAGACCTGATTATCTGCAATACCGACGCCGGAATGTGCATAGGCGGCGTATTTGGCGGGCAGGAGGCAGGTATTTCGGATACGACTGTCGATGTATTTCTCGAAAGCGCTTATTTCAACCCAGCCTTTATCCGCCGTACATCCAAGCGGCACGGGCTGAATACCGACGCCTCGTATCTTTTTGAACGCGGTATCGATCCGAACAACACGCTGTATGCCCTCAAACGAGCAGCTATGCTCATTAAGGAAGTGGCAGGCGGGAAAATCAGCTCCGACATAATAGATATATATCCCCATCCCGTTGAACCGTTCAAAATTGAACTGAATTACAGATACGTAAGCAAGTTTGTAGGACAGGAAATATCCCCCAAAATCATCAAAATGATACTCGAAGCATTGGATTTTGAAATCGAAAGCCAGACAGCATACATGATGATCGTGAAGGCGCCGCCCTACCGTGTGGACGTGCAGCGTCCCGCCGATACCGTAGAAGAAATACTGCGCATCTACGGGTTCAACAACATAGATGTAAGCGACGAAATGCACACAACGCTGAGCCACATGCAAAAACCCGACCGCGAAAAGACGGTGAACATCATCAGCGATTTTCTGAGCAGTTGCGGATTCAACGAAATCATCTCCAATTCGCTCAGTAAAATGTCTTATTATCAGCAAAATGAAAGTTTTCCGGATGAGGATTGCGTCAACATCCTCAACCCGTTAAGTCAGGACTTGGGCTGTATGCGCCAGACGCTGCTCTTTGGTGGATTGGAAGCGGTGATTTACAACGCCAACCGAAAAAATCCCGATCTGAAACTTTACGAATTTGGCAATTGTTATTTTGCCGAAACCCCGCATAAAGGGCAAGCGCTGCAAGGATTTTCGGAAAAACAACATCTGGCGTTGTTCATCACCGGCAACAATGCTGCGGATAATTGGAATACGCCGGTTCGTCCATACACTGTTTTCAGTTTGAAAGCCTTTTCGGAAAATTTGCTCAAACGCATGGGAATTAACATCAATTCGCTGACATTGAACGAATTGCAAAATGATGTTTTTGCCGAAGGATTGTCGTACACCTCATGGAAAACGCTGTTGGCAGAGATAGGCGAACTGCAACCGAAACTGCTGAAACAGTTCGACATCAAAGCGCCGGTATTTTATGCCGACTTTTGTTGGGACGCCCTGATGCGGATGCTCGGCAAAACTGAAATACGCTACAGGGAATTGCCGCGTTTTCCGGAGGTGCGCCGCGACCTGTCGCTGATGGTCGACAAAAAGGTTCGCTTTGCAGATATATGCGACGTTGCGAAACGAACCGAACGTAAGTTGTTGAAACATATCAACCTGTTTGATGTGTACGAAGGGGATAAAATCGAAAGCGGCAAAAAATCATACGCGGTAAGTTTTATCCTGCAAGATATGGAACAAACGCTCGCCGAAACGCAAATCAACCAAACGATGCAACGTATTTCGGCGGCGCTGGTTAAAGAAACGGGCGCAACGGTGAGGCAATAATGCTTCAATATCAGATATTTAAAAAAAGATGAAAAAAAATTTTAGTTTGCAGGCAACGTTTTTGAACTTTTTTGCATCTATATAGTAGAATGGATTGAATGGAAGAAAGGCAACTGATTGAAGGATGCGTGAAAGGCGAGTCATGGGCGCAAAAAAAGTTGTATGAATTGTATGCGCCGGCAATGATGAGCGTTTGCTTACGGTATGCAAGCAACCGCGAAACAGCGCAAGACTTGCTGCACGACGGCTTTATCAAACTGTTCGCAAAGATTCATGCTTATGCCGGCAAGGGTTCGTTCGCCGGCTGGATGAGAAGAGTTTTTGCGACCACAGCCCTCGAATATCTTCGCCAACAGGATGTTCTGCGGTACAGCGTTGATATTGAACATGTGGATTGCCCTAATGAAGAAACGGACATCTCAATTTTTGAGCATATTACGTCCGACGAATTGTTAGCCTGCGTTGCCCGCCTTCCCAATCAATACCGGACAGTTTTCAATATGCACGCCATTGAAGGATATACGCTGATTGAGATTGCAAAAGAACTCGGATTACACGAAGGCACATCGCGATCGTATTATTTCAAGGCGCGGCAATTGTTGAAAAAAATGGTGATGGAATTATACAAAGAGTAGAAATTTGAGTTTTATAATTTAATGTATGACAGTATATAGCGAATATGATCCCATAGGCGAATTGTTCCGTCAGCGGTTAGAAAATCACCGAGTTCCGGTTGATGAAAATGGCTGGGACGAAATTGAACGCCGCATGGGTAAAAAGAAGAGAAAAGCCGTAATATGGCTATTGCGGGGCGGAGTTCTAGCTGCCGCGGCGTCAATCGCTTTGTTGGCGCTTTTTTACCGTCCGGCATCAGATGAAACGGCATTGACGATTGTTTCAACAGAAGCGTCAGAAATTCAATTGTTGGATAATCCAAATCCTGAAATACATTCGGGACAATCATTCAACGATGAAAATATTCAAGTTTTGCCTTCGGTAATTTCGCAAGCTCGGTTCACAACCCCAAAAAATGATGTTGAAAAAATTGCAAGTTCAGTGCAACGGTTAAACGATTCAGAGATTCACTTATTCAACGATTCAGAGAGTCAGTCATTCCATGATTCGCTTGATCATACATTCGATCATCCGGTTGTGGCAGAAAAAGAGATGCCCCCATTTGATTTTTCTCCATTTGAAGACAGAGCCGATGATGATGAAACCGACGCGAAAGAAGGAAAACGATGGCTGTTTGCAGCGGCATTGGGAACGGGAGGTTATACCAATGATTTCACAAATATACTTGATAATTCCGTTTCTTTAGATTCCGATAGGAGTATGGCTTTAAATGGCAGCGGCAATTCATATGCCTCAAGAATGAGCGATAACATCCAGTCATTCAACAATATGCGCAAGAACGAGTTCACCAAAATCAGGCATCTGCCGCCTTTGTCGTTTGGACTAACGGTACGCAATAGCCTTGCAAAAGGCGGAGGCGTGGAAAGCGGATTGATATATACTTATTTGGCGTCGCAGTATCAATGGGCGGGCTACGACGTGCATCAAGGACTGCATTATGTGGGTATTCCCGTCAATGCGGTGGTATATCTTTGGAAATCAAATCCTAACTGGCGCGTTTATATTTCCGGAGGTTTTATGGTAGAGAAAGGTTTGCGGGGCGTCTACAAACAAGAAAGACAACAGGAACGCGAACACCGTATTACCACTGTAAAACGTAGCATCAACGGTCTGCAATGGTCGTTGAACGGCGCTTTGGGCGTCAACTACCGCTTGGAAAAAGGGTGGGGTATCTATTTTGAGCCGCGCATCGGCTATAGTTTAGACAGCGATCAGCCTGTCAGTATTCGCACAGAATGGCCTGTGTATGTGGGTATTAATTTAGGGTTGAATTATGAATTGCAATAGTAAATCAAGAATAATAAAGCAAAAAACAAACAGACATGAAAAATTTAGTATTTGTATTTTTTGCCGGAATCATTGCATTTTCCGGCTGTAGCGACACCGTTACCGAAACGGTAACCTTTATGATCAACGAGCCGGTGTTTATGTCGGAAGACGCCTTCCGCAAATCGGTGGTTGTCAGTCCAACGCCGCAACCCATAAGCAATTATGGGAAGATGTGCTTCTACGAAGGGTATATGTATATATCCGAAAGCGGAAAAGGTATCCACATCATCGACAACCGCAACCCGTCGAATCCGAAAAATGTCGGCTTCATCGAACTGTTGGGCAATGCCGACCTAGCCATCCGCGACGGCAAACTTTACGCCGATGCACTAATTGACTTGGTGTGGTTCAACGTCGGCAATCCGACCCAACCAAAATTAGAAGGACGGCTCGAAGACGTTTTTGCAAAGTACATGCCTTTACCGCAAACGGATAACGAATACGGTATTGACTGGCAAAAGTGCTACGATACCTTTGGCAGCAAAGGCGTCGTTGTGGGATGGGATGTAAAGCAACGCACTGAAACCCATACGTATGAAACCAATAGATGGTGGGGAGGCATCAACAAAACTGATCAAGTGTTACTTTCATTCAATGAATCGTCATCCGGCGGAGGCAGCAGCGTCGGCGCGAATGGCTCCATGTCGCGGTTTGCGCTGTACCGGGATCACTTGTATTCGGTGATCAACAACCAAATGAACATCTTCGACTTGAGCGGCGACGAGCCTAAAAAAGCTGCCGATGATATATACATTGGCGGGAATGTGGAAACCATCTTCAGTTACAAGGACAACATGTTCATGGGAACGCCTACCGGAATGATCATTTATTCGGTAAGCAACCCGCTGGAGCCGGAATATTTATGCTCAGTATGGCATGTGCTTGGTTGCGATCCTGTGGTTGTGGAAAACGACATTGCCTACGTGACCATCCACGCAGGCAATTTCTGCGGACAAAACAACAACGACCTGATTATCTACGATGTAAGTAATCCGAGATCGCCGAAACATATCGTTACTTACGCTATGAAACAGCCCAAAGGCTTAGGCATCGACAACGGCACACTGTTTATTTGCGACGATGGCTTGAAAATCTTCAACGCCAGCAATCCAGTCACCCTGATGGGGTATCAATATGCGCATTATGCCGGTATGGACGGTTTCGACGTCATCCCGTTCAATAAAGTGCTGATGATGATCGCCGACGATGGTCTATATCAGTATGATTATTCGGATTTGACAAAAATACGTCAGTTGAGCAAGCTGCCGATAGTGAAAAAATAGGGAAATGTACAATCATTTATGCAGAAGAACTTGGATCAGAAGCCGCTTGAAGTTTTTGAGCGCGTTCTTTTCGTTCCTTTGCCAATTTCCTTCTTGATTTCTTTTCAGGGCGCGTCCGCTGGTTAATCGCATCAAGGTCTATCTTGCCAATGATTTTGATACTGTCTAACGTACTTTTGTCTTCCATTCCCTTGAAAACCTATATCCTTTCGGGCATCAGATACGGCGCTCTGTATTGCCGCGTCAGCATGTTATTGGCGTCTTGATTTCCGATGAAGCGTTCGGCTACCGGATCGAATTTCAATTGCTGTTCTAACCGACACGAGATAGCTGCCAGGTGCGCTAACGCCGATGCCATATGGGCAGTCTCCACGGGTCCGTTCTGAATGCTCTTGTCGCGGGCGCGGATAGCGTCGAACCAGTTTTTGAAATGCAACTCCTGCTCTCCTCTGGTAGTTTTGCTTGGACCCGGTTGCATTCGCGCTCCACTGGGTACTACGCCGCTACTGGTATCTACCGGCGTATTATCACGAGAAGTATAAATAAACGATTCGTAGGCATTGTATCCTTTGACTACCAAGTACCCTTTGTCGCCATAGAAAATATTCCCACACTGTGAACCTATTCCGCCTTCATCATTGGTATGCCAGTTACGTACTTCGAACTGTATCATTTTCTTTTCTTTCGGGTAGTGATATGTGGAAGATTGTACTTCGGGCACTTCTTTGCAGTCGTTCCACAGGAATTTCCCGCCCATGGAAGTGATACGTTCGGGAAGCGTGTCGACGCCCAAACCCCACATGCAAAGGTCAGTTTCGTGGATGCCTTGATTGCCCACGTCTCCATTGCCATAGTTCCAATGCCAGTGCCAATTGTAGTGCACCAGATTTTCGGTAAAAGGAACCATCGGAGCCGGTCCGCACCAGAGGTCATAATCTAATCCTTCGGGTACTTTCGAAATGCCCTTGTCGCCGATGTCGGCACGCTGGCGAAATACTAATCCGCGAGACATGTATACTCTGCCGATCAGCCCGTCGCGCAGGTGTTGTACCGCTTCGCGGACAGCCTCATTACTGCGCAGTTGCACGCCGTGCTGCACAATACGGTCGTACTTGTAAGCCGCTTCGATAAGTTTTCTGCCTTCGGCAACATGATGCGTGCCGGGCTTTTCAACGTATACGTCTTTTCCTGCCTGACAGGCGTATATGGCGAGCAAAGCATGCCAATGGTTGGGCGTGGCAATCACTACCGCGTCAATATCCTTATTCTCGTACAGTTTGCGGAAATCCTGCTGGATAAGCACCTTTTGTTTGTACCTTTCCTCAAATTCTTTTGCCCTTTTCTGTAAAACATTCATATCGGGGTCGCAATAGGCAGTAACCACAACATTTTCCGCTTCGGATAGGCTCATGATTGAACCTGCAAGGCTCACCCCCCTGCCATTTACTCCTAATACGCCCACCCTGATACGGGTATTGGCGCCAAAAGCCGATTGGGGGATGATGGTTGGCGCCGCCACAGCGTTTTCATTGGCTAATGCCACAGGTGCAACCACCGACGCTACAGCGCCTGTTACTGTTGTGGCGATAAATTTTCTACGTGTTTGATTTGTCTTCATACATTAATTATTTTAAAATTTGGTTGGTAAAATGATTATTTTTTATTGAAATTTCTTAACTTAATGGCTGTCAATACGTTTTTGGTATAGAGAGGGAAATCGCCATTCATCATCCATGAATAATAGGACTGGTCTTTGGCTAATACCGATTCGACCGTTTGTCCCTTGTATTTTCCAAAGTTGAATATTTCTTCATCCTTGTCGTTATATACGATACGTCCCAAGAAATCCACCGAGCGCGATTGCGCTGAATATTCAGACAGTATATCGACGTTGTTCTGCAGGTCGGGATACATGTCCAACTGCGCTTGCAGCACTTCATAAGTAGCCCGCGTATCGGCTTCGGCGCTGTGGGCGTTGGATAGTTCCTTGTTACAATAGAACTGATAGGCGGCGCTGAGCGTCCGTTGTTCTTTTTTGTAAAAGATTACCATCACGTCAATAAGTTTGCGTTTTTTCAGATCAAAATAAACCTTTGCCCGTAGAAATTCTTCTGCGAGCAACGGCAAATCAAATTTGTTGGAATTATAACCTGCAAAATCGCATCCTTCAAAACTGTTCACTAAAGTTTTTGCTATCTCGTTGAAAGTGGGCGCATTCTTCACGTCGTCGTTGCTGATACCGTGAATAGCGGTCACTTCCGGCGGGATAGGTATGGTCGGATTAACGAGAAATGTTTTGACTTCTTCCCGTTGATCAGGATATATCTTAAGGTAGGATATTTCAACGATACGGTCAGAAGCAATGTTCATGCCCGTGGTTTCGAGGTCGAAGAAGATCAACGGGTTTTTCAGATCAATTTTCATGGCGGATCAATCTCCAACGGTCATTGGCATGATGAGCATCAGCGTATCTTCGCCTTCAATATCGCTTTGTACGGGCAACACGAGGCTGGCGCGTTGCGGATCGGACATTTCGAGGCAAACATCGGTCGACGAAAGATTGGTTAACAATTCTGCCAAAAAGTTAGCCTTGAACCCGATGTTCATGACGTCGCCATCATATTGACATTTCAGCGTTTCTTGACCTGCGATGGAGAAGTCAATATCCTGAGCAAAAATGGTGATCTGGTTGGCTTTCAATTCCAGCTTCACAATGTTGGTTGCCTGATTGGTGAACATAGCCACACGGCGCAACGAGCCGAGAAAATCCACCCTGTCAATCATCAATTTGTTGGGATTATTGAACGGTATCACCGAACTGTAAGCCGGATATTTACCTTCGACTAAACGACACACCATCGTATATTGCGACAGTTGGAACATGGCGTTTTTATCGTCGAACGATATTGCCACATCGCCTTGCTCTTTTGCCAGCACAGATCTCAGGATGCTTGCCGGTTTTTTGGGAAGGATAAACGTACCTTCGTTTTCGGCTTTTGCGTCGTTGCGACGGTAACGCACCAGAATGTGGGAATCGGAGGCTACGAATGTGATATTTTCAGGGCTCAACTCTACAAAAATACCGTTCATCACGGGGCGTAGCTCGTCTTCGCCTGTAGCGAAAATCGTTTTGCTGATACCCTGTAAAGCCATATCGGCTGCTACGCGCAAAGATGTGGTGACGTCCTGCTTGAGGACAGGCATCTGCGGAAAATCTTCCCAATCGCAACCTACGATATTGTACTCTCCGGTCTCGGAGTGGATGCGGATAGAGTAGTTTTCGGTTGAGATATCGAAAGTCAGCGGCTGTTCCGAAAACTTGCTCAGATACTCCGTAAGAAATTTAGCAGGGATAGCGATGGCGCCTTCTTCGGATGCATTGTCGAGGCTGAGCCGCGTGATTAACGTGGTTTCCAAATCCGATGCTGTTATTTCCAACACGCTGTCTTCGAGTTTGAACAAAAAATTGTCCAGAATCGGTAAGGTGTTTTTACTGTTGACGACCTTGTTGATAGCCTGTAAATGGCTCAACAATTCGGTGCTTGATACTACAAATTTCATTTTTTTACTTATTATGATGATAAAATTACTTATTTTCAATAGAATAACTCCCGTAAACGGAATGGCAAAAATAAACATATTTTTTGAATTTGCACCGGAAATATTGTTTTTTTTTTCAGCAAAGAAAAAAAGACTTATCTTTGTGTCTCCGAATTTTTAATAAAAAGAAACAATGATGGATAAAATTAAGTCGCTGGACGACCTTCGCGAAATCAAGCAACAAGCGGAAAGCGGACTGGTGCAAATCAAAGTAGCCATGGCTACCTGCAGTATTGCTTCCGGTGCGCGTGAAACCATGGAGGCATTTCTCGAAAAAATCGAAACGGACAATCTAAAAGCCGTAGTTAGCCAAACCGGCTGTATGGGTTACTGCTATGCAGAACCTACCGTTGAAGTACATCTACCCGGACAGGCTCCTTTAGTATTCGAAAATGTGGATGCACAAAAAGCCGAACAAATTGTAGACAAATACGTGAAGCAAGGGGAAGCGATAGCCGGTTTAGTACCAATCAATTACCTGACTATCGACTCTGACCCTGCGGATTCTTCTCACAAACAACTCCGTATTGCGTTGCGGAACTGCGGTTTTATTGATCCCGAAAACATAGACGATTATATTGTTCGCGACGGCTATGCCGCGCTCGGTATGGCGCTTGGCATGTCGCAAACCGATGCAATAGACGTCATGAAGAAGTCGGGTCTTCGCGGACGCGGCGGCGGCGGTTTTCCAACAGGTCTGAAATGGGAATACGCCTATCACAACAAAGCCGACCAAAAATACGTAGTCTGTAATGCCGACGAGGGCGATCCGGGCGCGTTCATGGACCGTTCGATTCTCGAAGGCGACCCGCACTCGGTGGTCGAAGCAATGGCTATTTGCGGTTACTGCATTGGCGCTTCGAAAGGATTGGTATATATCCGCGCCGAATATCCATTAGCCATCACCCGCCTGCAAACTGCCATTGACCAAGCGCGTGAATGTGGCTTGCTCGGTAAAGGTATTTTGGGTAGCGCCTTCAATTTTGACATCGAATTGCGCTACGGCGCCGGAGCATTCGTCTGCGGCGAAGAAACAGCGCTCATTCACTCGATGGAAGGCGAACGCGGCGAACCAACCGTCAAACCGCCATTCCCTGCCGAATCAGGCTACCTCGGAAAACCTACCAACGTGAACAATGTGGAAACATTTGCCAACGTGCCGGTCATTTACCTTAAAGGTCACGAATGGTTTTCGAGCATCGGAACAGAAAAATCGAAAGGAACAAAAGTTTTTGCGATTACCGGTAAAATCAACAATGTAGGGCTGATAGAAGTACCTATGGGTATTACGCTTCGCGAAGTGATTTTCGACATCGGCGGAGGTATCAAGGACGACAAGCAATTCAAAGCGGTGCAAACCGGCGGTCCCTCCGGCGGTTGCCTGACCGAAAAACATTTGGATACGCGCATCGACTATGAAAGCCTGATCGCCGCCGGATCAATGATGGGTTCGGGCGGTATGATTGTGATGGACCAAGACGACTGTATGCCGGCTATCGCAAAATTTTATCTCGAATTTACAGTTGAAGAATCGTGCGGAAAATGCGCGCCATGTCGCGTCGGAAACAAGCGTTTGCACGAATTGTTAAATAAAATATGCCGAGGCAAAGGCACGGACGAAGACCTTGAATATTTGCGCAATTTGAGCGTAGTAATCAAAGACACGGCGCTTTGCGGATTAGGACAAACCTCGCCCAACCCTGTACTCTCAACGCTGGATTATTTCTTTGACGAATATGCAGCGCATGTGCGCGACAAAAAATGTCCCGCCGGTCAATGTACCGCATTGAAACAGTATTTTATTTTGCCCGACAAATGTACCGGCTGTATGGCTTGTATCAAAGTATGCCCGACCAATGCCATAACGGGAGAAAAACGCCAACCGCATGAAATCGACCAGGAAAAGTGTATCAAATGCGGCGCTTGTTGCGACAAATGCAGATTCAATGCCATCATCATAGAATGATGATGGCATTGCCTTTAAACCGCAGCCACAATACGAATCACCCGTTTTTTTCCAACAGGTTTTTCCAACTGACTTTTTCGGAAATAATTTCGGACAGTCGGCTCAATGGAACGCGATCCTGCAACATGCTGTCGCGGTGACGGATAGTCACTGTGTCGTCGCTCATCGTTTGGTGGTCGACGGTGATGCAATAGGGCGTTCCGATGGCGTCCTGACGTCGGTAACGCTTACCGATGGAATCCTTCTCGTCATATTGGCAGTTGAACTCAAATTTGAGTTTGTTTTTTATATCAGTTGCTTTTTCGGCTAAACCGTCCTTTTTGACTAAGGGCAAAACGGCGAGTTTTACAGGAGCCAGCGCGGGCGGGATACGCATCACAACGCGCTCGTCGGTAGAGCCGTCTTCTTTGCTCAGTTTTTCTTCCGCGTAGGCGTTCGATACGATGCTCAGGAACATGCGGTCGAGACCAATGGATGTTTCCACGACAAATGGCGTAAAACTTTGGTTTCGTTCGGGGTCAAAATACTGGATTTTCTTACCGCAATGTTTCTGGTGTTGGCTCAGGTCGAAATCGGTACGCGAGTGAATACCTTCCACTTCCTTGAATCCAAACGGGAATTGAAATTCTATGTCGGCGGCGGCATTTGCGTAGTGCGCCAATTTTTCGTGCTTGTGGAAGCGGTATTTTTCGTCGCCCATCCCCAATGCTTGATGCCATTTCATACGTATATCCTTCCATTTTTCGTACCATTCGAGTTCGGTTCCGGGCGGTACAAAAAACTGCATTTCCATCTGTTCGAACTCGCGCATACGGAAAATAAACTGTCGGGCTACTATCTCGTTGCGGAACGCTTTCCCTATTTGCGCAATGCCGAAAGGTATTTTCATGCGTCCGGTTTTTTGTACGTTCAGGTAATTCACAAAAATTCCCTGCGCCGTTTCGGGACGTAGATATACTTTCTGTGCGCCGTCGGCTGTGGAACCCATTTCGGTGGAAAACATCAGGTTGAACTGTCTCACTTCCGTCCAGTTGCGGGTGCCTGAAATGGGGCAAACGATTTCGCAGTCGACGATGATTTGCCGCAATTCTTCGAGGTTGTCGCTGTTGAGCGCGCCGTTCATTCGGTTACTGATGGAATCAGCCTGTTGCCGGTATTCGAGCGCGCGGGCATTCGTTTGCCGGAACATAGCCTCGTCAAACGCCTCGCCAAAGCGTTTTGCCGCCTTGTCAACTTCCTTATTGATTTTATCTTCAATCTTTTGGATATGCTCTTCAATCAACACATCCGCGCGATAACGTTTTTTTGAATCCTTGTTGTCGACCAGAGGGTCGTTGAAGGCGTCCACATGCCCGGACGCTTTCCAGATCGTAGGGTGCATGAAAATTGCCGAATCAATGCCCACCACATTGTCGTGGAGCAGCACCATCGAATCCCACCAGTATTTCTTGATGTTGTTTTTCAACTCCACGCCGGTCTGACCGTAGTCGTACACCGCGCCTAATCCATCGTAAATTTCACTCGACGGGAAAATAAACCCGTATTCCTTACAATGCGCTATAATCTTTTTGAAAACATCTTCTGAAGCCATCTTTGTATCTTTGTTTTGATTTTTGATTTTTGAAGGCGCAAAAATAACTGTATTTTATTGAAATCAAAAACAAAATGATACAGACGCATCACCATCATCAGTTTAATCTTTTGACATACGAACCGTAAATAATTCCTGACATTTTGTCCTTTTGTATCTTCGATATAAATTCGAGATCATATTTTTGTAAGTTCATAATATAGATCAGTTCGTCAGGAAACGGTTCATTACACGGTTTTGTCACGCGCCATTCAAAACTTTCATCCGTACTTGTTGTTGTTTTAAGAAATACGATCGTCATATCTTCAACAACAATAGTGGCGATGTTTGAGAATCTACAATAATCGAGGAAGTCGTACCAATCAACTTGTAAATTCTTTCCCCAGTCAAATATCCTCAACAGGTTAATATAATTGGGATGTGCTTGTATCTTAATCATATAAAACTTTTTAATCTAAATATTTCGACAAAGGTAGCGGGTGCATCGCTTGCGTTAAAATCGAATTTTGCGTCTTGCTTTTGCAAATTGTCAGAAAATCCGATATTTTTGACTAAAACATGCTTTTTGTTTCAAATTTTGGCGAAATTTGAACTTCGGAAGTCGTTGTTGTTGAATATTTGTGAAATTTCCTAAAAACAAGTTTTCATTCAGGAAAAAATCAGCAAAAAAAAGTGGTATTTATCGAAAATCAATTCTCAATTCTCAATTCATCCAGATATTTATCCTCTAAAGCCCGCATTTCTAATTGTTCGTCAATAGTCTTGTCTTTGTATCCGCACAAGTGAAGCGTTCCATGCACCATGACGCGCAACAGTTCGTTGCGGAAATCTACCTGATAGTCTTTTGCATTCTGACGAACGGTATCAATGCTGATGTACATTTCGCCGGAAATGGTATTGCCTTTGGAATTGTCGAATGTAATAATATCGGTATATTCATTATGTTTCAGGTATTTTCTGTTGAGGTCGAGGATGATTTTATCCGACACAAAAATAAAAAGTAAATGCCCTGTTTTTTTTCCTTCTTTTGCGATTATCAGTTTGAGCCAGTGTGATATATTTCTTTTGCCTTCAAACTCAAAGGAAACTCCGTCGGAGAAGAATCGTATGGACAAGGCTTATTTTTTCAAAAGAAAAAAGGTCATTCTGACAAAACTTCCATTGTCTTTAAATTCAATCATATCAGAGAGTTTAGTCATGAGAAATACGCCTCGTCCGCTCATGTTTTCCACGTTTTGCGGAGACGTAGGATCGGGAATGTTGTTGTAATCGAACCCTGGTCCTTCATCTTTTACGGTCAGAAGGACTCTTTGCTCGTCCATCTCGAAAACAATCTCAACCTGTTTGTCTTCGTTGAGCTTATTTCCGTGCGTGATCGCGTTATTGGTCGCTTCGAGCGTGGCGATTAAAAGGTTGCCATACACGTCGTGATCAATATTACAATTCACCGAAAAATCGTCTACAAACTTTTCTACCAAGTGCAGACTGTCTGTTTTTGATACTATTTTCAATCTTTGTTCCATTTTGGCAAAACAATTGTGTCTATATTATACTCTATTTGCATCTAAAAGGTTTCATTTTTTGAAAAAAAAATATCCCTTTTCACATAAATAACAGTCCTTGAAATAGATCGAAAAATCTTTCAGAATTTGCTTATCCATTGTTCAGGATTCAATTTTACGCCGTTTTTACTGGTGTCTTCCCATATTTCAAAATGCAATACCGCCGTGTTCACGTTTCTTTCGGTATACACTTTTCCAATGATTTGTTTGGATTTGAGTTTTTCGTTCATTTTTACGGTTACCTCCACCAGGTTTGAATATACGGTGATGTAATTTCCATGTCGCACCAATACGGTTATATTCTCTCCAAGCGTGGGGTGAATTCCCGACACTTCGCCATCAAATACAGCTCTTACTTCCGCCCCGCCCACTGTGGTGATATCAACGCCATTGTTAGACAAGAGGATGCTCCTGACCAGCGGGTGAGGATTGACGCCGAAACGACCTGTAATGTGACCTCTTTCGGTGGGCCAGGGCAATCGCCCCTTGTTACCTTTGAAATTGTCGGAAATCATGCGTTGTTCGGGCGTTAATCTTTCGTAATTGCTTGTGGGTGTGGCTGTGGTGGGAGTAGAAGCAGTTCGACTTCTGATTTCGGCTGCAATCAACTTTTCTATTTCAGCCTGTAGTCTTTTTGCCCTTTCCTGCTGTGCCGTCAACTGGCTTCTAATTTTCCGTTCCTGTGCCATCAGGCTGTTCACTTCTCGGTTTTGTTCGTCTTTAACGGCTTCCAATCTTTTAGTTTCCAGAACTTGATCGGCAAGCAGTTTTTCTTTTTCGACTTTCTGTGTTTCCAATTGCGCAATCACCGCCTGCAGTTCCTCCTGTTTGGCTTTGATTTCAGCCACCTGCTTTTTACGAAACTCGCTGTATTGCTGGAAATATTTCATGCGACGGTAAGCCTCGTTGAAATCTTTCGCCGAAAGCACGTACATTAATTTATTGTAGTGTCCTCTGTTTTTGTAGGCTTGGAAAACCAACATGGCGTATTCCGTCTTCATTTTTTCTATTTCGTTGGTCATTCGGCTTATGGTTGCCGTCGTTTCAGTGATCTGCCTGTCTGCGTATGCGATTTCTGCATTGATACCACTGATAAGCCGATTGAATTGCCTTTCCTGCGTCATCAATAAGTTGAGTTTATCCATTGATTCAGTCCGGCTTTTTTGGGTTTCTTGCAAAAAACGGGTCGTTTCCTCTATTTCCAGCAACATTTGCTTTCGCTGTTCTTCAAGGCTTTGGCGCGATTGCGCATGAATGTCCGACGCTAAATAGAACGCGGAGAAAAATACGAACAAAAGCCAACGATATGAATGGGATAAGTCCAAGATATTTAAGTTAACTTATTCAAGATTCATCAATTCCACATCATATAATATGGTTGCCCTTCGCGGGATGCAAACTCCGTCGCCCGTGAGTCCATGCGCCAGATGCGGCGGCAGGAACAGGCGGGCTTTATCTCCCACGCGCATCAGTTGCACGCCTTCATCCAAGCCGGCTTCCACTTCGGTAGTACCAAGCCGGAATGTTAATTGTCCCAACTGTTCTGACGAGTAACAAACATCGCCGTCCATCAACGAGAGGGTATATTCCAGCGTTGCTATCTTTCCGGCAGCCGCTTTTTCGCCTTGCCCGTTTTCGTAAATCATGTACGACAGCCCCGAATCAGTGGTTTTCAGTTGCCAGCCTTCGCGCGCAGCATAAGCGGCAATCTCTTCGGCGTCTTCTTCCACCAATTGCTGATGGACGCGCAACATGATTTCCTCTCTTTGACGCATGATTTCGGCAATTTCTTTCGCCGACTGCTGGGTATTGTATGAACGACCGCAGGAAAGGATACAAAAAATAAAAAGCGCTAGACCTGTCGGGATTTGAAAAGTCTGCAAATCAACCCGAAAAACTTTATTCTTCATTCAATTCTTTTTCGTATAAAGGTAATAAATCGCGGAACTGTTGCGCCAACTCGGTGATATTTTTCTTTGAATCTCCGCCGGCAGCGTTCAGGTGTCCTCCTCCGCCGAAATGTTTTTTCGAGAAATCGTTGACCGAAAAATTTCCTTTTGAGCGGAGCGATATTTTCACTTTGTCTTCCTTTTCGAGGAAAAAAGCCGAAAAACGGATGCCTTTGATGGACAGAGGCAGATTAACAAATCCTTCGGTATCGCCCACCACAAAACCGTATCGTTCCTGCTCTTGGAGGTTCAGGCTAATCAATGCAGCGCAATATTGCGGAAAGACTTCCATTTTTTCATTCAAACAATATCCCATCAGCCGCATACGACCTTCGGAATAATTGTTGTACACCATGTCGTATATTGCCGCGCGGTCTATTCCGTAGCGCATCAGTTCAGCCGCTACATAGAAGGTTTGCGCGTTATTGGCGCTTCGGTAACTGAAACTTCCGGTATCGGTCATGATGCCCGTGTACAGGCAGGTGGCAATGTCGCGGTCTATCAAAGTGAAATCCCATACCTTCATGATCAAAAAAAGCAGTTCGCAGGTGGAGCTGAGTCCGGTATCCGAGAAAATATATTTGGCAGGCAATTCCGGAGCCAAATGGTGGTCGATAAGCACGCGCACCGCTTTGCACTGGTAGAGCGAACGCGACATATCGGCGCTGCGTTTGAGGTGGTTATAATCTAAGTGAAACACAAATTCGGCTTTGTCGATGAGCGTCTCCGCGAAGGGCTTATGCCGCATGTAATTCACCACAAACGAATTAGACGGCATCCAATGTAGAAATTCAGGATAGTCATTAGGCGTGACTACATGCACCTCATGTCCCTGTTTTTTTAGAAAATGATATAAAGCCAATGCAGCGCCCATTGCATCGCCGTCCGGTCCTTGGTGCGTGGTAAGCAAAATCCGTCGCGGCGCCGACAAGTCCTTCTTTAACCAGTGTATAGATCGTATATGTTTCCGATTCAAGACGTTTACTTTTTTTTGAACCGCAAAAGTACACATATTTATGGTAAAAGTCGTACATTGATGGTGTATTTTTCAAAAAAAACGAAAAAAATGTTGTGAACTGATGATTTATCAAAAAATAATTTTTATCTTTGCGCCCGAAAATTTGACATGGTGGTTGTAGCTCAGCTGGTTAGAGCATCAGATTGTGGTTCTGAGGGTCGTGGGTTCGAATCCCATCATCCACCCAATACATTATAATATACTATGAAAGTAATAGCCATCAACGGAAGCCCCCGAGAAAAGGGCAATACGTGGTTCGCTTTGAATACGGTCGGCGAAGCGCTCATCAAGGAAGGTATCAATTTTGAAATCATTCATATAGGCAATCAGGCAATACGCGGTTGCATTGCTTGTAAGAAATGTAAAGAAAACAAGGACAATACTTGCTCCATTCGCACGGATAAATTGAATGATTACTTGCCTGTTATCAGGGAAGCCGACGGGATCGTATTGGGTTCGCCCGTTTTTTATTCGGGCATTGCGGGAACCATGAAATGTTTCCTCGACAGATTGTTTTATGTATCAGGTTCCAACGGCAACTGGATGCGCCATAAAGTGGGCGCGTCGGTGGTGGCGGTACGTCGTTCGGGCGGGTCGGCTACATGGAGCAGCCTGAATTATTTTCTGACGCTTTACGAGATGACGATTGCCACGTCCAATTATTGGAATATCATTCATGGAGCGCAGGAAGGCGAAGCCGAGCAGGACACTGAGGGAGTACAAATCATGCAGGTATTGGGCGCCAATATGGCGTGGCTACTGAAATCAAGACAGAACAACCTCGCAACGGCGCCTCCGCCCCTACCGAACGGAAAACTGTTTCTGAATTTTGTTCGATAAGTTTCAGGTTTGAAGTTTGAAGTTTGAAGTTTCAGGTTTGAAGTTTTCAGTTTTCAGCGTAAAGTTCTCAATTTTCAATTCTCAATTCTCAATTCTCTATGGAGGTTGTTTTACAAATATTTTCAGGTAGTTTTGCCGGAGAGGCAGTTTCTTTTGAAGAGGTACGGAAAAAAGTGGAGCCTGTTGTATCCCGAATCAAGGTGTCAAAAGTATTGATGGGCATGTCGGTTGATCGGGAACTGAACGAAAAAGTACGCGACTATCTGTACCAAAACAATATTGAATTTTACTTGTGGTTGCCTGTTTTCGCCGAATTGGACGAACTGAAACAGGGACATCCGCTCATTGATTATCAGGGTAGAAACAAAGATGATTATCAATTGGACGAGCGCGAAGATTTTACATTCTATTGCCCCAATCATCCTCAAAACGTATTCAACGTCATGCGTGTTTTTGAGGAACATTTTGCTTCAATTGGTTTCACAGGCGTTTTTTTGGACAAAATCAGATATTCATCATTTGCCAATGGCTTAAATGGCGTATTGACGTGCTTTTGCCCGTTTTGCCGGATCAAATACAAAGAAGCAAAGTTCGACCCCGAAGATTTGGCGGCATCCATACAAATGTTGCCGCAAAAACATTCGCCTTTTGGCGCTATTGCCTATCATCAGGGAAGATACACATTTGACGACGACCGTTGGAATAAATTTTTCTATCTGAAAAACCAAATGATCACCGATGCAGTACAGGGTATTTGCCAATTTTTTCAGGAAAGAAAATACAAAATCGGTTTGGATGTTTTTGCGCCCTTCGGCAGTCATTTTGTAGGTCAAAATATTCCTGCATTATCGGCATTTGCAGATTTTGTAAAACCTATGATGTACAGGATGACGAACGCTCCGGCAGGCTTGCCTTTTGAATTGGACGCTATTTTGCAGGAATCAACATCGAGTGAAGCACAAAAACAAGCGTTCTATAAAATACTTGGTTTTGACCCCAAAAAACAACCCTTCGACCTCGATTTTACGGTAAAGGATTTGCATGAATTAGCGCAAAATTCAAAATCGTCTGTTTTGCCGGGCCTAGAAATCAACAGGGCGCGCATCGCCCCGGTGACTCCGTCGTATATCGAAGAAACCATCAACGCATACACGCAAGCCGGCGCGGAAGGATATGTTCTTTCATGGAATTTGTTAAATGCTCCTGAAGAAAACATTGAACAGATCATAAAGATGTTCCATTAATGTCTTCTTTACCTTCTTACAAAAAAATCTGGGATATTTCCTGGCCCCTGATGATTGGCTTGCTTGCCGAAAATCTTGTAGGTGTTATAGATACGGCATTTTTGGGTCATGTTGGCGATTTGGAACTTGCCGCATCAGCCATAGCAAGTACATTTTTCCTGATCATGTTCATCGTGGGATTGGGATTTGGTACCGGTGCACAAATCCTAATTGCCCGACGCAATGGCGAAAAAAACTTTGAGAAAATCGGCGGAATTTTTGAAAACAGCCTCTATTTCATTTGGTTTTTCTCTGCGGTAGTGATACTCCTTTCCTTCATTTTCTCAAGGAAAATACTCGGTTTTATGCTGAACTCCGAAGATATTCTGGATGCTGCCATGAATTATCTGAATATCCGCGTTTTTTCGATATTCTTTTCTTTGGGATGCGTGATCATGCGCTCGTTTTTTGTTGGTATTCAGCTGACAAAATATATTGGTATGGGCGCGTTTATCGTCGCGGGAACAAATTTTATCTTCGACTATTTATTCATTTTCGGAAAGTTCGGATTCCCTCAAATGGGTCTGAATGGAGCGGCATTAGCCTGTATTTTCGCCGAATTAGCCGGTTTTGTTTTTTATGTCGTCATTACATTCAAAAAAATCAACCTCGCTAAATATCAACTTTTCACATTCAAACGACCTTCCATGCAGATCGTTGCGCAAACGCTGAAGCTCTCCATTTTTACGATGCTGCAAAATCTTGTTTCTTTGAGCGGTTGGTTTTTATTTTTTGTCATCATTGAGAAAACCGGCGAAAAAAATCTGGCGGCAAGTAATATCATCAGGAGCGTCTACATACTGGCGATTTGCCCGCTGTGGGCATATGGTTCCGCTGTTAGTACATTAGTTAGCAATGCCATAGGCGCCAACCGGACAGATGATGTTTTTCGGATTATTCGAAGGGTAACTATTTTTGCCTTGATCACATCAACCGTTGCTTTCATCCCCATACTGCTGTCTGCAAAAGGGATCATCTCTCTTTATACCGACAATCCCGAATTGGTAGACATCAGTTTCAAAGCGTTGTATGTGGTTGGGATTTCCAATATTCTGTCTTCGGTGGCATGGACGATATTCTCTGCCATTTCTGCCACGGGAAACACCATGATTGCCCTTTTTGTGGAAGGTTTTGCCCTTGTTTGTTATGTGGCTTCAATTTTTTTCTTTACATCGCAATATCCTGACCGTCTTGAAATTATCTGGTGTTCTGAAAATGTTTATCAGGTCTTGCTGGGCGTCGTCAGCGTTTTGTATTTGCGAACAAGGCATTGGACGAAAAAGAAAATATGATAAAATAGTGCGAAAACGGATTATATGTTATATATTTGCATTTTTAAAAAAAATATCCATCAAAAATAACTAGGTCATGATCAAAACAGATAGTCTTCAAAAGGTCTTCAGGACGGAAGAAGTAGAAACATGGGCGTTGAACAACGTCAGTTTGGACATTGCAGCGGGCGAGTTTGTCGCCATTATGGGTCCGTCGGGATGCGGCAAATCCACGCTGCTCAATATTCTTGGACTGTTGGACAATCCAAGCGGCGGCACGTACTTTCTCAGCGAAACGGAAGTAAGCGCCTATCCCGAACGGCAACGCACTCGGTTGCGTAAGGGCGTCATCGGGTTTGTGTTCCAGAGTTTCAACCTGATAGAGGAATTGAGCGTGTTTGAAAACATTGAATTGCCCCTGCTCTACATGGGCATTCCGGCTGCTGAACGTAAAGCAAAAGTGCAGGTAGCCATGGAACGGATGCAAATCACGCATCGCGCCAAGCATTTTCCGCAACAACTCTCCGGCGGACAACAACAGCGCGTTGCCATCGCCCGAGCCGTAGTAGCCGAACCCAAAATCATCCTCGCCGACGAACCGACAGGTAATCTTGATTCAAAAAACGGCAAAGAAGTGATGAACCTGCTCACCGAACTGAACAAAGAAGGAACAACAGTCATCATGGTAACCCACAGCCAACACGACGCCGGTTATGCCGAGCGAATCATCAACCTGTTCGACGGTCAGGTGGTGGCGGAAGTACAGCTGTAAGGAATTGAGAATTGAGAATGTTCACACATTATCTCAAAATCGCTTTCCGCAACATGCGGAAATACAAAAGTCAGACGCTCATCAGCATGGTGGGTCTGGCAGTCGGGTTTACCTGCTTTGCTTTAGCAGCCCTGTGGATTCGATACGAAATAACTTTCGACAGTTTCCACAAAAACGCCGGGCAATTGTATGTGGTTTACAGACCGGATGCACGCAGTCAAAACGGATATACCAGGACAACCTCTCATTTGCTGGCGGCTCATCTAAAAAAAACGTTTCCGGAAATTGTGAATGCAGTAACATTTACTCATTCCAAAGAGGCATTTATAGTGGAAGACACAGAAATTCCGGTATTGACCATCAGATGTGATTCATCTTTTTTGAGGATGTTTGATGTGAAAATTCTGGAAGGCAATATGGACTTTCTGTTGCCCGACGGTAATGACAAGATCGCCATTACCCGCGAAAAAGCCCGACAACTGTACGGCGACGAAAATCCGATAGGAAAAACAGTCAGTAATATTTGGAACAACAGATTTACAATTTGCGCAGTTGTTTCGGGAATGTCAGAGAAAAGTAATTTTGATTTCGATTTTATTGGTAGACGTTGGAGTAGGCAATATACCATGATTGAACTGTTGCCCGGAACAAACTTCGAAGCCTTCGAAAAAAAACTGTACGAACACGAAACCGACAGTGAATTGGACAATATCAGCAAAATGAAGATCACGCCTCTGACAAAAATGCGTTACCTTGATCCTGATATAGAACGAGAGGTTAAGTTTCAACATATTTTGATTTTTGCGGTCAGCGGCTTATTGGTTATTGTCTGTGCGCTGTTTAATTATCTGACCCTGTTCATGAGCCGTTTCAGGATACGGCAAAAAGAAATGGCTTTGCGCATGGTTTGCGGCGCTTCGGGAGGTTCGCTATTGACGATGTTGTCCGTAGAGTTTTTGCTCACGCTTCTGTTTGCCGTCGCGTTGGGTTGCGCCCTGATGCAATGGCTGCACATGCCCTTCCTGACCCTCTCGGAAATTCAAATGGATTTGACTGCCATTTATCGGGAATTGCTCGTATATGTCGGGGGCGTCATTCTGGTTTCCCTGTTGGTATTTTGGGCGATATTGATGGTCTTCCGTATGAGGACGCCGGATGTATCCATTCGCCGGACTAACAAAAAACTGTTCCGTAAAATTTCGGTGGTGGCTCAATTGGTCATCAGCATTGGTTTTGCTTTTTGCTCCATTGTTATATTGAAACAGATGTATTTTCTGTATCATACCGATGAGTTGGGCTTTTCTTTCAAGAACAGAGGCACAATGGTAGTGATGGATAGACCGGAAGGAAGCACCGAAGGATTGGCAAATCACTTGAGGCAGATACCGGAAATTACAGAAGTTACGGATATATACGGAGAAGTCATTTTTAATTTAATTCCTGAATATGGGATGTCTAATTTGAAGGTTAGTTCTTGGGACAATAAATTTATAGATGCGGAAGATATAGATATGTGGGAATGTCGGGTCACGCCTGAAATTATTGATTTTTACGATTTTCAGTTATTGGCGGGCGAAATGCTGACTGACGCCGATCCGGAATCAATGGTTTTGCTGAACGAAAGCGCCGTTAAGTTATTTGAATGGCACGACCCTGTGGGCAAACAATTCAACGAGTATACCGTAAAAGGCGTCGTTAGAAATGTTTGCAATGCGTCGCTCATCGTACCGGCTAAACCTGTTTGCTACGCAAAGCATATCCCGCCCGTTTCGCGACCTCCTGTTGTTTCCAATGACGGCTCCGACGTGGTATTATTTTATATCATCAAGCATCGATCCATCATGTTCAAATACCACGAAGGCATGTGGGCATCATGCAGGGAAAAAATCAAACAGTTGGTAGAACAGGAACATCCCAACGTTGCCAGATATTTAGAATTATATAATACCGAAGAAGAGTACGATAAATACCTGAAATCGGAAAATGCCTTGATCAAGTTATTATCATTTGTTTCCATCATTTGCGTACTGATTTGCGTGTTCGGTTTTGTTTCGTTGGTTACGCTCGCCTGCGAGGAGCGCCGTAAAGAAATTGCTGTCCGCAAGATCAACGGCGCAACGTCCGGAGATATTCTTAGCATGTTTGCCAAAGAATATTTTCTGTTGCTGGTCGTCGGCGCGGCTATTGCCTTTGCGGCAGGCTATTTCATCATGCAACGATGGTTGGAACACTATGTAGCGCGGACAAGCATCCCGGCATGGATATACTTGTCGATTATCTGCGTTTTGGCATTGGTGATAGCGCTTTGCGTGGGGTGGCAGGTGTACAGGTCAAGCATCGAAAACCCGGCGGAGGTAGTGAAGAGCGAATAGTGGTTAGTGATTAGTGGTTAGTGGTTAGCAAAATCTGCGTTCATCCGCCTAATCCGCGTCATCTGCGTGCTAAAAAAGTCAAAAAAAAATGAAAAATTTGAAAATATGTTCAAACATCATCTAAAAATCGCGTTCCGCAACTTGCGGAAATACAAAACCCAGAACATCATCAGCATCATCGGGCTGGCTGTAGGGTTTACCTGTTTTGCCTTTTCTGCTCTTTGGATCAGATATGAAATGAGTTACGACAACTTCCACGAGAACGCCGACAGGATTTATCGGGTGCATACAAACATGAACAAGTGGACGGCGCAAGGGAGCAGCGCAGCCGAAACAATTGCCGATACCAACCCTTATCCGCTGGCAAACTGGTTGAAATCAGAATATCCGGAAATAGAGGACGCCTGCGCAATACTCCCTTTTACGCTTGAAAACAGATTTATCGGCGTTTTTGCCGACCGTTCTTTTAGCGACATCTTTGGCTTGAATTTGTCCGAAAATCTTTTTATAGAGGGTCGCACGGATAAACCGGCGGTAATCACCGATGAACTAAAAGAATATACAGAATACATCAAAGAAGAGTTTAATTATGAGGTTGTTGCGTCTATTCCTCGTTGGTCTGCAAACACCAACATCCCGTTCAATCTGCTCATCCCTATTACTCCTGATAATCCCGAAGTAAACCGTTGGTGGTTTTATGGAAGTCATCATGTATACGCCTTAATAAGAGACGGAGCGGATGTGCCGTCTCTTGAAGCAAAGTTGGATAGCATCAGGCTTCCGCAATGGGGAGAACCCGTATCTATTGTCTTGACTCCATTAACGCAATTACGGCATCACAATCCGTCAGGAAATTTGGAATCCGATATTAAATTAAGTCATATTCAAATTTTTGCCGTAGCGGGATTGTTGGTTATTTTGTGTTCGCTGTTCAACCATTTGACATTGTTTGTTACCCGCGCGCGGATGCGGTTGCGCGAATTAGCCTTGCGCAAGGTGAACGGCGCATCCGATTGGCAAATCGCCGCTACGCTCTATACCGATTTTCTTTTGGTCATTGTTTTGTCGCTCGCTGTCGGTTTTATGCTGATGACATTGCTCATCCCGCCCTTCAAGGAATACACCGGCATTGGACACAACAACATCAACATTTACAGCGAATTAATAATTTATGCGGTTTTGCTGGTAGTATGCAGCGTCATTGCCGGCGGCATTCCCGTTTTGTATTTCCGCAAGCAGGCGCTGAACGACAACATCAAGGGAGGATCGCGAAACATGTTCCGCAAGGTTAGCCTTTTGATTCAGTTGATGATCAGTCTTGGCATGATTTTTTGCGCCGCCGTTTTTATCAAACAGATACGTTTTTTGCATGATACCGACTTGGGTATCAATCGTCAAAATGTTGCCGCCGTGCAGGCGCGTTGTTGCCGGTTGACCTCCCCATATTATGCCGACCGTATCATGCAAATACCCGGCATCAAAGATGCGCTACCAATAGCTGGTAATCGTTTTCTACAAAATATGGTTTCAGGAGGAAACCCTTGGTCGTATGAAAAAGACGGAGAAAGAATCACCTATTTCATTTTTGGTTCATTTGCGCCATCTCATTTTTTTGACTTCTTTGGAATAGAAATCATTGAGGGTACGGCACACGCCAACGAATGGGATTCTGTAAGAAGAGCAATAGGTGTTTTCAATGAAACTGCAATGAAAGAAGTAGGCGATATTTTAAGAGCAGAAGAAAGAGTAATAGGCGTTGCACGAGACTTTTACCTGACCCCCACCGTAAAAGCGGTACCAACAAGGGTCGGTTTTCCTTACAACGGATACGATTCTTTCTGGGGATTAGCATACAGATATGAAGAAGGTATGCGCCGGCAAACCCAACAAGCCGTCACCCAATGGCTGCGCGAAGAGTTTCCCGACCAGGGCGAATTTGAGGTTGAATTTGCGTATATGGAGGATATTTTTGAAGAGCATTTCAAATCCGAGC
>Ga0099364_10002239_pt1 | contig 30981 bp, 26 predicted proteins | sample TergutTh196P3_FD_73070 | JGI IMG/M metagenome (GOLD analysis project Ga0099364, IMG submission 73070) | Microcerotermes parvus P3 segment gut microbial communities from Pointe-Noire, Republic of the Congo - Th196 P3 | ecosystem: Host-associated > Arthropoda: Insects > Digestive system > Gut ... | reverse complement strand
TTAAATATCATATACTAAAGGTGCCAGGAACCGTGCGAGTATTCGCCGCCCAACCCCGCCAGGTCCGGAAGGAAGCAACGGTAAGCGGATGTGTATTGCGCCGCGGCCCTCCTGGCACTTTTTTATTATTTAATTATCTGTTACACTATTCACATGTCTAATACGGCGGCTAAATATAGGCCTAAGACTTTTGATGAGCTTGCGGGGCAGGAGTTTGTGGTCTCTACTATTAAGAATTCGCTTAAAAGCGGGCAGATAGCTCATGCTTACCTATTCTCAGGGCCTAGGGGGTGCGGTAAAACCAGCGCTGCCCGTATTTTAGCGCGGTCTTTAAATTGCCTTTCTAACCTTTCTAAGAGCGATAAACCTGCGGAAGAGCCCTGCGGTACTTGCGATAACTGCATTTCAATCAGCAAGGGCGCCAGTATGGATGTGCTTGAAATTGACGGCGCTTCCAATAATTCAGTAAATGATGTCCGGCAAATTAAAGACGAGGTTGTTTTTCCGCCCCAGTCCGGCAAGTACAAGGTTTATATTATTGATGAAGTCCACATGCTAAGTACCAGCGCATTTAACGCGCTTTTAAAAACCATAGAAGAGCCGCCGCCGTATATTGTTTTTATTTTTGCCACAACAGAGCTGCACAAAGTTCCCGCAACAATTAAAAGCCGCTGCCAGCAATTTAATTTTAGATTAATATCGATAGAAATCATACAGGGGATTCTAAAAAAAATCTGCGCGGAGAATGGAATTGATGCGGAAGATGACGCTCTTTTTTGGATAGCCCGTGAATCCACAGGGAGTATGCGCGATGCATTCACCCTGTTTGATCAGGTTGTCTCTTTTTCCGCAGGGAAAATTCGCAGTGATTTAATCCGTGAAAAGTTGGGGATTATTGGTCTTGAAAGACTTAACGCTCTTGCGGAAGCCTGCGCTATAAATGACGCTGCCGCCGCTTTTGCGCTTGCGGATGAATTGCTTGCTTCCGGCGTATCTATCGAACAATTTGTTATCGATCTTACAGGATATTATAGAGGACTCTTGCTTCTTAAAAATAACATAACAAGGGAATCTCTTTTAGGCTACAAAGCCGAGCAATTTTCCGCCAAAGTTTTGGAAACCTACGATGCAATCCGTCTTGAACAGGCGTTGGACATTTTACTTGAGTGTTACCGTAACTTGCGCTATTCAGTGTCTCCACGATTTGAACTGGAGGCGGCGGTTTCAAAGTTAACATGGCTTACCAAGTGGATCTCTCAGCGCGAGTTAAAAGATGCTGTTGACGGTGCATACACAGGCGGAGGACAACGGCCAACGGTGAAGTCTGTAGAAATGCCGGTAGCTTTAACTCCGGCAGCAACCCAAGCTCCAACTCAAAATCAAACAAGGCCGGCTTATGACAGCGGCCGTTCGCTTTCTGCCGAGTTTAACCGCATGGTTGCCGCCAAGACTGCCGCTAGCAATCAGCCTATCAATAAAAAAGAAAGCGATGACGATGAGCCTGTCTGGAAAATAAAAAGCAATAATCCGCCGGAGGTGGAAAAAGTTTTATCAATACTGCCGGGAACGGTAATAGAATAATAAACGGAGAAAAAAATGAACATTAATCCATTTGATCTTTTAAAAAACGCTCAAAAAATTCAGGAGCAGATGAACGGCTTCCAAGAAAAACTTGCCGATATAGAGGTAACAGGCGCATCCGGCGCCGGTATGGTAGAAATTGATATTAACGGAAAGATGGATGTTGTAGATGTCCGTATTGCGCCGGAAACTCTTGACGATGTTGAAATGTTACAGGATTTGATCATGTCCGCTTTTTCTGACGGCATGGCAAAAGTAAGGGAAGAAATTTCTAATCAAGCTGCCGCTATGACAGGCGGATTGAATCTTCAAGGTTTAAATATTCCGGGTTTAACCGGCTAACTTGCATGACTCCTAACGCATTGGATAGGCTGATAGCTTTATTCTCCAAGCTTCCCGGTATTGGAAAAAAAAGCGCAGGGCGGATTGTGTACCATATACTGGATGCCAGTCCTTCACTTGCGGAAATTTTATCCAGAGAGTTATCCGGTTTACACAAAGCTATTTGCCGCTGCAGTATTTGCGGCGGTTGGACTGAGTCCAGTCCGTGCGCTATTTGTTCTGACCCTGAAAGGGATCACTCTGTTATTTGCGTTATAGAAAGCGCGCAGGATATGCGCATCATAGAAGAAGGCCGCGAGTTCCGCGGCGTCTACCATGTTTTAGGCGGACTTATTGCGCCGCTTGAAGGCATTGCTCCTGAAAATCTTTCCATTGGCAAACTGATAGCCCGCCTGCATGACAGTTCTGCAAACACTCAACATAAAGTAAAAGAAATTATTTTAGCTCTTAACCCCACCATAGAAGGCGACACCACCGCACTGTATTTGCAAAAACAATTAAAAAACTTCCCCATAGAAATAACCCGCCTAGCCTCCGGAATGCCCGTCGGCGGCAACATCGAGTATATAGACAGACTAACACTTTCCCGAAGTTTTAGAGGTAGGATTAAGGTTTAGTAAACCTTTACATTTCCAATATAATTTCATTTTCTGCTTTCAAAACAGAAGCAGGTATATAACAACCTTCCATTGCTGTGCCGTTGACTGTCAGTTTGACGCAGCCGCTTTCTTTTCCATTGGGGTTGTTTATGGTTATGTTAAGTTTTTTGCCGCGGAAAACTTTTTCTATTGTAAAAGATTTCCATGTCGATGGAATTGCGGGGGCTATTGCTAACCCTTCAATATCCGGTCTAAGACCCAAGATACCCTCTACGCTGCCAACCATCACCGTTGTTGCGGTGCCTGTCAGCCAATGAACATGACTGCGCCCTTCAAACGGGCTTTCCGAACTTTCCGTAAACTGCGAATAAACATAAGGCTCCATAAGACGAGTGTCCGCAATTTCATTTTGAGCGGCAGGACAGCTTTCTAAATAATATTCAAGCGCGCGGCCTCCTCTTCCAAGAAGAGCTTCCGCAAGAATTATCCAGCCCTGAGTCTGCAAAAATATACCGCCGTTTTCTTTAGTGCTGGGATTAAATAATAAAGCAAGCGCACCCTCAAAAGCGTGCTTCTGATATGACGGAGCCATAACGCGCGCGCCGTATTTGGTGTTCAGCTCTTTGTGCACAAGATCAAGAATTGCTTTGCCTCGCGCTTCATCTGCATAACCTGAGATTACCGCCCAACTTTGCGGGTTCAGCCACATGGAAGCTTCCGGGTCTCCTGCTTTGCCTACAACAAAATCATCTTCCGTAATGCCGCGAACAAATCGATCTTTGTTCCAGCATTTTTCTTCTATAATTTTACCAAAACGATCTTTAAGCTCGTTCATTTGTTTTTCTGTTGCGGCATCTTTTTTGAACTTTGCAAAGCGAATCATTATTTCAAACCCATAGTACAATTGCAAAGCAACAAAGACCGATACTCCCTTTGCTCCCAACCTAAGACAATCATTCCAGTCAGCGTGAAGACCTGCGGGCAGACCGTGAATTCCTAAATTATTAAGTGAAAAGTCAATTGCTTTTTTAAGGTGGTTAAATACTGTGTCTTCACCTTTATTTGCATAGGGGATAACTTCATCCAACAGAGCGGTGTTGCCTGTTTCCGCAATATATTTCCAAACTGTGGGGAAGAGCCAGAGAGCGTCATCAGCACGGTAGGATGGGTGACCTGTTCCTTTGCGGTAAGATTCATCTTCGGGCGTGTCTTCATGGCCGGCATTGTGGTTAAACTTTACAAGAGGGAGCGCTCCGCCGTGATGCACCTGTGCAGAAATCATAAACTTGATTTTTTCCAGAGCCATTGCCGGATCAAGATGGATTATGCCTTGAATATCCTGCACGGTGTCGCGGTAGCCGTAACCGTTTCTTGCTCCGCAGTAAGAGAACGATGCCGCCCGTGACCAGACAAATGTAATAAAACACTGGTAAGCGTTCCATGTGTTGATCATATTGTTAAAGTTGTCATCCGGGGTTTGCACTTTTAAATTACTCAGCTTGCCGTGCCAGTATTTTTTAAGTTGTTCAATTTCTTTATCAACAATAGCGGCATCTTCATATTTTTTAACAAGTTCTTTTGCCTGTGCTTCCCGCTTCTGTCCAAGAATAAAACTGAACTCTTTTGTTTCGCCGGGTTTAAGCTCGAATGCAGTGTGCAATGCGCCGCACGGATTCATGTTGTAGTTGAGTTTTCCGTCTAATTTTCCGTTTTCTATAGAAATGGGGTTGCCGTAATCTCGGTATTTGCCAAGGAAGCTGGCACGGTCGCCGCAGTAAGAACTTACAGGCGCGCCGGCAAGGGCAAAGATACGGGTTTCCACTCGGCTTTCATTAACAGCGTTCAGACAGTTTTCGTTTATCGCCTGTAAAATGAATTTTTCTTTAAAGTAAGTGCGGGTTATAAACTGAGTATATTGAAGATTAACCTGATCCTGCTCGTAAAAACTTTCGCAGGTAAATTCGGCATAACCAAAGCAGGAGATTTTCCGCGCCTTGCTTCCCTTGTTGGTAACCTTGACCCGCCAAACTTCATGCTCGGCATCCTGCGGTACATAATACGCTGCCTCGGACTGAATGTCATTATACTCGGCCTCGATTTTAGTATAGCCTGTTCCATGACGGCAGATCGATTTATATCGATCTAAAGACTTACCCACAGGCTGCCATGAAGCCGACCAGTAGTCGTTGGCTTCGTCATCTCTCAGATAAATATAACGCCCGGGCTTGTCCTGTTCATTAAATCGATAGCGGATTATCCTTCCTGCCGCGCCGCTTTTTACAAAGCTGTAACCGCCTGCATTATTGGAGATAATTGCCCCATACGCCGGAGAGCCCAAATAATTAGCCCAAGGGGCGGGCGTATCGGGCTTGTCTATGACATATTCCCTTTTATCGGAATCAAAATAACCATATTTCATTGTTTTCCTCCTGAATTGTTTTGTTGTTAATGAGCTTATTTTATCGTATTATTAAATATTATGGAACTGGATCAGGAAGAAGCTCTATACGAATTTCTCGAAAACGCAATCCGTCCGTTTACTTTGGAGGATATTACTACCTATGTGCAGGTTTCGGGGCAAAAACGCAATAAAAGGCTGGCTTTGGAAATTGCCGCCTATTTGGAAGCTAGAAAAATCGCTTTTAGACAGGACAGCCTCCACTGGGTTTCCCGCAGGAATTGCTTTGAGCCTGCTGTTTTTGTAATTACCCCCACTCGGCTTGAATTGCTCAACGGAATACTTGTTCCGGGTCATCGTTGTGTTCCCTTTGCGAACCCTATGGTTTTGCCTAATCGGTATAAATTTTTTTGGAAGGGCAGCCCCGTTCCGGAGACAACTACCGAAGCTCCGCCGGAAGATTTATATCCTTTTTATTGTATTTATGGCGAAGAGTTTGCTCCTCAATATATAGCTAGAGATAATCCAAAAAACGAAGAAGCGTATAATGCAGACCCTTATGAAGATCCGCCGGAGGTATCAATTCATACTCTTGATATGCGCGGTATTTACCGCGAGTGCGCTTTTGTACCCGGAGACAGATTTGTTGTGCGGACAATTGATTGGAAGGAGTGTAAGTTTGATTTGGAAAAGGCCGGAAAAGATCAATGGGCAAGTGCTGATTTGGATGAATGGCTGGAAAAAGCCGAGAACGGTTTTGAAGACAGTTTTGCAATACTTGGCCCTGCTTCCAGCACGGAAGAGCAGATTGCTTTTGCATATTGGTATGGCGGCAAACGAATGAGAGAGGTTCCCGCTTATTCACTGGAAGAATATTTTTATGAAAAGAGCAATCGTGTAGAAGCAATGCCATTTGGAATTGAAACCCGTTTTTGGTTTGCAGGCAGGGAAATTCCTGATTACAAACAGCTTCAAAACTACACCGTTCCCCCTGATAGAACATATATAGAAGATTTGCTGTTTGAAAAAAATATTCCAATATCTGAATTTGTAATTCTTTCTTATATAAGAGATGCATTTTTTCGCAACGAAACTGAAATTGATAATGTAATTAATCGCATTATTCCGCCTGTGATACATATTGATGAAGATGAATGGAATATATTTGCGGAATATGTTGCGGATGCTATGGAAGATTTTTATAAGGCTTATTCATTTTTTTTGGATCAGGGAGCAGGTCCTGTCCGTCAAAGAGTTGCAGAATTGCACACGGCGGTAATTGAGCTTTCCGCACGCCTGCAAAAAGGAGAAATTGAAACTGCATGGCTGCCCCGTCATACTTTTATTGTGCTTTCGCAAATTCAAGGACATGCGGCTGCTTTGCTTGAGGATCTTGCTTTTGATGAGTCTCCCGCAGCAAGCGATGTTATTGCTATGGATAATTCATCTGACAGCATGATCGATACTTTTTCAGAGATTAAAGAGCTTATAAACAGCGCTATGGATAATTTTAGAAGAAGCAATTTAACCGTAATTCACGGCGGTAAAGATTTCGGCCATTTATGGAGAATGATACAGATTAGTGTTTCAGGAGTTGATACATGGCGGCGCGCGATTATTTCTCCTGAATGTACAATGGAAGAATTGCATGAATTAATTCAAGCAGGCATGGACTGGAAGGGCACATTACGGTTTCGTTTCTACACCGAATCTGCCGACGGTACAAAAGAGTATTTACATAATAAAATTAAACTAGGCGAGATTGATTTTCGCGGCAAGAGAGAGCTTGTATATGATTATGGTTCAGCTTGGAATGTAAAAATAATTATTATGTCGTCGTATCAGGGAACGAAAGAGGAGGCAAGCCGCTTTATTGCAGGTGAAGGAGCCGCACCTCCTGAACATACCGAAGGGCCTCGTCATTTTAGAAAACTGCTTGCAATTTATGAAACAGGAAGCCCTGCGGAAAAACAATCAATTCAGCGTGAATTGGGTGCGGACTTTACCGGAAGTTTTAATATGGATAGAGCAAATCGCAATTTACGCAAATTAACAGGAGAAAAAAATGGATAAAGAAGAAATTACCTTAACACAATTAGTAAAAAATGGCGGTATTTATTTTAATATAGAGGGCAGCAGCAAAAAAGAAATTGTTATTAATTTAATAAATGCTTTGTCGTCCGCAGCTCTGCCTTCTTGTAAACGCGATCTGCTGTTGAACGCCGTAATGGAAAGGGAAGCCCTTATTTCCACCGGAATTGAAAACGGAATAGCGCTTCCGCATCCGCGCACTCCGCTGCTTGAAGAAGATGAACAGCCTTTTGTGGCAATCGCATTCCCCCGGCAGCCAATAGATTGGGAAACCCCCGATAATAAACCCGTTCACACAATTTTTTTGATTGTTTCGGATTCGTCCAAACAGCATTTAAACGCATTAACAAAGATTAATTTTTTATGCATGGAGAAAAACTTTTACAGTTTAATTAATGCGCAGGCTGCCGAAGAAGAAATTATCTCGGCCATTGAAGAAACAGAGAAGGGGTGGGGTTAAAATTTAAAGGCTGCCCCCAAATGGGCAAATAATTCAATACTTCTCAAGAAGTTCTCTGATTAATTCATTCATTGAAAAGTTTAATTCACTTCTTATTTCATTTTTCATTGATTTTGGCAGTTTAGGATAGGTATTATCGGAGTTTTGTTCTGTGCGGTCTATAAAAAAATGGTAGGGCTTTATCTTTAGAATATTGGCTATTTTTTCAATCATGTCCATAGAAGGGAATTTTTTCCCAACCTCTATTTCTCCAATGTAGGTAGGTGATGTGTTTAAATATTCCGCTAATTTCATTTGGGACATACCTTCCTTTTTGCGAAATACCTTCATATTTTGAATAAAAATTTGCTTTAATGTCATTTCTTATGCTACCAGCCTTTATTTTCTCCATACAACAAGCTTTTAGAGGGTTAAAAATAGTTGACAATAACCCTCAATTAGCACTAAAATAAAGGATAGATGCTTCATAGGTTAGTTTCCTGTGTTTTTTGCCTATTGTTAAGTGGAAATTTAGGAAAAAACCTTCCCTTATTGTATTGGGGATGAGGCAATTAAGGAGGGATTTATGAAAAAAGCATTCAAAATTCTACTATATATTGCGCTCATTTTTGCATTTACCGCATGCGGTGACGGCGGCGGTGGTACGGAATACATCTACGAACCTGACGGTACTGCGGTGGTGTTAGGCTCGTTTAGGCCTAATGCGGTTAATCCGTATAATGGGCTTTCCAGCTCGGTGGGGTATCAGATTGTGAGCCTGCCGAGTGAGGGGCGCGATGAGGTTATGAGGGTTGCTTTCCCGAATAGGAGGGCGGCGGCTTATTATCGGTTTACCGATCAATATGATGTTTTTGAAGGTCAGGAAGTAACCATTTCTTTTTCTGTAGATGTCAAGCGGACGGGTGCGGCAGGGGATTTGACATGGGTATATGCAAAAAATGACAGCGATACCAATGTCCACCATATTCAGAATGCGGCGAAAAGTACATGGCACAAAATGAGCCATACATGGACAGAAATTTTCGATACCGCCAGCCGTGAAATTTATCTGAATACGCACGAAAATAACAGCGAGAATACAGTTTTCTATATTGATAATTTTACAATCAGTATTGGAACGGCAGGGCTTGAGTTTACGCTTATCAATAATGGAACTGCATACAGAGTCAGCAAAGGTACGGTGTCAGGCGGAGCGGTTGTTATACCTGCTTTGCATAACGGTCTGCCTGTAACAGAGGTTAGCGGATTTAGCGATACAGACATAACCCGTATAACCATTCCATCAAGCATAAAGTCAATTAACGATTATGCTTTTATGAGATGTGAGCAGCTTACAACTTTGATTTTTGCCGAAGGAAGCCAACTGGAAAGGATTGGAGAGCACGCGTTTCACTATAGTCATAAACTGGCTGGAGATTTAACGCTCCCCAATGGCGTAAAATATATCGGAGAAAGTGCGTTCCAACATTGCCTAGCCCTTGACAGCATAACTATTCCTGAAAGCGTTACATTTGTCGGAATTAAAGCGTTTGCTGATTGGACAGACACGCAGACAATCAATATTGACGGAGTGCCTGTCGGGTGGCATAACAATTGGAAGCAGGAATGTAATGCAAAAATTGTTTTTAAAAGTGTTGTGGAAACCATTACGCTTCCGCGAGCAGAAGAAACTGAAAATTGGCATTACTTTTATAATATACCGTCAGAGATAACCGAAGGCAGAATTTTAGAAGGCGATATATATACTTTCACTTATTCGTTATTTTCTGATGTCGCAATGGCTTACTTGTGGCTAGGTCTTCAAGATCGTATGTCAGAATGGTGGGAAAATCTTTCAGAGAACGAATTTATTAATAATATACCGACTAATGCTCTAGTAAGCGGAACAATAGAATTCATTGCTACAAAATCAGCGTCTTCTACAGAGCAAGCCGCAAACATAATGCACCTTGGAACAAATGCTTCAAATGTAACTGGCTCACCAACATTGTACTTTACTAAGTTCGAGCTTGTAAAAATAAAAGCGAAAGTACCGGGTGCGGTTGCAAGTTTTTCGGCAGGGTCTGGTAATGGGCAGGTAACATTGTTGTGGTCTGCTCCGTCAGATAACGGCGGTGCGACTATTACAGGTTACGAAGTTACAATGGACAATTGGGCGACAAAGGTAACAAAAACGGCAATTCAAACAACTCATACCTTTACGGGCTTGACCAATGAAACAGAATACACTTTTAAGGTGCGTGCGGTTAATGCTGTAGGTGCAGGAGCAGAAAGCACGCGGACGGCAACGCCGACAGTTCCCAACACTTATGTCATCACAAAAAACGAGGGAACATTCAAGGCAACCTATAACGGTACTGTAGTATCGACTAATTCGTCTATACAAACTGTTATCAACACTATTAGAACGGACACCAAAGGTGCAAACGCTATACAGTTTGGCAATGGGATTGATGTGTTGGACATCGGTATGGAAAAAATACATTTTACGGTATCATCGGGAACATGGGGCGTTATTACCCTTACAGGCAAATTAATCTCGTCAGGTAATGAAGTGAATGGTTCTACTATAGATGCAGACAGAGTTACCATAATCAGCACAGCGAATATAGCAAACACAAACACCGCAACCGACATTTCTACTATCGCAAACTTTGGAGGAGATACAGGAAGCATAACGATTAACGGCGGTACGGTTTCAGGCAATGGTACTGCGATTATGAATTTCCAAGGTACTTTAACTATCAAAGGCGGAACGGTGTCTGCCAATACTGCAATTTCAAACCACGACTTGTTAAATATCAACGGCGGAGAGGTGAAGGGTGTAAATTGTGCGGTTCACAACACTTCTCATGAGGGTAGGAGTGGTACTATAAAAATGAGTGGTGGTACATTGTCATCAACAGCAGCCAACGGCAAAACGATTGATAACCAGAGCAGCGGAACGATAACCATCACGGAGGGAACGGTGTCGGCAACAGGTGTGGGCAGTAATGCGGTGTACAACGGAGCAGCTAACGGTACAGTAACCATCATCAAGCCTTCAACCGAGATTAGCGGCAATGTGCATAATGTTACTTTTATCACTGAAATTGTCGGTTCGTATAGTAAGGGTGCTTCCAATCCGTATGTTCCTCTTGTCGGCGACTTTGACTATCAAATTGTAAACCTTACAGCCGATGACGGGAACGAAAGTCGTACCAATGTTATGAGAATAATTAATTCAGCCGAAACGCACAATATAGTTCGTCATAGTCTGGACAGTTATCTTGGACAGAATATTAAAGTTGAGCTTTCCGCTGATGTTAAAAGAATAGGCGGAACGAATAAGGACTTGAATTGGACGATGAATGTGGACAGTGCCAATTTTCCTGTTTTTGCCCAACAAAGTAGTGCCGCGGAAAATACTTGGCACACCATAACAGGCTCATGGACAGGAAAAGCCAATTCTCTGCTTTACCTGTACCTATATGAAAATCAAAATATCGGTGCAACTTATTATATTGATAATGTTATTATAACGGTTACAGTTTCTGGAACTCCAGGTGCGGTACAAAATATTTCGGCAACGCCAGGCAATGGGGAGGTTGCTTTGTCGTGGACTGCTCCGTCAAGCGACGGCGGCTCGCCTATTACGGGCTACCAAGTTTCAAGCAACAACGGCTCGTCATGGGTTACTGCTTCCACCAATACAAGTCATACTTTCACAGGCTTGACCAACGGAACGCAGTATTCTTTCAAAGTCCGCGCAGTCAACGCTATAGGCAACGGAGCGGAAAACATGATTATGGCAACGCCGAGCGGCGGCAGCGATCCGACTGCTTCTTATATTATTACTGAAGATACCACATGGTACACAGCGCGCAAAAATGGCAACATAGTGGGAACGCCTAATAATACTCCTCAACAGCTTATCGACGCTATAAGAACAGACGCTGGCGGAAAAGATTGCACAATACAGTTTGAAGACTTAACAAAAACATTGGACATCGCAGCATTTAGCATTGAATTTAAAGACACATGGGGCAAAGTAACCCTTACAGGAAAAATTACTTCTTCAACTGCCAATACAATATCTATTTCAGGTGGCGTTTCCGTAACTAGCACAGCGGAAATTGGGAACACAGGTTCAGGAGGAACAAGCGGCGGAGCAATTCGCTTCGATGGTAGCGGTACATTAACTATCTCTAGCGGTAAAGTTTCGGCAACTGGAACAAGTGACTATATAGCCGCAATTCGCAATGTATCAAACGGCAAGGTAATTATCAACGGCGGTGATATTTCCAGTTTATCGTCTAATGCTATTTATAATGTCTGCGACTCAGGTAGAGGTACGATAGAAATCAACAACGGTACTGTTTCAACAAGCGGACCAAATAATATGTCTGCAATTGCTAATAATTATGGCGGTATTGTAAACATTAAAGGCGGTACTGTGTCAGCAATTAATGGTACTGCGGTTTCCAATGGCAATAACCGTGAAGGCAGTAATGGTGAGCTAAACATCAGTGGTGGAACGGTTAGCTCAGCAGGTCTATTTCCCGCAATTAGCAATATAGTAAGAGGTACTACAAGCATTACTGGCGGCACAATTGAAGCAACAGCAGGGGATAGTTCGGCATTAACTAACTCAGGAACAGTAATTATCGATGGTGGTACGGTACAAAAAACAACAGCATCAACAGCAAGTTTATCACTTTCTGGTTATGCGGCAATTTTTAACAATTCCAGTGGTAAGGTTGACATTATCAGCGGAACGGTATCTGCTCCAACAACAGGATTATATAATTTCGCAGTGTACAATCAAGCAGGTGGCGAGGTTACTATCGGGGCAGGAGCAATCATAAACGGCAAAAAGAACTGGGATTAAGGGTACTGTGTCGGGAACGGTGGTGTGGTTGCCGTAGAGGGGGCGGGGTCACCATTTAACGCTGATTTACGCTGAGAAGACGCTGATTTACACAGAATTAAATCAGTGAAAATCTGCGCTTAATCCGTGTAATCCGCGTTAATGCGTGACCACGCCTTAAGAAACCAAAGCGGTATTGTATCATTATTAAGTTATATATAAAAAGGAGAGAATGTATGAAAAAGCGAATTTTAGGAATAGTGATTTTTTTCTTGTTATTATTTTGTACAATAGGCGTGCCTGCACAAAATAATCAGTCTATTCCTGCAGGAGCGGTGGCTTGCACGAGTCATGTTATGCAGGGAGAGTTGTGTACTGTTTGCAACGGTACGGGGAATATGTCTGTTTATGGTACGGGTATGTCTATACCATGTGTCATGTGTGTCCGCGGCAGGCTGAGGTGTATGCTTTGCCAAGACAGGGGTTGGTTTTATCCTGAGTCTGCACCGTCAGGCGGCGGCGGTCAATCTTCTTCAGGAACCTCGGGGGGAACTTCAAACTCTTCCAGCGAATGCAGGCAATGTTCCGTTTGGGGTAATGGTGTCTGCAATTCCTGCAACGGCACTAGACGCATTTCCAATCCTTATGGCGGCAATTGGCTGGACTGTCCTAATTGTTATATTGTAAACGGACAAAGAACTGGTCAATGTCGATCATGCCAGGGTACGGGCAGGCGGTAAAGCGGCAGAAGAAAAGGCGTGTGGTTTTAGGGCTGCGCGCTTTTTTTTTGGGGGTTGTTTTGGTAGCCGGTACATTTACCACAACGAGCGACGGGGCAACCAACGGGGTTACCATTTAACGGTGTTACCATTTAACGCTGATTTACGCTGAGAAGACGCTGATTAACGCGGAAAACTATGAGAGCTAAGATGTCTAATCCTATCATAGCTATATTAAAATTTTAAATTTTTAAGATTGGTAGGTTAGATATATCATCTTAACAATCTAATATATCCGCGTTAATCAGCGTTCAATCCGCGCTAATCCGCGTTTAGTCGTGACCCCGTCAGTCGTGACCACGCCTATGACCACCTTGAAATTCGAGGGGTTTTGTGTTATATTTGTGTAAAGAGTAAGGAAGGGAATTTCTTAATGAAAAAGACAATCAAGCTTTTTGGGATTATGGCTTTGGCGGTAATTGGGGTTTTTATTGCAGGGTGTAATTGTGCTGATAATTTTGAGATAATTAATAAAGAATATAAATATGAAAAAAGAATTTTTGAAAATTATTCTATTGAATTTGATTTTACACTTGCAAACATCAGTAATAATACAAAAATATCAAATTTAATAAAAGATTTGATATATAATAAATATGACTTTGATGAATATGTTGTATATGAAGAAAATTTATTTATTAGGGATATTAGAAGTGAATATTTTCCTGTAATAATAGAAGAAGACGGATCGACATATATATATCGTTCTTCTTTAAATATAGAATATTCAATTGAATATTACTGCCGATCATTTATTATTGTTAAATATTCTATGTATTTTTATTATACCGGAACTCCTCATGGAAGTTATTGGATTAATTATTATATTATAGATTTATCTGAAAAAAAATTACTTGAAGTAGATGATATATTACAAAATATTCCTGATGATATTTTAAAAGAAATGATAGAATCACAATATAATATAAGATATTATTTACGAGATAATATATGGCCTCCAGATACAATTAACTTCAATGAAAATACAATTGAATTACTTTGGAATATATATCAAATAACACCTTATAGCGATGGGATAATTACGATAGAAATTAATGAAATTATGGATCAATATTTAACAGAAAAAGGGAAAAAATTATTGAACTGTGTGGTTTATAACTCAGGGCAAAAAGGGCATTGACACTTAAATTGTATAGATATATTTAACCAAATTTTAACAAACTCCTCATGCCCCCCTAACACAGCGAAAATACGCTCTAACTATCAAATTCAAGGAGTGAATTTATGAAGATTAAAGTTATTGCAGTTCTAATGGCGGTTATTACTGCCGCGGGTGTATTCGCACAGGCAAGAAGCAACACAATTGAGGTTGGCGGCTCTACTTCGGTAACACCTCTTATGGAGTTATTTGCGGATGCTTATAAAGCACGCAACAGAAACCTCCAGATTAACATTAACGGAACAGGTTCCGGTGATGGTGTCAATAATGCGGGCGTTCTATACCATATTGGTATGTCCAGCCGTGACCTTACCCCTGCAGAAAAGGGGAAAGGGCTTAGAGAGGTTGTTGTTGCAATTGACGGCATCGCTGTTATTGTAAACAGTTCTAACCCTGTCAGCAGTCTTAGTCTTGAGCAGATTCGTGATATTTACACAGGCGCAATCACCGACTGGAGTCAGGTATCAGGCGGAGCTAAGAGAGGAAGAATTGCCGTTATCAGCCGTGAAGAAGGTTCAGGCACAAGGGGAGCTTTTGAAGAAATCGCAGGCTTCCAGGGAAGACTTGTCCGCGGTGCAAATGAATCAACAAGCACAGGCGCTATCAAAGCAAGTATTGCGCAGAACCCGGATGCTATTGGTTATATATCGTTAGGTTCGGTTGATAACACAATCAAGGCGCTCCAAGTTGACGGCGTAGCAGCAACTACCGCAAATGTACAGAACGGCACGTATAAAATTGCGCGTCCGTTTATTGTCCTTACAGGTGCAAATGTTACTCGCGAAGCCACTGCATTCGTTAACTGGATGACAGGCAGAGACGGCCAAAGAATTGTAGCCAATAACGGCTGGATTACCGTAAGGTAAAACAACGGGGAAGCGGTTATTACCATCAAGTTAATGCCGCTTCCCGTACATATATCGTATTGCAATTGCATTAAAAATGTGATACAATATTATCAAGGTGGTATTGTATGTCAAAGAACGAAACATTGCATATACGCGTAAATGAAGGTGTCAAATCTCGTGCTGAAAATACTCTGAACTTACTTGGATTATCTATATCAGAAGCGGTAAATATTCTTTTGCATCAAATTAGTCTTGTTGGCGGTCTGCCTTTTGAGGTAAAAATCCCCCCTGCACCGGAAAATGTTATGGTGAATAGCAAGGATGAGTTGTATCAGAAGTTAAACATTGGGATTCAACAAATTAAAGATGGAAAAGTAATTAATGCCGATACTGCCTTGACGCAACTACGGAAAAAACATGGACTTTAATGTTAAATTCTCAGATCAGGCTTTTGATGATATAGATGATATTATAGATTATATAAAAAACGAGTTGTGTAATCCGCAGGCCGCAGCACGCTTTTTTGATAAGATTAATCAAAAAACTTTACTTCTTGGCAAAAATCCTTATACATATCCGCTTTATCATGACGAAGAATTAAGCGCAAAAGGGCTGCGTTTTGTTGTCATTGGAAATTACCTGATGTTTTATACTATTGATGAAGATAGCTCAGTTGTAAACATCGCTAGAGTTGTTTATGGCGGACGGAATTTACCTGTTATTTTTGATGAAAAAATCTAACCAAATCCTAACAAACCCTTCACAGTTCCCTAACAAATGGAAAATACGCTGATTGCATGAATCGCAAGTTTGCGGATGTTTTCTTTAAACATCTTTTTAGCATAGTAGCCCTCTTTTCCGTTTTGGCATTGGGGGCTATTTTGCTGTTTGTTTTTGTACAGGGCAGTATTCCCTTTTTTGCCCCCACACATTCAGGCATACAACTTGTTACAGAAAGAATTGACGAACTTACAGTAAATGAAATTTCTTATATAGATCATCATACCTATATAGAAATACCAAAAAATACAGAAATTATAACGATTAAAATTCCCATATATGAAGATTTATATGACGATTGGGACGACGATTGGTACGATGACTGGGACGACGACTGGGATGACGACTACGAAGACGATTGGGATGACTACGATTTACTTGCCGATGAAGACGATTATGAAATAGAAAGAATATTGATAGGTGAAACCACACTAGAAATTTATATAGATATTAATGAAAAAGATCAAGAAAAAATGCTGACAATAACATGCAGTGAAAATATAGATATAACTCACCCGGAAAACTATGTTTACACGGTAAACTTCCCTGCCGTTATTGCCTCTCTTGCAAAAAAAATTCACATTATAATACCTGAGCCTCCGTACAGTTTTGGTGCGTTTATCTCGGGGCTGGAATGGCGGCCAAGCAGAGATAAAATTTACGGCATCTTCCCAATGATTGTGGGAACTCTTATGGCAAGTTTTGGCGCAATCCTTTTGGGAGTGCCAATAGCCCTGTTATGTGCTCTTTTTATGGCGGAGTTTCTAAAGCCAAAGATGGCAGCAATTGTGCGCGCCGGCGTGGAGCTGTTGGCAGGAATTCCGTCTGTAGTTTACGGCTTTTTTGGCCTTATGGTAATTGTTCCCTTTGTAAGAAAAACATTTGATATTCCGTCAGGGAATACGCTTCTTTCTGCAATTATTGTGCTTGCGCTGATGATTTTGCCAACGGTTATTACCATTGCGGAAACTTCTTTAAGGGCAGTTCCACTTGCCGTACGGGAAGCAAGTCTTTCGTTAGGTGCAAGCAAAATGCAGACTTCTTGGCGGGTTGTTCTTCCCCATGCAAATTCGGGGGTAATTGCCGGCGTAATACTTGGCATTTCAAGAGCGGTAGGCGAAACTATGGCGGTAATTCTTGTAGCAGGGAATTCCCCTCATCTTTCGGTTAACCCTTTGGCAAGCGTTAGAACTTTAACATCGACAATAGCGATGGAAATGGGGTACGCATCAGGCCGGCACAGCGAAATTTTGTTTTCAATAGGGGTTACGCTTTTTGCTATCATTTTGGTTTTGAATAGCCTTATATTGTGGTATCGCCGCAGAATGGAGGTGGAATTATGAAACTTCGTTTCAAATTTTCGATTAAAATGTGCGGATATACATCCGCACAACATTTAAGGTTAGAGTTATGACTAAGAGAAAAATGATTGATGGTTTTATGTATGGGCTTATGACAACTGCTATGGTTGTTGTTGTTATTTCTTTATTGTTTGTAATTCTGTATATTTTCCGTTCACAGGCGGGATTTTTAAATTTAAAATTTCTTACGGATGCTGAAACAGGTATTCTTCCAATGATTGTTACTACTCTTTATGTTGTGTTGGTTTCTATTGTGGTTGCTTTGCCGATTGGGTTGGCAACGGCTGTCTTTTTAAATGAATATTCGGGGAACTCGCCTATAATTCGTATTTTGCGGCTTGCGATAGAAACTCTTGCAGGAATTCCTTCTATTATATACGGACTTTTTGGTCTTTTGGTGTTTTGCCGAATCTTAGGTTTTGGGCAGTCAATTATTGCAGGCGCATTTACGCTTAGCATTATGATTTTGCCTGTTATAATTCGCACTACGGAAGAATCATTAAAATCGATACCTGATACATTCCGTGAAGGTTCCCTTGCATTAGGTGCAACAAAGTTTCAAACAATTGTTCATGTTGTGCTTCCCTCTGCGCTGCCGGGGATTTTAACATCGGTAATCCTTGCCATAGGCCGCGTTGTTGGCGAGTCCGCTCCTGTTCTGCTTACGGTGGGGCTTTCTAAAAATTTACCGCGGACAATTTTTGAATCTGGAAGAACGCTCACAATACATCTTTACTATCTTACAAATGAAGCGGTTCGCCCGGAAGATTTTGGCATTGCGTTTGCCACTGCATCCGTTTTAATTATACTTGTAATAATTATCAATACAGCGACAAAAATATTAACCGCAAACTTCAATAAAAAACTTGGAGGCACATTATGACAGAACATAAAATAGATGTCCGCAATTTGGATCTTTACTACGGAGATTTTCACGCATTAAAAAGTGTTAACTTTTCATTAGGTAAACAAGAAGTGGCAGCCTGCATTGGCCCTTCTGGCTGTGGAAAATCGACATTTGTCCGCGTATTAAACCGCATGAACGATCTTATTCCTTCATGTCGCATAACGGGAGAAATTTTAATAGACGGGCAGGATATTTACGGCAATATGGATGTTACGGAACTTAGAAGCCGTGTTGGAATGGTGTTTCAAAAACCAAATCCGTTTAACATGAGCGTATTTGACAATGTCGCTTACGGCAAACGAATGCAGGGCGTAAAAAACAAAAACACACTGGCGGATATTGTAGAAAGCTCTTTGCAAAAAGCCGCTTTATGGAACGAGGTAAAGGACAGGCTAAAAAAACCAGCAACCGCACTTTCAGGCGGTCAGCAACAGCGGCTTTGCATTGCGCGAAGTATCGCTATGGAGCCGGAAGTTATCTTAATGGACGAACCCACAAGCGCATTAGACCCAATAGCCACAGGCCGCATAGAAGAACTTATTGGAGAACTGAAAAAAGATTACAGTATAATCATAGTAACACACGCCATGCATCAGGCATCCAGGGTAAGCGACAAAACCGCCTTCTTCCTGTTGGGCGATTTAGTAGAATACAACGACACAAGAACCGTTTTCACAAACCCCCAAGATAAACGGACGGAGGATTATATCTCGGGAAGGTTTGGGTAAGCTGGGGTCACGCGACTGACGGGGTAACCAACGGGGAAACCATTTAACGCGGATTTACACGGATTAAACGCTGATTTACGCTGATCTGGTGAGCAGACGAATGTCTGCGGTTAAATAATTTCCTTTCCAGCGGCGAACGAAGTGAGCCTTAACTATGAGAGCTAAGATAACTTATCCTATCATAGCTATATTAAAATTTTAAATTTTTAAGACATGTAGGTTAGATAAATTTATCTTAACTAGCTAATATCTCTGCGTAAATCCGCGTCTTCTTCCGCGAAAATCCGCGTTTCATGTTAACCCCGCCCAACATTTAACCAAATTCTAACAAACCCCTCATACCCCCCTAACACGAGAGTAAATATTCTTTTATAAATAGAGTATAATAATAAAGAGGGTAATATGGGAACAGGAACTTTTTTAATAGAAGAATTGGAAAAACTCAGGCATGATATTTTGGTGATGGCAACCAGGGTGGAAGAGAATCTTGGCAAAGCGCTTATCGCTCTTAAAACAGGCAATGCAGAACTTGCAAAGGAAGTCCGTACTGATGATGTGGTTGTGGATGCGCTCCAGTTAAAGATAGAGGACGATGCCGCGTACATTATTGCAACACAGCACCCTGTTGCGGGCAATTTGCGGGAGCTGGTTGCCATTTTTAAACTTACAGGCAACATAGAAAGAGTGGGCGACCATGCCGTGCATTTGGCAAAGGCCGCAAAGAAACTTGCAAAAAAAGGAGATACCCCTTTTAAGGCGCAGGAAAATTTGGAAAAAATGGCGGAGGTTGGACAGCAAATGATCCGTGCGGCAATAAACGCTTTTATGTCGCAGGATGCCAATGCTGCACGGGAAGCCGCCGCAATGGACAGCAAGATAGATGAAGAGCATAAAATCCTTACAGAAGATATTTTAAAATTGATGAAAAAGAATACTGATGTTGTTAAAGGTGCATTGCAAATCCTTCATACATCAAACCAATTGGAAAGACTCGGCGACCATATAACAAATATTTGCGAAGCAATAATATATATGATAGAAGGTAAGCACGAGGATTTAAATGAGTAAAGCGGTAATTTTAATAATAGAAGATGATCCGGAAATTCAGGAACTTTTGTCTCATTCAATGGCAGGGGAAAACTGGAAACTTCTTCAGGCAAAAAGCGGAGAAGACGGACTAAAAATGTTAAAATCCAAAAAAGTAAATTGCATTTTATTAGACATAATGCTGCCGGGTATGGACGGTTTAAAAGTACTAAAAAAAATAAAAGAAATTGAACAATGTAAAACCATACCTGTAATAATGACAACGGCAAAAGGTGAAGAAGCGGATATTATAACAGGACTGGAACTTGGTGCGGATGATTATATTGTAAAACCATACAGCCCCAAAGTTTTAATTGCCCGAGTGCGGGCAGGTCTTAGACGGCAGGAAGAGGGCACTTCTCCGTCTTCTGCAACCATGTGGCAGCAGGGAGATTTAAAACTGGATTCCGCCCGCCATGTTGCGTTTTACAAAGAAGAAAAGCTGGACCTTTTTGCCACAGAGTTTGCTTTGTTAAAACATTTTTTATCCAACCCTGATATTGTTTTTTCCCGCAATCAGATAATTTCCGCCATAAGAGGGCCGGATTATCCTGTAACCGACCGCTCTGTTGATGTGCAGATACTTGGACTTAGAAAAAAACTTGGAAAGGCAGGCGATATGATAGAAACAATCCGCAGTGTAGGGTACAGGTTCAGACTGCCGGAGTGATGGAGATAATATGACAGTATTTAAAAAAAGTTTATTAACCCTTGGAATTACAGCTTTAGCTTTTAGTGCGGTGCTTGTAATTTTTTCTTTGGTTTTTATGAATTCACTTTATTATGATAAAAATACAGTAGCATTGGGAAAAACTTCTCATACACTTTTAACCGCTATTGGAGAAGATACTATACGGCAAATTTTTATAGATTATGCTGATTCTAGTTCGCTTATTCAAGACTTGAACCTTCCCGTAAAAAGTTCAGGGGATCACAGGCTTTCTCTGATTGCTCCTTCCGGTTATGTATTATGGGATTCTCAGGTAACGGATAGGCTTGTAAACCATCTTGCGCGCGAAGAAATTACTGCTGCTCTGCAGGGAAACGAGGCAAGCGCGCGCCGTAATTCAAGCAGTACGGGAAACAAGCTAATCTATTACGCTATCCCAATTTTTGATGAATGGTCAGGTGGTCATGGTGAAGATGTTGGTGTCGAGAAAAACAGCAAGGTTATCGGCGTATTCAGACTTTCTGTTGCTGTCTCTAAATTTGGAATGCGAGTTTCTCCCATTATTTTACCTTTTGTTATTTATTCTTGCATATTAGCAATAATTGCTTTTTGGGCAATTTATGCTTATTCCCGCTCATTAGCGGATTCTGTAGGCAGGCTTGTTACAATAGCGCAAAGCAGTACCCCGCTTTTGTCAGGCCCCGAAGCTGAAGAACTTGTTGCGCCGGAATTCCGCAGTTTGGAAAAATCCATGCGCGCAATGACGGCGGAATTAACCATGCGCTTTGAACAGGCAAAAGCGGAAAGTGTCAGGCTTGAGGCTATCCTTAACGGAATGTCCGAAGCTGTCTTTGCAATGGACTCCGCCCTTAAACTGCACCTTGTAAATCCCCGTGCCAAAGAGCTTTTTAATTTGGAAGATAAGGACATTAATTCATTATCTTTACTGGAAGCAACCCGTTCTACAGAACTGGAAGATATTGCAAAAAAAGCGCTCGTTGCAGATACCTCTTTGGAATTAGATATTATTAAAGCAGAAAAGCACTTTCAGGTTTATGCGGCGCAAATAAACGGCGGCAATGGTACGGGAAAAAGCGTAATTTTAGTTTTGCAGGATATTACCCGTATTGTAAAACTGGAAAGAGTCCGCAAGGACTTTGTTGCAAATGTGTCTCATGAATTAAGAACGCCCATTCAGCTTATAAAAGGATTTTCAGAAACTTTATTTGATACCGTAACAGATGACGGCGGTAAAAAACAAATTATTCACTTTATAGAAATAATTCAAAAAAATGCGGGCATTATGGAAAATCTTACTAACGATTTACTTGTACTTGCAGATTTGGAAAATAATAATGTAAATTCCCGTGAAACAGAAGAAGTGTATATTGCTCCATTAATTGAAGAAGCTGTCTCTTCTGTTCAGCCGCAGGCAAAAAGAAAAAATATCCAAATTATTACAGACTGCCCGGAAAAACTAAAAGCCAATTTGTACGGCTCATTTATAATTCAGGCTCTTATCAATTTAATTGATAATGGAATAAAATACTCACAGCCCGACAGCAAGATTTGGGTAAATGCCGCGCAGAAAAATGATGAGCTTGTTTTGGAAGTAAAAGACAAGGGAATTGGCATTACGCAGGAACATATAGAAAGAATTTTTGAAAGGTTTTACAGAGTTGACCGTGCAAGAAGCAAAGAAGCGGGAGGCACCGGGCTGGGGCTTTCCATTGTTCGGCATATTGCTCTTCTTCACAAGGGAGAAGCCGAAGTAGAAAGCCGTGCCGGTGACGGTTCTGTTTTTAGAATTCGAATTCCAGCGTTTGCTCACTAAAGAAACCGTCGGAATCCAAAACTTCCAATAACTCTATGTCAAAAATTAAAGTTGCGTACTGGGGAATAATTCCGCGAACGCCGTCTTTGCCGTAAGCAAGATTTGCAGGCATATAAACTCGATACTTGCTTCCAACACTCATAAGCTGTAAGGCTTCCGCCCAGCCGGGAATTACCATTTCCAGCGGAATGTACGCAACATCTGCACCTGAATTGTCAAACTCGGTTCCGTCTATTAATGTGCCGGTATAATAAACTTTTACTACAGAATTAAGATCAGGCTTTTCTCCGGTTCCTTCGGTAATAATTTCAAACTGTAACCCGCTTGGAGTTACGGTTACTCCCGGTTTTACGCTGTTATTTGAAAGGAATTCCTCTTGGATATGCCGTTGTTCTTCGGCAGCCCTTTCTTCCGCTCTGTCAAAAGCTGCTTCTACAAGTTCGGCAGCTTCATTTATACTGATTTGAGTTTCAGAACCTTCCATAATTGCTTTAAAGCCTTCTATAAAAGCATCGTAATTTAGTTCAATATTATACGAATGTAAATTATGTCCCATCAACATTCCAATCGCATAACTTTCTTTGGCTTTTTCTTCAGCAAGATTAATGTCTTCTTGAATAGCTCTTGCGTGTAATGACATTACCGTTAAAAAAATACAGATAAAAATAAAAAACTTTCTCATTGCTTCCTCCTAATTATTTATTATATCAAGCAGTTCAACATCAAAAATTAATGCGGCATACGGCGGAATTAATTCCATGCCCGTTTCCCTGTCAAGCAATCCATCGCTGCCATAACCAAGCTCTGATGGAATATATAAAATATAATTGCTGCCAACGCTCATTAATTGCAGTCCTTCTGCCCAGCCGCTTATAACCCGATTAAGATTTATTTCCATAGGACGGCCATATTGATGAGAACTGTCAAAAAGCGAGTCGTCAGTATATGTTCCTGTGTAATGTACAAGAACAGTACTGTTTTCTGAAGGTTTCTGCCCTGTTCCTTCTTTAATTACTTCGTACTGTAACCCTGAGGGGGTAATTATGATGCCGGGTTTTCTTGCATTCTCGGCAAAAAAGGATATTTCTTCCTGCCTTAAACCTGCTGTTTTTTCGTTTGTCATTGATGTAAAAACTGCTTCCAGTAATGCCATGGCTTCATTAATATCAAACCGTGTATCTCTTCCGTTTACACTGTCTCTAAAACCTTTCATTAACTCATCGTAATCAGGAATAAGTCCGCTTGAATCAATATTATCTTTTACGCTCATACCATAGTCTATACCAACGGCATATGCGGTATTTTTACCTGTCAAACCGTCTTTAAAACCTTTGATTAACTCATTGTAATCACTTGAATCGGTACTGTTTCTTATGTTCATGCCATAGGCTAAACCAAGAGCATAAGAGGCATCTTTGTCGAATGTTAATGATTCTGCTTCTTCTTTTGGGCAGCTATACAGAGTTATAACTGTAAGTAGAATTGCTAAGAATAATAATTTATTTGTTTTCATTATATGAGTATAGCATTTTTAACGGGGCGTGAATAGCCTTTTATTCTGCATTCCGTACTACACGGAAGCCTAAATCGGCTAGTCTAAGGGTTCTTGCTCCGGAGCGTCTGATATTAGAACGGAGATTTTGCCCGCTGTCCGACCAGCTTCCTCCGCGATACGAATTTTCCCAGCACCATTCAGATACATTCCCATGCATATCGTACAATTCCCATGAATTAGGCTGTTTTTGCCCTATCGGTTGGGTACTGGAACTGCTGTTCGCATTATACCACCCTGTGCCGTCTGTTATACTGTTGCCTGTATTGTACAGGGTTGTTGTTCCTGCCCTGCACGCATATTCCCATTCGGCATCGGTTGGCAGGCGGTATCCGTTTGCTTCAGAATTCCATGTAATATTTTCCCCTTCTATTATATATACGGGAGTAAACCCTTCTTTTTCGCTAAGGCGGTTACAATACGCAATTGCTTCCAGCCAGCTTACAAAATACATAGGGTAATTGTCGCCTTCACCCCTTAACTGCATGGATCGATTAATTCTGTCTCTTTGTTGTCTAAGAGTAGTTCTCATTACATCCAGCCATTCTTTTTGTGTTACTTCATACCTGCCCATATAGAATGAATTTATAGAAGCATTACCGTTTATTCGTACCATGCCCGGCGGCGCTGCCTGCTGTGCTCTCTGCTGTACAGCCGCATTTTGCTGCGGAGCAGTGCCGGAGCCGGTCAAATATGTTCTGTTTGCGCCAAAAAACCTGATACTAAGTTCAGGGTGCTGCCGTCCTCCGCTGACTCTAAGAACATCTTCGCCTGTTTTATCAAATATTTCATGAACGCTTAAACCCGAAGTTCTAAGGTTGTTTAATAATTGACCTGTAAAAAGCCCGTTTCTTCCTGCTCCGTCATCTGCTATGGAATTCGCACTGGTTGCATACATGACAATTGTTCCTGCGGGAACCTGAGCTGCAGCCAAACCCCTGCTTCCGCTTCTTGCCCAGCCGTAAGGATTGTTGCGGCAGGCATCGAGTATAATCATATTTAGTTCATTTCCGGCACTTTCCAACTCTGATAATATAAACTGTAACGATACAGCTCTGTCTCTTAGCAGGGTTTCGCTTGGAATATCGGCATTTACAGGGATAAAATAATTTTCTCCATTAGATTGAACCCCATGACCCGCATAGAAAAACAAGCCGTAGGAACCGGGCGAGGCACTTAGTCTAATGCGAAAATTAATGACCGCCGCTTCCATTTGGGCACGGTTCCCATTTATCACTTTTTCTACCATAAAACCCAAGTCGCGCAGGACGGCTTCCATGTCATTGGCATCGTTTACCGGGTTAGCAAGCGGAGCAATCCCCGTATATGCTCCATTTCCAATAACCAGGGCAAATTTCTGCTGGGCAAAAACCACTGTTCCGCATATTAAAAGTAAGAAAGTAAAAAAAAGTATTTTCTTCATGCTTAGATTATAGCTTTTTTCTCCCCTTGTATAAACCCTCTAATTCCAGTACAATCTTCATATAAACTACCTTATATAAAGAACGAGGAAAATATGGCTAAAAACAAAGTAATGATTGACGGCAATAACTCTGCCGCCTATGTAGCGCATGCGCTGTCCGAAGTAATCGCGATTTATCCGATTACCCCTTCCAGTCCTATGGGGGAGCTTTCTGACGAATTCTCCGCTCAGGGGCGAAAAAACATTTGGGGAACAGTCCCCAATGTCGTAGAAATGCAGTCTGAGGCGGGTGCCGCGGCGGCTGTTCACGGCGCTTTGGCAACAGGCGCGCTTTCTACCACCTTTACAGCATCTCAGGGGCTTTTATTGATGATCCCCACCATGTATAAGGTTTCCGGCGAGCTTACCTCGACGGTTTTCCATATATCCGCCCGTGCGCTGGCTACCTCCAGCTTATCGATTTTTGGCGACCATCAGGATGTTATGGCTTGCCGCCAAACCGGCTGGGCAATGCTTGCTTCAAACAATGTTCAGGAAGTAATGGATATGGCATTAATTTCCCATTCTAGCACCCTGCGCTCGCGCATTCCGTTCCTTCACTTTTTTGACGGTTTCCGCACAAGTCATGAGCTCCAGAATGTAGAAGAAATCCCTTATGAAATAATGGGACAAATGGTTGATAACGATCTTGTTGCCGAACATAGAGCGCGCGGTCTTAACCCTGAAAAACCCACAATCAAGGGTACGGCGCAAAACCCGGACACCTATTTCCAAAGCAGAGAAGGTGTTAATAAATACTACGATAAAGTTCCCGCTATTGTTCAGGCGGAAATGGATAAATTTGCAAAATTGATAGGCAGACAGTATCACATTTTTGATTACTATGGCGCAAAAGATGCGGAAAAAGTAATTATTATAATGGGCTCAGGCGCGGACACTTGTGAAGAAACAATTGACTACTTAAACAGCAAGGGTGAAAAAGTTGGTATGGTAAAAGTTCGATTGTTCCGTCCGTTTGATGCAAAACTTTTTGTAAAAGCAATTCCTGCATCAGTTAAAGGCATTGCCGTTCTTGACCGCACAAAAGAGCCTGGCTCTCTTGGCGAACCTCTGTATCAAGATGTATGCACAGCAATTGCGGAAATGCAGGCAAGCGGCGAGTTTACCGCAAAACCAATCGTTCTTGGCGGCCGTTATGGTCTTGGTTCAAAAGAATTTACACCCGCAATGGTTAAGGCAGTTTTTGATAACCTTAGCGGTAAAAAGACAGCTAACTTTATTGTTGGTATTAATGACGACATTCAGGGCAAGAGCCTTGATTATGATGTCAACTTCTTTCTTGAAGAAGAAGGCCTTAATGAAGCCCTGTTTTACGGACTTGGCGCTGACGGAACTGTCGGTGCAAATAAAAATTCTATTAAGATTATCAGTGAAGCAAAACCTGAACTTAATGCACAGGCTTACTTTTCTTATGACTCAAAAAAATCCGGCGGCTTTACAGTTTCTCATCTTCGTTTTGGCAAAGGCAAGATTCGCCGTCCGTATCTAATTAACACAGCGGACTTCCTTGCGTGTCACAAATTTGCCTACATGGAAATGTACGATATGCTTAAGAGCGTAAAAGAAGGCGGAACATTCCTTCTTAACAGCCCGTACAAAGCGGCGGATGTTTGGAAGAATATTCCTATAGAAGCGCAAAAACAAATTATTGGCAAAAAGCTTAAGTTCTATGTAATTAACGCCGCAGAAATTGCCCGTAACACAGGAATGGGAAACCGTATTAATACCGTTATGCAGGCAGCTTACTTTAAAATAGCAGGAATTATCCCTGAGGCAGAAGCCGTTAAACGAATGAAAGAACATATCGAACATTCCTACGGCAAAAAGGGTAAAGAAATTGTAGAAGCTAACTACAAAACTGTTGATGCATCATTAAGCGCGATAGAAGAAGTAAAATATCCTTCCAGCCCGGAGGGTGATATTCACATGAAGAAACCCTTTGCAACAGCAAGGAATGAATGGATTAAAGATACTTTAGGAACAATGTCGATACAAGAAGGCGACAGCCTTGCCGTCAGTAAACTTCCCGAAGACGGAACATTCCCCACTGCAACATCGCAGTATGAAAAAAGATCCGTTGCGGAAAGAGTTCCTATTTGGAATCCTGAGGTTTGTATTCAGTGCGGTCAGTGCGGAGTTGTTTGTCCTCATGCTTGTATCCGTATGAAAAACCCCACAGATGATCAAGTTGCAAAAGCACCTAAAGGTTTCTTGTCTGCGGCAATTAAACCAAAACCAATTGACGGTCAAAAAGCAACACTGGTAGTTGCCTGTGAAGACTGTTATGAATGCGGTGTTTGTTTTAATGTTTGTCCAATGACAAAAGATAAACCCGAACCTCACGCTCTTTCATGGAAATCTTATGCCGATGATCATGAGTTCCACAAAGAACAGGTAGCAGTTTGGGATTATTTCCTTTCATTACCTGAAACTCCGGCAGCAGGGGAACTTAACAATCCTAAAGCTCTTGCGTACAAACGCCCCTTGTTTGAATTCTCCGGCGCTTGCGGCGGCTGTGGTGAAACTCCCTATATTAAAATGATGTCGCAAATGTTTGGCGACCGCGCTGTTATTGCCAACGCAACGGGCTGTTCCTCTATTTATGGAGGCAACTTGCCTACTACACCGTATTGCCAAAGAGCAGACGGAAGAGGCCCTGTTTGGGCAAACTCCCTCTTTGAAGATGCCGCTGAATTTGCAATGGGCTTCCGCTTAACCTGCGACAAGCTTTTTGAACACGCTATCGAAATGGCTCAAAAGGCAAAGAGCGAGGGAATTGCCGCCGCTATCATTGACAAGATTCTTGCCAATACACAAGCGGACGATGCCGCCATCGAAGCACAACGCAAAAATATTGATGAGCTTAAAGCCGCACTTGCAAAAGATTCCAAGACAACTGCAAAGTTACTGCTCTCGTTAGCTGACTATTTAGTAAAACGATCCGTTTGGGCGTTTGGCGGCGACGGTTGGGCGTATGACATTGGCTTTGGCGGATTGGATCATGTAATTGCTTCCGGCAAAAATGTTAACCTGCTTTGTATGGACACGGAAGTTTATTCCAACACAGGCGGTCAGATGTCTAAAGCAACACCTGTGGGTGCTATTGCTAAGTTTGCATACTCAGGCAAAGACATTGTAAAAAAAGACCTTGGCGCAATTGCCATGAGTTACGGCTATGTTTATGTTGCAAGAATATCAATGGGTGCGGACAGGAATCAGGTTATTAAAGCGTTCCGTGAAGCGGAATCCTACAATGGCCCCTCATTAATTATTGCATACTCGCATTGTATTAGCCACGGTATTGATATGAGCAAAGGTTTGGAACAGGGCAAAGCAGCTGTAACAAGCGGCTTGTGGCCGTTGTACCGTTATGATCCCCGCTTAAAAGAGCAGGGCAAAAACCCCTTCCAACTTGACTCAAAAGATCCCACCACAAACATTGAAGACTTCATGTACAAAGAAGTCCGCTTTAAATCACTAAAAGCAGCAGACCCCAACCGCGCCGACGCACTTCTTGCCAAATCAAAAGCCCACGCCGCCCGCGTCTGGAAAGAGTACAAGTACCTAGCGGAAAGACCATTCTAATTGAAAGCCCCCGCAAGGGGGTTTTTTTATTGGGGTGGATTTATGGGGCGTTGCATCCGTCTTTATGACAAGATGGTATCTCCTAATTCCTTTATTCGTTTGGAAAGTACCAGTGAAATATCACCCATTACCTTTTCTTGAAATAAATCCATTTTTCCGCTTTTGGCCATAGGGAAATTCATTGTGGAAAAAAGGGCTGGAGCGTCAATTTCAAGGGCAGAGGCAATTCTTTCAAGCATTTCAGGAGTTGGGAACTTTTTCTCTTTTTCAATCATTCCTATGTAATGGGTCGAGGTATTTACTTTTTCCGCTAATTTTGCCTGTGAAATACCCAAAACATGGCGTTTTTCTTTCATATTGAAGGCTAATACCGCTCTTAAACTTGTCATATTACCCATTTTTATGTTTTTTTTCATTATAAATACCTCAAATATATTGACAACTTCCATAAAAGAAGTTATAATCTGCCTTAAAGGAAGCAGTATCAATTATTATGCTTATTCCGATGGGTTTCTCTTATATTTTTCCGAAAATTCAGAGGAATTCAGGTTTATTTCCTTTAATTAAACTATGGAGGTTTTTATGGAAAAGTAAAGATTTAACGGAATGTTAATCCTAATTATGGGGGTTATCATGGAGTGCTGTTTGGATTAAAAATTGACAAAAACAGTCAATTAATTTTTTGGAGGAAATTATGATTTGTGAAAAATGTGGTCAGGAATTAAAGGAAGGGGTGAAGTTTTGTACTAAATGCGGTACAAGCTTTAAAAAAACTATTGGTTTTATGCCAACAAATATGGCATTACCAATTATTTCAATTATTTTATTTTTATTTGGAATAATTATTAGTTATTGTATTAGTCCAATTATCGGAAATAATGGAGACTGGAAAACAGGATATATTATCTACATAATTGTCAACATCATTAATCAAACTAGTATTATAGTTGCATTGTTATCACTTTATAAACAAAAAAGTTTAACAGGATTTATTGCTGGATTAATACCTTCTGCATATTTTATTATTATGCGTATTATTGAATTACTAGCCAATTTGAAACATTTTTAGGAGGAAGAATATGTTTTGTGCTAATTGTGGAAAAGAAAATGAAGACGGAGTAGTTTTTTGCTCAAATTGTGGCAAATCGCCTACTAGAACAAATGTTGTAAATCAACAAAATCAGGGAAATGGTTATCCATTAATAAATTTATCTTCAAGATTGTTCTATCCAATGTTTGAGTTTAGTTTATGGGTTATTCTTATCATTGGTACTGTTGTTGGAGGAGTAGCTGGTTATTTTATTAATAGCCTAATAGGTTCCGGTGGTGGTACGGGTGCATTTTTAGGTGTAATAATAGGTTTCTTTATTTCATTTATAGGTGTAATCCATTATGCCGGAAAAACATCTATAATGCTTAAAGCAAATGAAAAAAAAGTACATGAAAAAAAATAATTAAAAAATGTATTTTACTTCGCCTAACACCCATGCCTGTTGCGTAACTCTGAAAAATAAACTGGATTAATACGGAAAAGAAGTATATGATAGCCCCCGTAAGGGGGCTTCTATGTGAGGTAATTCTGCTTTTGACGACCATGTAAAATCATCAAAACTCAGAGGTCAAGAATTTCTTAACCAATATATCCTGCAAATTTCGCCTAGTATCTATTATTGTCAGCACATTAACGATCCTTTCATCGATCTTGTAAATAATTTTCCAAGGGTGTTCTGTAAGTTGTCTGTAGTCTTTTATGTTTCTTGCCAGTAATTCAGGAACATAGGCTCCTCTTTGCGGAGAATGATCTAGCGAGTAAACTTTTTCTTTAATTTTATGCATTATTTTTAATGCTGTCTGTGGATTTCTTTGTG